>ERZ1034719.778-NODE-778-length-17065-cov-7.148089_pt1 | contig 17065 bp, 17 predicted proteins | sample MGYA00520703_ERZ1034719 | MGnify/ENA primary metagenome ERZ1034719 (study PRJEB33766, sample SAMN09781716) | gut metagenome | biome: gut microbiome | host: Homo sapiens | place: Madagascar | study: EMG produced TPA metagenomics assembly of the PRJNA485056 data set...
CGCTCGCCGCATTGATGGGTGCCTCGGTAGACGGAAATTAGGCTGCACTACTACGAGACAGGCAGAGCGGCACCCGCAAGGGGTGTGCCGCATCCGTAAGGCAGCAAAGCCGCCAACGGCTGCGCAACAGCGGATAATAGGAGTAGGTCAAATCGTCTAGCAACTCCAAACGCGGCAACGCCGCGCGCAGGAAGTAGCATCGGCAAGCATTGCAGCTCTTCGAGCTGCTCGCTTGCAATGTAAAAACCTTTCTCTTGGGGGATTTAAAGGGGGATATTCTCTTTTGTGAAAGAGAATATCCCCCTTTGCCCGCTCCCCTGCGGGTACGCAGGGATTCTCGGTTTGTCTTGACAAACAATTTCAGTCATGGTATGCTGAGCGCAATAAAGGCAGCGAGAAAGAAGCCTTTTCTTTTCACCCGCTCAAGAGAGGGGACGGCCGGTGCAAGTCCCTGCGGAACGGAAAAGGCGGCGCTTTTGAGCCGCGCGGCGGAAATGCCGCGCCGGTCCCTCCGTTACAAGGGAACGAAGTGCCCCGCATCCAGCGGGGAATTCAGGTGGAACCACGGACAATGATTTGTTCGCCCTGAGCCTACTTTAATAGGCTCAGGGTGTTTTTTATCTCCTGAGCCAAGTACCGAAAGGAGAAATTCACCATGAAAAACACCGAAAAGACGATGGACAAGATCGTCGCGCTGTGCAAAAACCGCGGCTTTGTCTTCCCCGGCAGCGAGATCTACGGCGGCCTTGCCAACACCTGGGACTACGGCCCCCTCGGCGCCGAGCTCAAGAAGAACATCAAGAACGCCTGGTGGAAGAAGTTCGTGCAGGAAAACCCCTACAACGTCGGCCTTGACGCCGCGATCCTGATGAACCCGCAGACCTGGGTGGCGAGCGGCCATCTCGGCGGCTTCTCCGATCCTCTGATGGACTGCCGCGAGTGCCACGAGCGCTTCCGCGCCGACAAGGTCATTGAGGACTGGTGCGCCGAGACCGGCTTCGAGCTTCCCAAGCCCATCGACGCCTTCTCCCAGCAGGAGATGAAGGACTTTGTCGAAGAGCACAACATCCCCTGCCCCACCTGCGGCAAGCACAACTTCACCGATATCCGTCAGTTTAACCTCATGTTCAAGACGTTCCAGGGCGTGACCGAGGACGCAAAGAACACCGTCTACCTCCGCCCCGAGACCGCGCAGGGCATCTTCGTCAACTTCAATAACGTCCAGCGCACCACGCGCAAAAAGCTCCCGTTCGGCATCGGCCAGATCGGCAAGTCCTTCCGCAACGAGATCACGCCGGGCAACTTCATCTTCCGCGTGCGCGAGTTCGAGCAGATGGAGCTCGAGTTCTTCTGCAAGCCGGGCACCGACCTTGAGTGGTTCAACTACTGGCGCACGTTCTGCCACAACTGGCTGCTCTCCATCGGCCTGAAGGACGAGAACCTCCGCCTGCGCGACCACGATCCCGAGGAGCTGTGCTTCTACTCCAAGGCAACGACGGACTTCGAGTTCCTCTTCCCGTTCGGCTGGGGCGAGCTCTGGGGCGTTGCCGACCGCACGGACTACGACCTCACGCAGCATCAGAACACCAGCGGCGTGAAGATGGTCTATCGCGAGGGCGAGGGCAAGGACATGGTCGAATACGTCCCCTACGTCATCGAGCCGTCGCTCGGCGTGGAGCGCAGCGTGCTCGCGGTCCTGTGCGACGCCTACGATGAAGAGGTCGTCGGCCAGGACAAGAAGGGCAACGACGACGTGCGCGTCGTGCTGCACTTCCACCCCGCACTCGCCCCCTTCAAGGCCGCGATCCTGCCGCTTTCCAAGAAGGACGTGCTCGCCGGTCCCGCGATGGAGCTCTACAACGAGCTTTCCAAGGAATTCATGGTCGACTACGACGAGACCGGCTCGATCGGCAAGCGCTACCGCCGCGAGGACGAGATCGGCACGCCGTACTGCATCACGTTCGACTTCGACACCGTCGGCGACGAGGCCAACGGCATCGCGGCCGACCACTGCGTCACCATCCGCGAGCGCGACAGCATGGAGCAGGTCCGTATCCCCATCGATCAGGTCAAGGACTTCCTGCGCGAAAAGTGCGCGTTCTGAGAAAAGTTTTCCACAGAATAGCAAGAAGGACAGCTCTCTCTCGAGAGCTGTCCTTTGTTCTTTATTTTTCGATCTTCCGGCTCGCCAAAAATCCGGCTTCCTCCTTTATGATCTCATATTCCTTAGCCATCGAATTTTCAGACCCGACCACGCAGTTGTCGCATCTGTCGGCGTTCCCGCAGGTGCCGCGGCGGATCAAGGCGCCGTGAAGTTGGCTCATTCCCCAGTAGTCGGAATTGCAGAAAAGCGGCAGCACCTGCATCAGATCGTGCTTTTTCGCAAATTCCGCATTTGGGCACTGCGTAAAATGGTATCGCGCGGCACGTTTTTCTTGTCGTACGGCTCGGATACATTGCAGAAGCACACCGGATGCTGCGCGTACAGCTTGCGGTCCCTTTTCCCCACTCCTTGGAAGACCTTGTCGATCAGCCACATGTCAAAGCTGCGGTTCAAGTCAAAAATCTTTCCCGGCTTTACAAATCCCGACATAAAAGCCTCGTGACAAGCTCCTGCAATTCCTCTGCCGGCGGATGGTCCGGCAGCAGAGGGTACAGGGAGAAGATCACGATGCTGCCGTAGATTGCGAGGGTATGGCTGGTCTTTTTTCCGCCGTAGTCAGGGAGCTCTTTGAGATATTCGCCATACTGGCGGCCGGTCGCCTCCCAGCGCTTTTTCCCCTCCGCTTCTCCGTATCGCGCGTTCAGCCACGCTTCTATCTCCGCGCAAAATCTTGGCATATCGCGTAACTGCATGTGCTCCGCCATCAATTTTCCTCCTGCCCGATCTATTTCATTCAATGGGACTATTCTGCCACACCCCTGCCCGCCGGCAAGAACCCCACAAAGCGGGAAACTTGTCCGGTTGCGTTTTTCCTGTCGAAATGATATACTTTGTTATTATGCTTTCAGAAAGGGGACGTCCCCAACATGCGTTTTTTCTCTTCCCTGGTGCGGCCTGACGAGTCGACGGGCGCGGTGATGCGCTGGGTGCACCGCATCTGGGTCTTCTTCTGGCTCACGGTGCTGGGCGCTGGCATTGGCCTTCTCTCGCTCTACCTCACGGCACATTCCTACGCAAGCATCGACGCGACAGCGCTTTTGCAGTCGTACTTCAAAATTCCGCTGCTCGTAGCGATGAACCTGCTCGCGCCGATCTTACTCGTCTACCTCGGCTTTTTCCTCTTTGCTCGTCCGTGGGCGGCGTACCTGCTCTCGGCGCTGCCGTTTTTCACGCTCGCGCTCGCGAGCTACTACAAGGTGCAGCTGCGCGGCGACCCCGTGCTCGCCACCGACCTGCGGCTCATCCGCACGGCGAGCGGCATCATGGGCAACTACACGTTCGAAATTTCCGCGCCCGTGATCGTCGTTCTTGAGGGGTTTGTGCTGATGCTCGTGCTCTCGTGCCTGATGCTCCGAAAAGAGCGCATGAGCCCGCGCTCCCGCCTTGCGGGCATCATGCTCATGCTCTCTGTCACGCTCGCGTGCTATTTTGAGTTCTACACCAGTTCATCTATCTACAAAGAGACCGCCAACAACGACCTCATTTCCCCGTGGTCGGCGGTCGAGGTCTACATCTCTCGCGGCACGACGTATCCGTTCCTACACAGCGTGCAGGACATGTTCCCCAAGCCGCCGAAGGGCTACCGCGAGAGCGAGGCCAAGCAGATCCTTGAGCAGTATGCGGACACCGACATTCCCGACGATCAGAAGATCACGGTCGTCGGCATCATGCTCGAGGCATTCTCCGACCTGTCCGACTTCCCCCAGTTAAATGAAATCTCCGCCGTGCGGAATCTCTACGAGCCGCTGCACGAGCTCGAGAGCCGCAGCGTCTCGGGCAACCTCCTCACGAATATCTTCGCCGGCGGCACGACGAACACCGAATGGGGCTTCCTCACGGGGTACAGCCAGCACGAGGAGTTCCGCGGCCCGATCAATTCCTACGTCCGCTACTTCAAGGATCAGGGCTACGACGCGCTCTACCGCCATCCCGGCTACTCGTGGTTCTACAACCGCAGCAACGTCAACGAATACCTTGGCTTTGACGAGTGCGTCTTTAACGAATCGGGCTTCGGCGACCTCATCTCCATCGAAGACGCGCTCTTCAAGTCCGACACCGTGCTCGTCGACTACCTCTTAAACGACATCGACTCGCGCACGGAGGACGATGACCCTCTCTTCCTCTTCTCCGTCTCGTACCAGAACCACGGGCCGTACAGCTCCGAGACCTACTGGGAGGAGTACGTCACGCCCGCCAAGACCGGCTGGTCGATGGAAAGCTGCTGCGTCATCAACAACTACCTGGCCGGCATCCGCAGCACGATCGAGCAGATGCGCCGCCTCACGCGCGAGCTGGAAGCGCGCGATGAGCCCGTCGTGCTCGTTCTCTTCGGCGACCACAAGCCGTGGATGGGCAACGGCAGCAGCGTCTACGCCGAAATGGGCGTTGACCTCGACGTGTCCACGCAGGAAGGCTTCTACAACTACTTCTCCACCCCCTACCTCATCTATGCCAACAAGGCCGCCAGGGAATCCCTCGGTCAGGACTTCCGCGGCGACGGCGGCGACATTTCCCCGTGCTTCCTGATGGACAAGCTCTTCTTCGAGTGCGGCTGGACGGGCGACGGCTTCATGCAGCTCCAGCGCGAGACGCGCGCCGTCACGCCGCTGATGCACGAGGACGGCTACCGCATGGTCGACGGTTCCATCACGCTCGACGTGCCCCCAGACGTCGCCGAGATCTGCCGCAGGTACCTCTGCGCGCAGTATTACCGCGAGCAGCACTTTATTTCCGAGTCATAAAAAGGAGAATCGCCATGAAATCTCTCAAAATCACCGCACTTTCCCTCGTCCTGGTTCTGCTTCTCGCCGCCTGCGGCGCGAAAAACGACACCCCCGATGAACCCGCCGTCGATCCGACGCCGGAACCTCCTATCGAGCAGCCGGTGGAAAAAACGCCCGATGAGCGCATCAACGACATCATTGCAGATATGAGCATCGAGGAAAAAGTCGGCCAACTCTTCTTCGTCCGCTGCCCCGAAACGGGCGCGGTGGAGGACGTCGAAACCTATCACCTCGGCGGCCTGCTGCTCTTCGGCAGGGACTATAAGGATGCAAACGGTGACTGGCTCACGGAGGACGACTTCACCGCGGCGCTCGCGTCCTATCAGGACGCGGCGGCCATCCCGCTTTTCATCGGCAGCGATGAAGAGGGCGGCACGGTCACGCGCGCGAGCAAAAACCCGAACCTCTTCTCCGAACCTCTCCCCTCCCCGCAGGAGCTCTATGCCGCGGGCGGCCTCGACGGGCTGCTCGAACGAACGCTCAGCTACAACCAGAAGCTCAAAGCGTTCGGCGTCAACGTGAACTTCGCCCCCGTGTGCGATGTGTCGACGAATCCCGACAACTTCATCTACGCGCGCTCGTTCGGGCAGGACGCGCAGACGACCGCGGACTATATCTCAAGCGTCGTGCCCGTCTATGCGCAGTCCGGCATCGCCTGCGTCTTAAAGCACTTCCCCGGCTACGGCAACAACGCCGACACGCACACGGGCATCGCGCTCGATGCGCGCCCGTACACCACGTTTGAAAAGTCCGACCTCGTCCCCTTTGAATCCGGCATCGCCGCGGGCGCGCCGTTCGTGCTCGTGAGCCACAACATCGTCGAGTGCATGGACGGCGCGTATCCCGCGTCCCTTTCGGCGAAGGTCCACACGCTGCTGCGCGACACGCTCGGCTTCACCGGCGTTATCGTGACGGACGATCTCGCGATGGATGCCGTCAAAGCCTACGCGCAGGACGGCAGCGCCGCCGTGCTGGCCATTCAGGCGGGCAACGACATGATCGTGACCACCGACTATCAGACGCAGATCCCGCAGGTGATCGCCGCCGTCCAGTCCGGCGAGATCGCCGAAAGCGATATTGACGCGCACGTTTTCCGCGTGCTGCACGAAAAACAGGCGCTCGGTCTGATCGACTAAAGGAGAACCCCATGGAAACAAGAAAACTCTACTATGAAGATCCTTTTCAGAAGGGCTTTGCCACCACCGTCGTCTCCTGCGACGAGGTGAAGGGCGGCTACGCCGTTGTCCTCGCGGAGACGGCCTTCTACCCCGAGGGCGGCGGCCAACCGTATGACACCGGCGTTTTGGGCGAGGCGAACGTGCTCGAGGTCCACGAGAAAGGCGGCGTCATCACGCACCTTTGTGACAAGCCCTTCGAGGTGGGAAAGAGCGTCTCCGGCAAGATCGACTGGGCGCGCCGCTTCGACCACATGCAGCAGCATTCGGGCGAGCACATCTGCTCGGGCCTCATCTGCGAGCGCTTCCACTGCGACAACGTCGGCTTCCACATGGGCGCGGACGTCGTCACGATCGACTTCAACGCCGACATTTCGTGGGATGAACTTATGGAGATTGAACAGCTCGCCAACCTGTACATCTATGAGGATCACCCCATCGACATCCAGTTCTATCGCGGCGCGGAGCTCGACAAGGTCGAGTACCGCAGCAAAAAGCCGCTCGAGGGCGACGTGCGCATCGTCTCCTTCCCCGGCGCGGACTGCTGCGCCTGCTGCGGCACGCACGTCGTGCGTTCCGGTCAGGTGGGACTCGTCAAGTTCCTCTCCGTGCAGAAGTTCCGCGACGGCGTTCGCATCGAGCTTCTTTCCGGCAAACGCGCGCACCGCTACCTTTCGGAGTGCTGGGCGCAGGACGTGCGCATCGCACAGGCCCTCTCCGTCAAGCCGAACGCGAGCTTTGCGGGCGTCGAGCGCGTGCTCGCTGAGCTTTCCGCGCTCAAGCAGCGCTGCGCAAAGCTCGAAGAGTCCGTCTTCGCCCAGACCGCCGCGCAGTACGAAGGCAAGGGCGACGTGCTGCTCTTCGAGGACGAAATGTCCGGCGACAGCCTGCGCAAGCTCTGCGACGCGGTCACGAACCACTGCGGCGGCCGCTGCGCGGTCTTTGCCGGCGCGGACGGCGCGTACAAGTACGCCATCGGGCATGTCGGCGGCGATCTTCGTGAGCTCACGAAAAAGATGAATGCCGAGCTGAACGGCCGCGGCGGCGGCAAGCCGAATTTTGTGCAAGGCAGCGCGGCCGCTGCGCGCGGGGCGATCGAAGCATTTTTCGCAGAATAATTTGCAACGATTCCCGCACCAATGCGGGAGAAGTTTCCCCTGCACCGTGCAGGGGAGCGAGTCAAAGGGGCCATTCTCTTTTGCGAAAGAGAATGGCCCCTTTGGGACCCCAAGAGAAAGACTTTGATTGGCAGTCTCAGGCTCGAATGGCCTTTGTGCCTCCGGAAGGTGACTGCCTGCGCGCGGCGCTGCCGCGTTTAGAGCTGCTATACGATTTGCCTCTGCTTCTACTATCCGCTGCCGCTCTGCCTGTCTCGTAGTAGTACAGACTAATTTCCGCCTACCGGAGCACTCATCAATGCGGCGAGCGCAGCAATGCCGCATTCGGCAAGCAGTCTGCCGCCAAGCAATCGTCACTCGCGCCTCACGATAGTAAGGCGCGGTTGCTGAATGTTTCGAATCGCAGTGATTCATGGCGAAGCCATGTACACCGCACCTGATTGCGCAGCGCGTGCAGCTCTTCAAGCTACAAACTGCCAATGTCGGGGGTCGAGGGGAACTCCCCTCGCCTTTCTCTGGGGGATTTAAAGGGGGTATTCTCTTCGGAAAGAGAATACCCCCTTTATTGCCCGTTTCCGCACAGTGCGGAAAACTCCCGCCCGCGACGCGGGCTTTGTTTTTGCTTGAAAAGGAAAAATCAGAACCCAAACCCGCTGAGGCCGAGTCCGCTCGTCAGCGCGTTCATCTTCCCGTCCATCGCCTCTTCGGCCTGGCGGAGCGCCTCGTTCACGGCGGAAATGATGAGATCCTGAAGCATCTCCACATCCTCGGGGTCGACCGCCTCGGGCTTGATGGTGATGTTCGTGACTTCCTTCTTGCCGTTGACCTCGGCGCTGACGACGCCGCCGCCGACGCTCGCCGAGAAGGTCTTCTCCTCGACCTCCTGCTGCGCCTTCTGCATGTCCTCCTGCATCTTCATGATCTGCTGCTGCATCTGCTGCTGCTTGAGCATCTGGCCGCTGCCGTTGGAAAAGCCGCGGCGTGCGCTGTAACCCTTTGCCATCGTTGTTGTCTCCTTTTATTTTACTGTAAAATTGTCGAATTTACTGCCCATGCGCAGGAGGTCCTGCATCTTGTCTCGCTTTTTCGCGCCCGGGCGCTCGCCCACGAGGAAGCGAACGCGGATCTCCCGTCCAACTGCGCGGGACGTGACCTCGCTCAAAACGTCTGTCACGACCTTCTGCTCGAGCATGGACTTCTGCACCTCGGTCGAGCAGTAGACGGTGAGAAGGTCATCCTTCACATCGCCCTGCGCCATGCCGATGAACGCGCGCTTGTCGGGCGTCAGACGGTTTTTATAGCTCTCCATGAGCTGGTAGAAGATCTCATCATCCCCGCTGTCTCCACTCGTCGGCGCTTCCTGCGCAGGCGCGGGTGCTGCTGCTATCTTCGGCGCTGCGGCCTTCGGTGCGGGCGCGACCGGCTCACCGTAGGGCGGCGGTGCGTCATAATCGTCGGGCAGCGGCGGCTCGTCCCACGGAAGCGGCGCTTCCTCGGCGGGCTTTGCGCTCTCTGTGGGCGCTTCCGCGGCCTTTTGCGGTGCGGGAGCGAGCTTTTGCGCCGTCGCGGGAGCAGGTGCGCTCGCCGGTGCAGATGCGGGATGCTTCGCTGCGAACTGCACACCCGCGGCGATCTGCTCTTCGAGCCGCGCGATGCGCGCGCCGAGCGCCGCCAGGTCGCCGGAGAGTGTTTCGTCGCAGAGCTTCAGAATGCAGAGCTCTGCGTCCGTGCGGCGGTTCACGCTGAACTGGAGCTGCGCCGCCGTCTCCTGCAAGATCGTACAGAGCTGGATGAAACGTGCGCTCGTCCCCTGCGCGCGCAGGTTTCGGAGCGTTGCGGCGTCATAAGCGCCGCTGAGTAAGCTCTCGCCGCCCTCCCCCGCCGTCGCGCTGATGAGCAGCTCGCGCGAGAGGGTCGAGAGCTCGCCGAGCACCGCGCCCACGTCCTTACCGCCGTCGTAGAGCTTGCCGAGAAGCTCGAGTGCCCCGCGCGCATCGCGCGTCAGGATCAGCGACATGAGCTGTGCGGTCTGCACGTTTCCGGCCAAACCCAACGCGTCGAGCACGGCGTTCGCGTCGATCGCGCCGCCCGCGGCCGCGCACTGGTCAAGAAGGCTCAGCGCGTCTCGCAGCGCGCCGTCCGACAGTCGGGCCAGCAGCGCCGCGCCGTCCTCCTTTAAGTCGATATTCTCCTGCCCCGCGATGTAGTTGAGCCTGCCCACGATGTCCTTCGGCTGGATGCGGCGGAATGAAAAGCGCTGGCAGCGCGACAAAATCGTCGCGGGCACCTTGTGCAGCTCCGTTGTCGCCAGAATGAACATCAGATGCTCGGGCGGCTCCTCCAAGATCTTGAGCAGTGCGTTGAACGCGGGCGTCGAAAGCATGTGGACTTCGTCGACGATATACACGCGTTTTTTTACCTGCGCGGGCGAATAGATGGCCTCGTCACGCAGCGCGCGCACGCTGTCCACGCCGTTGTTCGACGCCGCGTCCAGCTCGACCACGTCGAGCAGCCGCCCGCTCTCGATGCCAAGGCAGCTTGGGCAGCGGTTGCAGGGGTTGCCGTTTTCCGGATGCTCGCAGTTGACCGCGCGCGCAAGTATTTTGGCGCAGGTCGTCTTGCCCGTGCCGCGCGTGCCGGTGAAAAGATAGGCGTGCGACAGCCGCCCCTCCGCCACCTGGCGCTGCAAGGTCTCGGTGATGTGCTCCTGACCAACCACGTCGGCAAATGTTTTGGGACGCCACTTGCGGTAAAGCGCCTGATACATCCGCAGCCCTCCCTTACAATAGAAATACTCCCCCGTATACAGCTGCGGAACCGGCGTCCTTGCGGCACATGGATGGTCCCGCTTAATGCTGCTCGGTTCCCCGCCTGACATGGTTCGCAGGTACCCATTGCGCAAGACCGGTTCCGCAGCTGTATGCGGAGGAGTTGTTGAACAAATGGTATTCTACTATATTTCAGAAAAAATATCAACAGAAAAATGAAAAAGGGGCTTCACAAATTCAAAAAAGTGTGTTATGATAATCCGCGCTGGGAGACCAGCATTGCTATTTGGGCCTGTAGCTCAGTTGGGAGAGCGTACGGTTCGCATCCGTAAGGTCGTGGGTTCGAATCCCTTCAGGTCCACCAAAAAATAAGAGACACGCTTTCGCGTGTCTCTTATTTTTTGGGTTCACTCATTTCATTCGTTCACCCCAAGGGTAATTAAAATGCTCGGTGGAAGTGAATCCCACCTCCGCCAAGATTTTGCTGCGCAAAATGCTTGCACGGCGCAAATGCGCCGGTTTTGGTATCCGTAGGACATTTAACAGCGCACAAACAAATGAATTGCTTGTGCACCAAGGTTTTCGCACAGCGAAAACACTTGTGACGCGCCACTCGGCGCGTTTTTTGTTTCACGCGCCGTAGGCGGCTTAACCCAAGGGTAATTAAAATGCTCGGTGGAAGTGAATCCCACCTCCGCCAAGATTTTGCTGCGCAAAATGCTTGCACGGCGCAAATGCGCCGGTTTTGGTATCCGTAGGACATTTAACAGCGCACAAACAAATGAATTGCTTGTGCACCAAGGTTTTCGCACAGTGAAAACGCTTGTGACGCGCCGCTTGGCACGCTTTTTTGTTTTTCCGCAGACGGCTTAAAGGTTCCCTTGGGCCACTTTTTTTGTTTACAGCCCCAGGCTCTCGACCCATTTCTGCACGCTTGCCATGCTCTCGCGGCTGCTCAGGCGCTTGCCGGGGAGCCACTTTGTCCCCTTCGAGCAAGCGGATCTCAAAACGTCCTCGCCGCCCATGCCGCTGCCGCCGGAGGTGGCAAAGGGGATGACGGTCTTGCCCGAAAAGTCGTAGCTTTCGAGGAACGTCTCGATGATGCGCGGGGCCTGATACCACCAGATGGGAAAGCCCACGAACACCGTGTCGTACTGCGCCATATCCGCGACCTTGCCCGCGATGGCGGGGCGGCTCTTGGGGTCCTTCATCTCGATGGTGCTGCGGCTCTTTTTATCCATCCAGTCCAAATCGGCAGCGGTGTAGGCCGTCTCGGGCGCGATCTCGAAGAGGTCGCCGCCGGTCACACCGGCAAGGGTCTTGGCAAGCTTCGCGGTCTGGCCGCTGGCGGAAAAATAGGCAACTAAGGTTTTCATTCTACTGCACTCCTATCTGTTGAAATTTCTCACTGTTTCGCTTCCGGAATGACCTCGTTGATGCAGGAAAGCGCGTTGAGCGTGCGCGGGAAGCCGATATACGGCAGGCACACCGTGAGCGCCGCGAGCAGGACCTCCTTCCCGTTGCCGACGGTGGCGTTCCCGCCGACGTGGGCCTTGACCTGCCCTTCGCAGCCGCCCTGAGAAGCGAGGATCGAGAACGTCAGCAGCTCGCGCTCGTGGATGGGCAAAAACTTTCTCGTATAAAAATCGCCGAAGCAGTAGGCGGAGAGATCGTCCTGAATGTTCTTCTGGTTCTCCGGCGCGGCGGCGCGCATCGCGTCGATGTGGTCGCCGAAGATCGACTTCTGCGCCGCGATGCCATCTAAAAGGCGGCTCTCCTCCGTCACGGTCTGGCCGCTCGTGAGCGGCAGGACGATGCCCTTTTCGGCGAACACGGCGTTCACCGCGGGGGAACCGCGCAAAAAAGGAGCATTCTTTCGAATGCCCCTTTTTTTACATAAGGTTGGCAAAAATCGACGCGCCGACGACCGTAAGAAGGCCCGCCACGACGATGGACAGGCTGCTCATCGCGCCCTCGACCTCGCCGATCTCGAGCGCCTTGGCCGTGCCCAGCGCGTGCGCGGCCGAGCCAATGCTCACGCCCTTGGCGATGGGGTCGGTGATGCGGAAAAGCCTGCACACCGAAACTGCGATCACGTTGCCGAAAATGCCGGTGATGATGATCATGGCGACCGTCAGCGTCACGTAGCCGCCGAGCTCTTCGGAAATGCCCATGCCGATGGCCGTCGTGATGGACTTAGGCAGAAGCGTCACGTATTCCTCGTGTGTAAGATGAAAGAGCTTGCTCATCACAAACACGCTGCAAAGCGTCGTGATGACGCCGGAGAGAATACCGGCGAAGAGGGCCTTCCAGTTGCTCTTCAGAAGCGATAGCTTTTCATAAAGCGGCACGGCGAGGCACACGGTCGCGGGCGTGAGCAGGTAGCTCAAATACTTCGCGCCCTCGTAGAACGTGTCGTAGCTGATGTGCGCCGTCAAAAGCACCGCAATGGTCAGCACCACCGAGATGAGCAGCGGGTTGAAGAGTGCGAACTTGAACTTTTTTTGCAGCAGCACGCCGATGCCGTAGGCAGCAAGACTGACAGAGACGCCGAAAAAGACGGACTGTTCAAAAAATGTCATTTCTTCTCCGCCCCCTTCTTGCCCTTTTTGAGTACCGCCTGCGTCACAAGGCCGGACACGGCCATAACGACGATCGTTGTCACCGCGGCAATGACGAGATAGGCGACAAGATTCGCCTGAATGACGTCCCACGAAGCCATCAGCCCCACGGCGGGCGGAATGAACATGATGGGCATGATCTCAATGAGAAAGCAGGCCGTGTCGTGCACATCACTGAGCTTGATGATGCCGAGCATCAGGCAGAGAAACATCAGCGCAAGGCCGTAGATGCTTGCCGGAACGGGCAGAGGCAGAAAATAATTCAGCAGCTCCCCAACAAGCGAGACGATGAGGATGATGCCGAACTCCTTGACATATTTCATGATTTTTCCTCTCTTTGTGTGTTAATTTTCATTGTACGGCGCGCACTTTCCCCTGTCAATCGACGAACGGGCGGGATTCCGCCCCGCTGCGCGGCTTTTTCTTAACAAGGTGTATAAAGGCGGCGCAAACGCCGCGCTTTCGCCGCCCGTGTGCAAAATCCCATCTTCTGCAAAAAATCGTCGTCCGCTTTGCACAGAACAGCCCGCGCGGATTTAGTCGAAGCGCCGAACTTGCAGTTTTTTCTCCAAAAGGCGAAAAATGCGCGCTTTTTTACGTCTAATAAGATAAAAGGCGATGCTTCGCCGCTCTCTGCCGGGGCGGCGAAGCGCCGAGTGGAAAATTCATACAGGGAGGATAACACCATGCAAATATCCACACAGTCGCGCAAAAGACTTTTGTTCGCCGCGCTCTTCCTCGCAATTCTCGTCCCTCTTTTCTTCACCCTCGAAATCCGCTCGCAGCTGCCGCTCCTCGGTTTCGAGGGCGGCTCGCCCCTGATCGACTGGGTACATCAGAATACGACTGGCAGCGGTTTCTTGCGGAAAGTGACCGGGGACGCCACCTTTTACAGCCTTGTGCTCCTTGCGAAGGACTCTCGCCTCGGGGCGCTGCTGTTTTTCCAGAGCATCGTCTGTGCTGCGATCACGCTCGTTCTGCTCTGGCTGACGCTGTATTGCAAAAAGAGCTATCTCACACCGTTTACGGTCGCCTACACGATTTTGTCCGCGCTCATTTTCTTAGCCACCACGGGCGACTACGCCATCAACTCGCAGGCAGAGGAATACTGCGTCCTGATGCTCTGGGGCGCTTATCTGCGGGAGGGGCGCGGCCTCGGCTCGGTACTCGTCTATCTGGCCGTGGCGGGATGCTATTTTGTCAGCCTTGCGTGCAGCCGCAAGGCGGCGTGAGACGTTCCCCGACTTTTCCACAGCAAAGAAAAACGGCGCGGTCTCCCGCGCCGTTTTTTGCTTTTCCGTTTTCACATCAGCGTCATATAGCTGACGCCGTCGAGCGCTTCAAGCGCCTGGATCTCCTCGTCCAACGTCGTTTTGCCGTTCACCCAGAGGGTGAACGTGCCGCACACGGGGCCGCCGCTCTTCTCCTGCGTCTCGCTGAAGAGGTTCAGGTCCCAAATGTAGTGTCCGTGGCCCTTTACATGGCGGATGATCTGGCCGACCGTGCTCTTTTTCTCCATCTCGAAATACACAGTGGAGACGCGCTGCGTCTTGCGAATGCGAAGGTCCACGCGCCGCAGCACTTGCATCGCAAGGAAGATGAACGCATAGCAGATGATGCCGCCCGCGTAAAAACCCGCGCCGAACGCCGTGCCGATGATGGCGACCGCCCACAGGCCCGCCGCGGTCGTCAGGCCGCGCACCTCCTGATTGCGCGTCACTAAGATCGTGCCCGCGCCGAGAAAGCCCAGCCCCGTGATGACCGAGGCCGACATGCGCACAAGGTCCGTCTCGCCGATGCCGGCAACAAAGATATTCGTCATCATCACGAGCGCCGAAGCATCGCTCACGATGATATACGTCCGAAAGCCCGCCGCCTGATTGTGCCGCTCGCGCTCAAAGCCGAGCGTGCCCGCGCAGAACGTGGAGAGCAGGATGCGCACCACGATCGAGAGCACCGTGATATCTGCGAGCTGCTGAGAGATCGCTGCCATAGGATCATTCCTCACTTTTTGCAAAAAACTGGAAATACCCGCACAGCAAACTATGCCTGCCGCGCAGGAAAGATACCTTTCCGCCGCAGCCTCAGTCGCTCGCCTTTTTGAGCTCGACGTTTTTCTCGTAGGCCACGGTCACGGCGTCTAACACCGCCGCGCGCATGCCGCGCTCTTCGAGCGTGCGCACGCCCTGGATCGTCGAGCCGGCGGGCGAGCAAACGCTGTCCTTGAGCACGCCGGGGTGCCGGTTCGTCTCGAGCACCATTTTCGCCGTGCCGAGCATCATCTGCGCGGCATACTGGATCGCCGACGCGCGCGGCAGGCCGCATGCGACGCCGCCGTCGGCCATCGACTCTAAGAAGATCGCGGCAAAGGCCGGGCCGCAGCCCGCGACCGCCGAGCCCGCGGCATGCAGCTTCTCCGCCAGCGGGAAGAGCTTGCCCGCGGGCGCCATGTAGCGCAAAAACGCCTCCTGCTGCGCCTTGCCGCAGTTGCCGCTGCACGCATAGAAGATCACGCCCTCGCCCACGGCGGCGGGCATGTTCGGCATGATGCGGATGACGGGATAGTCCCCGCCCGCAAGCTCCTGAATGCGCGCGATGTCCGGTCCCGTGACCATGCTGATGAGCACCGGCGCGCTCTTGCGCTCCTTGAGCGCCGGGGCGATGCCCTTGAGCACGTCCACGATCATCTGCGGCTTCACGCCGAGGAAGATGTGGTCCGCCTCGCGCGCGATGATCTCGTTGCTGCTCACAACGGCCCCGATGCGCTCTGCGAGCGTCTCCGCCTTTGCCTTCGTGCGGTTGGCGAGCAGCACCTCCACCTCGCCGCTTCTGGCCGCCGCACTCGCCAGCGCGCCGCCCATATTTCCTGTGCCGATAAAGCCGATCTTCATCATCTGCCGTGTCCTTTCTACACCCATCAGGAGCCCAAGCGCAGCCCTGTACCGCGCACCGCCCCTGTTTTTATTATCAGTAAAGGATATATCAACCCCCGCCGCCTTGTCAAGCACCGCGCCCGTCAATCACCCGTTCCGCGAAAATTTTATGTAATATCCATTGCATTGAGTACCGTTCTTTGGTATATCAAATAATCCGTGCGTATCCATTTGCAGGCACCTAAAGCATCCAATTTTTAGGTTTTGAATGATCCTGCGTGTCCGCTTTTAAAGGATGTGCCGACAAGAAGTGAAAAGCCCGCAAATCCAGGCTATTTCGCCCAAAAGCAGACTTGAAAAGTGATCAATTCTTTCATAACAATTAGACAGGCTAAGTCTGTTCTTTTTTCTGCTCTGCCTCGCCATGGCGGTGGAGTTGCTCCCGAACGTGGCCTTTGCTGCCGCTGCGACAGGCAGCGGCACGAAGAATGACCCTTATATGCAAAGACCCGTTCCACTCCCTACCGCATTTCCTATGAGGATGTATGTAAAGAGGTAATGGGTGCAAAGCAGAAAGCGCAGCTGCGGCGAATGGTGGACTTCAAGTTCACCCGTCATCCGTCCCTCAATTTGCCGGAGCAGCGGCTGACAGCCATTGAAAAACAGCTGGTCGAGCGCACAAGAGAGCTGCTCTCCATTCCGGTTCAGAGAAGCGCAAAGCGCAAAAATGAGCCGGAAGGATGATCCGTCTGCGGTATGGGAGCAATCCCATACCGCAGATACATACTGCGAACTTGACGGTAGAAAAAGTCGCAATATCGTCGTATAATATGCTTAAATCAGAATGACAAAATTGAATTTGTGGAGGATATTAAAATGGCGCAGATAATATGGGATGGCAATAAAAACTGGGAAAACGTTTGGGACGGTAAGCAGCCGTGGGACAGAGAGATTGAAGAAAAAAGCATTCCTGAAAATGCAGTTCTAATTGACAGACCAGATGACATAATTAAAGCATCAATTCCATACATGATTATCCCTTGTATTGTATGCTTTGTTGCAATTTTTACAAAAAAGGCGCAATCAGATGAATTTATATTTAATTTATGGCTTATGCCGCTGTCATTTATTATTGGCTTTTTTGTTGCGATGCCGTTACATGAATTTCTTCATGCTATAAGTTATCCAAAGGGGGCAAAAGTTTATATAGGAGTATCTCTAAAACAGTTGAGAGCATATGCTGCATCCTCAGCAGCACTTAGCAGAGGACGATATATAATGATGTCATTGGCACCTTTGATTCCGGGGATAATCTTTCTTGCTGTTTTCGTGGTCTGCCCGATTTCAATGAAGTGGTTGATGACAATATGTGTAGTTCCTTCGTTTATGGGACTAATTTCTCCAGCACCCGATTATATGGATGTTTTAATCATATTGCGAAAGGTACCGAAGGGGGCAATGATTCAGGCAACAGAAAATGGATTGGTTTGGTATCTCTAATACGACAGATTCCAGTTTGTCGAACTGAATATAAGGATGATCCGTCTGCGGTATGGGAGCATC
>ERZ1034719.784-NODE-784-length-16914-cov-6.289756_pt1 | contig 16914 bp, 15 predicted proteins | sample MGYA00520703_ERZ1034719 | MGnify/ENA primary metagenome ERZ1034719 (study PRJEB33766, sample SAMN09781716) | gut metagenome | biome: gut microbiome | host: Homo sapiens | place: Madagascar | study: EMG produced TPA metagenomics assembly of the PRJNA485056 data set...
ACGGGCTTTGGCTGCGCTATTTCGCGCGCATGCGCTCAATACGCTCCGCTTTCGGCGCCTATGCCTCTGGGCATACGGCACCGTGGCGCCCTATCGCCTATCGGCGATACGGGCTCTGGCTGCGCTATTTCGCGCGTCTGCGCTCAATACGCTCCGCTTTCGGCGCCTATGCCTTTGGGCATACGGCACCGTGGCGCCCATAGGGCGCGAATTGATGGCAATCCCTAATTGACGGGCACTTGGACGACCATAAAATCGGCATCCGACTTGACGACAACTGGGATTTGCGTCGATTTGCCATTATCGGCCGTCACGACGAAATCGAGCTTAGCGCCTTTGGGCTGATTCCGATACACGTATGGCAAATCGCCCAATTTCAATAGCGATCCATCGGCCAACGACGTCAAATAGAGCGTCGTCTTGCCCTGTCCTGCCGACGTAAACAAAATATCGACGCCATCTTGGACTTGTGGCACGATTTCGGGAATGGCAAACAAATCGATAGGACGATAGACGCGAGCGATGTGATACGTCGCAAAGATGGCAATCGCAAACGACGCCGCAATAATGGCAAAAAAGATGTGAACCGACCACTTCGATTTGAGTTTGAGCTTTTTCTGTCGCTTTTCGGGAGCTTTGAGCTGGCGCGGCGCAAGCCAAGCTTTTTCGGCAATCCGTGCATTCTCGCGCGATTCCGCGTCGCATGCTGCGGCAAAATCGGCCAGAAATTCCGCCACACTATCTTGGCGCGGCGCATTGAGATACCGCATCACCGTGTCCGAAATGGCCGGGGCAATATCGACTCTTCGCCCGATCTCAATCGGGCTAGCTTGCGATAAATCGAGCGCAACCGTCGCCAAATCGGCATCTTCGCCAAAATACGGATGCGCCGCGCACAACGCTTCGTAGATAATCGCCGCCACGTCGTAGACGTCTTCGCACATGCCCTCGGGCGCATCGCTCTCGACATCGGCACACGCTCCGATATCTTGAACGCCATCGCATTCCGCGGCGCTATCGCTTGCCAAATGGCTCAACGTCGCCGACGATGGGTCTGGCTCCGTTGCCGTTTCTGCGCCTTGTGCCGGCATCGAATCGGTCGATTCACTCGCCTCCGATTCATCGCGCTGAATCACATCGGCATACGCCCATGGCGGAATATGACGCGCCAAATCGGGCGTCACCATTACCCCTTCGAGCGATTGTATTTCCCGACGCGTCAGACCTATCCCAAGCGGCCCTAGGGCTATCGTAAATCGCTCCGTATCGGTCAAAAATATCTGGTTTGCATCGAGACAAAGCTTGCGAAACCCTGCTCTATGCGCCGTCGTCACGACGCCGGCGAGCTGATCGAGCAGGCGCAAAGCCTGCCAAGGAGCCGCCGGACCATTTGCCGTCAACCAAGCCTTAAGCGTAATGGCGCTAAACGCATCGGTGACGAGAAAGTTCTGACCTTCGGTCGTGCCATAGTCTAGGCAGCGCAATATGGCTGGCGATTCGATTTGCCGATTGAGCAATAGCGCCTGATCGAGGCGCTTCGCCGTCGACTCGGGCACGATTGCGCGATATTCGGTCATCCACACCGCCATCTGGTGGCCAAACGGTTGCTCATCGGCTCGATAAACCGTTATCAACGGAAGCCGACGCGATACTCCGACGATGTCGTAATAGTGCTGTAATGCCAGCGTCGTGCCCTCAAACGATTGAGCCTTCTGATTCATATTGCGCGTTTCCCTCGCCATGCCACAAGCCCCTAACCCATTAATCGACGAGGATCTTCAGCGACGGCGTCAACGCCATCGCATAATCGCGTAGCGTCACGAGCAATACATAGCGACCCGCATCTGTCGGGCTATCGTATATGCCCGTATTTTTCAAAATATCGGGCACGAAATTCCATGGCTTCTTGATCACGTCTTCTTCGACGACGACGGGCAAAACGCCCCAATAAAGCCCCATTCGCGAGCAAATGCGCCGATCCGTACTCATGGCGATAATCGGTGCAGGCGGGCGCTCGGCAGAAATCATCCGAGCCGTCGTCCCAGTCTTCGCACAAACGGCAATCGCCTTGGCATTGAGTTCGCGAGCCATCTTCGACGCCGATCGCGCCAATCCCTCAAGTATCTGGCTATCCATATTCGACTCGCTGTCGGCCAAATGCTCATGCGCCACGAGCGACAAAAAGCGATCGGAATGCGACTGATACCCCTCGATCATGCGCACAATTTTATTCATCATTTTAACGGCTTCGACGGGGTATTTCCCAACCGACGTTTCGCCCGAAAGCATGACCGCATCGGCACCTGCCATGGCCGCCCAAGCGACATCGGTGACCTCGGCTCGCGTCGGCATGCCCGAGCTAATCATCGATTCGAGCATCTGCGTCGCCACCACGACCGGTTTATTGGCATCGATCGCCATTCGCGTGAGCTCGCGCTGGATGAGCGGGATTTCTTCTTCGGGCATCTCGACGCCCAAATCACCACGCGCAATCATTATCGCATCAGAGGCCTCGATAATCGCCTCGATATTCTTAATCGCCTCGGGCTTTTCGATCTTCGACATCACAGGTATATCGACGCCCTGAGCCCGGATAAATTCCTTGACTTCGAGCACTTCTTCGGCCGTGCGCACAAACGACATCGCAATGTAATCGACGCCCAATTGGCAAGCTAAAATGCAATCTTCTCTATCTTTTTCGGTAAACGATGGCGTCGAAATCTCGACGTTTGGCAAGTTTATCCCCTTGCGATCCGAGATAACACCACCGCGAACGACTGTGCAGACGATCTCGGTTCCATCGACGCTATCGACGCGCAATTCGCGCGTTCCATCGGCCATGAGTATCGAATCCCCTGGCTTGACATCGCGAGCAAGACACTCGTATTCACTCGGAATGAGCCCTTCATGCCCTTGAACTTTGCGCACCGTCAACGTCACTTGCGTCCCTTCGACGATTTCGATCGAACCATTTTCGAAGTGACCCACGCGAATCTTCGGACCACACAAATCGCCCAAAATCGCCACATTGCGACCGCTACGCGCTATCGCCTCGCGGATACGACGATAACTCTCCGCATGCGATTCGTGCGTTCCATGCGAAAAATTGAGACGGAAGACGTCGACGCCCGCCGCGATCATCGCATCGAGTACTTCGGGCGTCGACGTCGCCGGACCCTGAGTCGCCACGATCTTCGTCCTGCGGAAACTGAGCAATTGATTGTTAAAACGCATTCTATCCATAAATTCGAGCTCCTATCTCGTTATCATTACCCAAAAATACACTCCAAAGCGAGGCCTTGAGCGATGCAAAAATGTATTGCCAAAACCTACACCAAAACAAAAAAATCGCCGAATTTTATTTCTCCATTGCCTCGAGATCGAAATATTCGACGTTCTCATCGACGACGACCATCGCAGAAACAGGCGTATTTTTCGTAGCAATTTCGACGAGTTCATCGCCCTTTTTTTGGTAAACATGCCATTGTGTCAAGTTGACGTCTTCGATAATGGCGATTGCCAAATACCCTTCCGGCTTGAGCTGATCGAAATACACCTTGGGTATGCCTTTCAAACTCGCCGTCACCAATATGGCATCGTAGGGGGCATGTCGTTCCCATCCCACGATCCCATCGCCCGTGCGTATGCTAACATTCGCAATATTCAACCGATCGATCCATTGCCGAGCGATTTCCGACAAATACTCTACCCATTCGACCGTATAGACTTTGGCGACGAGACGGCTCAATACTGCCGCAAAATACCCCGTTCCCGTGCCGATTTCCAAGACATTCGCCGTCGGACGCATGGGAATACGCGTCAATAAAAAGGCGATATCCGACAGCTTGAGCGTCATTTGCCCACTCCCAATCGGCAATGCCAAATCGTCATAAGTCCGGTGCCGTGCCGCTTCGGTCACAAATACGGCCCGTGGCACCGAATAAATCGCTTCGATCTGGTCGGGCGTCAACTCCGGATACGCGCTCAATAACGCCGTTCGCGACTTCTCTTGCGCCTCGGGCATCTGCGAAAACACCGTCTTATACGTCGGCACGACCATCTGATTCGATTCGCTTGCGCAACCAAACTGCACGCAAACACTCGCCAACAAGGCGATCCCCACGATATTGCTCCGCATCGATGCCCCTCTGTCCACCCTATTCGACTTGCCCACAAAGTGACTGCGACTTGCGCTGCCGAAACTCGTCGATTAACGCCGATTGTCCCGTCATCTTCAAATAATATGCCGTCATATTGGGCGTTTCTTCGCTCTGGCATATTTCATCGATCTCGCTACGCGATACGTCGGCAACGCATTTTCCATGGTGGAGGATAAAAAAGCGCGTACAAAGATCGTGCAACATCTCCAATATATGGCTCGATATCAATATCGATCTGCCCGACTCGACATAAGTTCGAAGATAATTCCCTATCTTAAACGTGCTCTCCGGATCCAGCCCGACAAACGACTCATCGAGCACGACGAGCTTCGGTTTCCCTATCAACGCCCCTGCCATGGCCATTTTTCGAGCCATACCGCCAGAATACTCGCGAATCATGCGATGGCGAACGTCTTTGAGATCGCAGAGATCGAGCAAAAACTCGATCGATGAGACCATATCATCGGGGGCAACCTCGCGAATTCGACCGGCTAAAGTCAAAAACTCTTCTCCCGTGAGGTATTGATACAAAGCGAGGTCTTGCGAAACGTAGCCAAGATGCTTGCGAGCCTCGATCGGATTCGTGGCAACATCTTGCCCCATAATCGACACCGAACCGCTATCGATCTTCGTCAATCCTGCAATCGCACGCATCGTCGTCGATTTCCCCGCGCCATTCTGACCGATAAATGCCACCGCCTCTCCGGCGCCTATCTTCATCGACAATTCGTCGACGGCGCGCTTCTTTCCAAACGATTTCACCATCTCGTCGATCGATAAAACATCGAGCACTTTATCCGATGATTGTATTTCCATAGCCAATTACCTTCGTCTTCTCGCTTATCTCGATTTCTACAGTCTCGAACACTCTTCTACAATTCTCGAACACTCTTTACACTTTAACCCATCGCTTGCCATGCGTTCGCCATCTACAAAACGACGAAAATTAAAAATATCCCTGCTAATCCGTAATTCAATTTCATCATCGTCGAATAATTGCGAATTTTCTGCGATAATAAACTCATTCCCAACCCCATCACTGCCGATAATCCAACGCACATCGCAAACATCCAGCAACCGCCCGCAAACCCCATCTGCATGCCAAATGGAACGGCGACTGCCGCGCCCAATGCAAAACACGGCATAGCCATGATTTGCAAACACGCCATCACGCGCGATTTAGCACACGTCGACTCAGAAATCGCAAACGCATCGAATGCACCGCTATAGAGTGCTGGTTCGAGCAGCGAAACCCACGGCTTCGAAAAGAGCAATATCACGACGGGCGCGATACACGGCAAACACAGCTGCTCCAACGATGCAGGCACCTGCGACAAATAAATCCCCATGATCAGGGCAAATGTCACGACGAGGAGATTTGCCATGCCATGGCGCCGGCGATATTGCTCCACCCAACCCAATCGAAGTGCCCCAGCCAGCGGGGCTTTGAGCATCTTCTCGGCACATTTGCCGTCTAAGAAAGCATAATCGCCATTGATGACGATGCTATCGATATCGCGAAACGATGCATATACGGCGTAGTATCGGCGCTTAAACATATAGCGAGCATAGATCCAAGCCACGACCGTCACCATGCCGACGATCCCAAGCGCCGTTATCGCGGCATTGGCATAATTGGGCTTGAGCAATGCCTCCGCCAACAGCTTGAGCATGAGATTGAGCATGAGCGATACAGCCAAGGCAATCGCCGGCGCCGTGCTAAATGCCATCGATTGCGATCCCGATACCTCCGTCGCTTGCGATACCTGATTCCCCACATACATCGTTATCGCCGCCGACACGATACCACACACGCCTAGCCCTATCGGGAATATCGCCATCACTAGGGCAAAAACGCTCGGATTCTCGAGCAAATGCGCTCCCCAAAACGCCATATAAACGCCCGAAACTACACCAATCGCTCGAAAAACTCGCCCCATCTGATAATCGAATAAACGCAATGGGGCTACGGGGAACGACGACAATAACCGAGATTCGCGACTGCGAAATAAAACATCGGTGATGATAAACGTCAAAAAAGCCGATGCCATCGACGTCAACCAAAACGCGACTTCGAGCATCGATCCACCAGGATGCTCGCTCGTTATCGACGATAAATCGATAACCATCAACGACGATAGAATAAAAATCAGAATTAAGCCGATGAAATAAGATAAAATTACCTTCATCGGCACTTTTCTTCGAAGAATATTTAATGCGTTACTCAAATTTCCCCCTCTCGGGTACACCATCACTCATCACGCCAAATCGCCTGCACCTAGCTCCCCCATTACTCGCGCATTTGTGCCCGCCCAGCCCGATTGAGAACTCGCGGATATTGCGTCGGCACGTTTTCGCCGTCATCGGTTCGCTGTACGTATGCCGGACGAGGACCATTTTTCTTGCCCAAAACGCATTCGATCTCGCGTTCTATCGACAATATGCGGCGTTCGGCCAATCGCGCCAGCTGCGGATCGGGGTTTTGGCGCAAAAACACGCCATAATGTTGATGCGCCAACTCGTATTGCCCACTTCGATAGGCCTCTTCTGCCAAATCAAAATGCGAAACTCGACGCTCGGGCACATCTTCACATCCCATCGACGCCAACGCGCCCATACATAGCCCAAGCACTATGCCGTATTCGATCACTCTGGTCATATCGATAAACTCAAACAAGCCTCAAATCTCTCTTCTGCCCCGTACTCCCCTCCCCATGCTCCACCATCGATATGAACGCAATCGAGGCTCGTGCAACCGCCGGAATTTAATCTGCTTTGCCCAAAAATGCGAAGAGAAATCTCCGAGCGAAAAATAAAAGAGACGTTGCCTTTTCAAATGGGCTAGACTATAAAGCGCAATGTAGGTGTGCGTAGCACACCGCTCACATTTTCGCGGAACTAAGCCGGCGTATCATGTTCACACACATTGTGTCTTAAGTCGGTTTTAGATTTTGACCTACATATATATCGATGCTAGAATTAGCCTTTCAATACGATACAGGTGCAAAGAGCACTTGGAGAAACACGATGAATTGCGCAGATACGGGAGCAGTAATGCAAGACAAACGCGCTATGCTCTTAAAATCTTACGAGGAAGGGAACAGGGAGTTTTGCGGATGGCAACTCGACGGCGTCGATTTGTCGAATTGCATCCTCGACGACATCGATCTCTCGCGAGCGAGTCTCGTCGGAGCCAATCTCCGATCGGCTAGCATGAAATCGTCGATTTTGACCGAAGCCAAACTGTCGCAAGCATCGCTCTCGCGCGCCAACCTTTCCAAAGCCGACATTTCGCGAGCCGACTTCACCAACACCGACCTCGTCGGCATCGATTTGCGCAAATCGATCGCGCGAGCGACCAATTTCACTCACGCACTCATGTTGCGCTCACGCCTCGACGACGCCGACTGCCTCGGCGCCATCATGATCGACATCAACGCCACTGCCGCTCGCATGGAATCGGCAAATCTCGAATGCGTCGATTTTTCGGGCGCCGCCATGATGAATTGCGTCCTTACCGGTTCCAGCTGTTCGTGGGCAAATATGACCGATACTCGGCTCAATTGGGCACAGATGAGCTGGTGCAAGCTCGAAGCCGCCGACCTCGAACAAGCGAACCTCACCGGCGCAAACTTGCGCGGCGCCAATCTCAGCTTCGCCAACCTCGATCAAGCCATACTCACCGGCGCCGACCTCTACTTCGCCAATATCTCGGGCGCTCTCGTCCCCGCCGATGTTCAACCCGCCCGCGTCGCCTCTCTCCGACTCACCAACCAAACTTTCACACGTTCAAATTGGAGCAAAAAAACGCTCTACGAATGGCAACAACGCGGCGCCATCATCATCGACTTCGAATCGCTACCGCGCGACGTCCTCACCTATGTTCGCAAAGGCGAATGCAATCTGCGAATCTATTTCTCGACGACGTGTTCACCCAACGGACAAGTCGCTCTCGAAGCGCTCATGACCCATATCTCCCCCGATGCCGATTCTTTGCGGCTCTTATCGGTCTCCAACGACGCCGACAAAAGCGTCGTCGCTTTCTATGCCCCAAATCCGCATACGATCGACGTCTTCACTGCGGCTCTGCGAAATAAAACGTGGACCTCCGATTGCGAGGCCCTCGAACAACGATACCGCGAAAGTTGCGTCACGCGCGAAAAATCCGTCGATATCATCGCTGAACTCGAAAACCTCGCCTCCCACATCTTCCACATTCAAGCCCTCGTGCCCATCGCCAACGACGACAAAACAAAACAATTGCAACTCCGGCTCGACCCTTGCGAAATCATCGGCGATAAAGCACAAATCTCGTGGTCGAGCGTCTCGCTGCCAAAAGTCTCCCGATAAATCGATAACACCCATATACGTGCCCTTTTTCCGAATTGAAACAAATATTGCTTGTCTTTATCGATGGGATTATTTAGAGAGCGCTTTGTCGAATTGAGCCTAGCACGTCGATGTGCTCTGTGCTTCGATTATCCAGAATCACGATGAGGGTTGTTTCATGAAGAATTTATTCGTAGGTTCTATTGCCTTTGCCACCATTGCTCTGGCAATGACTGGGTGTCGCCTCGATGGCGAATCCGAAACCATAAATACCGTATACGAAAACACGATTATAGCGTGTTCCGATGGCATCGATAACGACGGTAACGGTCTCGTCGATTGCGAAGACCCTGGTTGCCAAACGAAGGGATCAGATGGCGCGCTCGGACCTGCCGAAACGGTTTGCGCAGCAACAGAAAACAACATTTATACATGCTCCGATGGTAAAGACAACGACGGAAACGGCTTTATCGATTGCCAAGACCATAATTGCAAAAAAACGGCTGTCTGTTGCGTCGCACAAGGCAAAGAGGGCGATTGCTCAGACTCTGACAAAACGAGCCAAGCCTGCATTGAAGAGGCAATTGCCTCGTGCTCCGATGGCATCGATAACGACTGCAATCGTTACAAAGACTGTGACGACAATTCCTGTAGGAATAGCCCAGTTCCCGCCGTCAAAGCGTATTGCCAAAAAATCAGGTGTCCTGGCACGATAAGCAAAGAGGGCGATTGCTCTGCAGAAGACAAGACGAGCCAAGAATGCATCCAAGAAGCACTACAATCTTGCTCCGATGGTAAAGACAACGATTGTAACGGTCACCTCGACTGTAGCGACTTCGGCTGTAGCAAAAGCGCCATCAGTGCTGTCAAAGAGTATTGCCTGATCGTCCAGGGCGAATCGTCGTCAAACACAGAATCTCCGGCATACAAAGCAGCGAAGGAGTTTTTCGATAAATCCGGCGTTAAAGCCCAGCAACCTGAAAACACCGAAAAATTGTGCTCCGATGGCATCGACAACGATTGGAACGGTCTCACCGACTGCGATGAACCGGGGTGCAAAGTTTTCGAGCACTGCAAAGACGCCACAAAAGAACCGCCTCACCGCCCAGCAAACTTCGACAAGTTGCCGGCTGCCGCGCGACTCGCGCAACTCGCCGCAGAATTCGAGGCTTGCTCCGATGGCATCGATAACGACAAAAACGGTCGATCAGACTGCGACGAATACCAATGCCATCTCTTGAGCACGATCGAACTCAAGGGCGAAGAGGCAAAATACCAAATCCGTTGCCACAAACAAAATGAAACGGATTCTGGCAAATAACGACTCATTCCCAAGCGCGACAATGTTCTTTGCCGCGCTTTTTTTTTAACCTCTTTTTTTCATCGTCTCCCTCGCACGTTCCGTGTGCGAATTCATTCATAATCTCAAGGATTTTAACACTATGATACCTAAGATTGTCGGCATTGCCGGAGGAACTGGGTCTGGAAAAACGACTTTGGCGCGAAAAATCCGCGAAGGACTCGGTGCAGCAAGCACCCTCATTCAATTTGACTGGTATTACCGCGATCTCTCTTACTTACCGCTCAAAGAACGCGAAGAAGTCAATTTCGACCACCCAGCCAGTCTCGAAAGCGAATTACTCGTCGATCACCTCAAACGGCTCAAAAGCGGTCAACCCATCGACGTCCCTCTCTACGACTTCAAAACACACTCTCGACTCCTCAACGATACCGTTCACATCGATCCCGTTCCCGTCATCGTCGTCGAAGGCATCTTGCTCTTCTGTTTCGAGCCTCTCCGCGACATGCTCGATATCAAAATATTCGTCGATACCGACGCCGATATCCGCGTCTTCCGACGCATCCGACGCGATATGCGCGAGCGCGGACGCGATTTCAACTCGATCCGAAAACAATACTATAAAACCGTACGCCCCATGCACTTGGAATTCGTCGAGCCATCAAAACGATACGCCGATGTCATCATCCCCGAAGGTGGCGATAACCTCATCGCACTCGACCTCATCATCGAACGATTAAAACAATTCGCAAACTAGCCTGCCCCCCGTTCGATATTGCCATGATAACGCCACGCGCCGTGGTGCGCTATACAACCGCTTGCGCGTGGCTCTTTGCTGCGATAATTCCGGCGCTCGCGCGCCAAACCGCCACATCTTCAGCACGCCCCATCGAACGTTCTTCGCATTTCTGGGCGCAATCGATCGATTTCATCGCCGATCCCGTTATTTCGTTTGGCATGGGCATCGTGGCAATCGTCGCCTTCTGCTTCACCCAATCGGCGCAAAACCGCATCATTCGACGATTGGCTTTTGCCCTATTCACGGGGCTCACGCTAGCCCTTTGGACGGTGTGCGTCGTCGTGGGCGACTACCCGCCTGCTATCGCAGGCTTTTTATCGGGCATTGCCGTCGTCATTCTCGTCGTCGTCGCGCCACGCCCCCCACAAAGCCCCGACAAAAACGCCCATATCGCCAGCAATTCGCCTGCCCCTATCCGACCGATCGACTACGACGCCAATCGCATCCGCACCGATAAACAACTCGAAAAACACCCCCTCTCGATCGCACGCTACGCCCTATTCTACGCCATCGCACTCGCAGGCTTTGCCATCATCGCTTTCCGCGCCCAAGCCCAAGCCCAAGCCCAAGATCAAGATCAAGCCCAAGCCCACGTCATTGCCCTAACCGTTTCATGGCTCTGCATCGCACTACTCGCCGCTAACGCTATCTTGTGGCCTTTTGCCCAAATCCCCGAATGGATCGGATACGCCGAACGAAGGCGATGTTTCATCGATCGCAAACCCATGAAACGACGCAAACTCGCCATCGTTCTAGCCGCTATCGCAAGCATCGCGGCTATCGCTCTCGCTCTCTAGCCATCTTGCACTCTAGCCGCTGCGGCACTTCTCCCCCCAGTGCCCAAAATCTGCGACTATAGGCTAAAACGCATCTTCGTCGACCAGCGGCACATCGTCGGCGGCCGGCCCATCGTTCGCTTTCTGGTCTTTGACTGCAGCCGCAGCCTCCAAAATCTGAGCCAAATCGGCATCGACAGCGGCATTCGGCACAGCCCCCGTTCCATCTCCGCCATTTGGCGCACTAGGCGGTGTTTGAACGGCCGGCTGAGCGCCCAAATCGCCATTGGGTGCACTCGGCGCGGGCATGGCGACACCTGGCTTCGCCTCAAATCCCGTCCGTATCGTATATGGCTTGCCGCAATTGTCGCCACTCCCCGTCACCGACAAATAATAAGCCCCTGCCGGCGCATCAAACGCCAAGTGAAGTGGCCGCGCTATCTGTTTGCTCGCCACTTGCGAAATCTCATACCCCGCACTATCCCACAATTTGAGCGTCAACCGTGCCCCATACCCTGCGTCGAGGTCGATGCTCAACTTCCCAACGGGCGTCGAATCCCCCTCTACGCCCGCAATGTCGATTCTATAAGTATCGATATCATCGGCCGGGAAGATATGACCCGATATCGCCGCACCGAGCGCCAACGGCGTCGCCGTCTCGATCGTCGAATTCGGCTCGACTTCGAACATCTCTCCTGGCTCCATCTCCGCCGCAAAGCGATAAGGCAACGGCCACGTCGCCCCCGCCACATCGCGCCCCGATACGCGAACGAGCAACGCACCCGACTCGCGCACGTCGCAAATCCTCGTCCCATCGCCCAATACATCGCTCCGCTCCGCACCATCGGCTCCTATCGCGACGATCCTAGCCGCGCCATTATCGCCTCCGATCAATCGCACGCGATAGACCCCATGCGACGGATACATTATCCGAAAAACATCGACATCGTTCACATCGCTCAAAGAAAATTCGAGATTTTGAGCCGAACTCTGAATCATCTGCGCTTGCTCGACCGTATCATTCGGCTCGACCTCGTCGGGAATCTTCGCCAGCTGGTTGACCGAAAACCGATATTCTGCCGGCGACACTATCGCTTCGAGCGCCGTCAATTGCACGAATAACTCCTTCCCTTGCCCCGACAACATCTCCGTTCGAATCGTCTGTGCTTGACGACTCAAACTCCGCCAAACGACTTCATCGCCATCGTATATCGCCAAATCAAACGCACCATCGGGCATCTCAAAATCGATAACAGACGGTTGCATTAAATTCAATCGATACACATCTATATCACCCGTCGGATACATCGCACCTCGCACGACCGAACCCGATACGATATTTATTGCATCTTGTCGAATATCATTTGGTTCCGATTCCACGACGACGTTTTCTTCGCCCGACTCGACACGCGCAATGGCAATCCGATACGACGTCGCCTCAGCCGCCCCCTCATTCCGCGCTCGAACCGTCAAAAACCCGCCTTGCGGCGTCAACCGCATCTGGTAGAGCAATTCATCGCCACCCACGCCATTGACGTCGTAAACGCGCCGCGCCGCCTCCGAATCCGTCACCGCATAGTCGGCAATGATATCGACTTCGCCATCGGCAATGACGCGGATATTGGCCACCGTCCCAGCCTTCGCCTTGATCCGCCACACGTCGACATCCCCCCCCGACAAACTCCCGCGCCACTGCATCGAATCCCCAGTCAACGACACGTTCACCGCCTGCAAAAAGTTGTCGTTCGGCTCGACATCGAGTCCCTCGATCACCTGCTCGCTTAGCGGCAACGGCGCCATATTCTTCAACCCCGATGGGCGTTCCTCGGCGGGCTTCCGATCGCAAGACGCCACCACCACCAGCACGACAAGAGCCGAAATCGACAACAACCGCTTCATACCTTCTCCATTCCACATTTCCATTCCAGCTCTACGCCCCTCTCTACAAAAAAAACGCCCGTATCACATACGGGCGCTTCTCAAAAATCGACGGCTTTCACGGCTCAAACCGCGACGACAAAACTATTTACCTGCTTTATACCGCTTCACGAGCTCATCGGTAATGTCAAACGACGATTGGAAGTACACGACGCCGCCTTCCGTCCGCTCGATGAGCAAATCGATCTTGCGCTCTTTCGCAATATCCGACGATATCGACGTCATCTTCTTTTGCACTTCGCCGAGCAATTTATTGCTCATCTCGAGCATTTCCTGCTCATACGTCTGCATCTGCTTCTGCAAATCGAGCATCATCTGTTGGTACTGCGCCGCCTTCTCGCGCAATTTATCTTCGCTCAAAACCGACGCACTCTCCTTAATCTCCTGCTGGAACGCCATCAGCTTCTTCTCGCCCTCTTTGAGCTTGGACTGGCGCGACGCCGTTTCATCTTTGAGCTTCTTGAGCACGCCATTGGCCTCGGTCTTCTCGACCGCACCCTTCATGTCGACGATGCCGACGACGATGTCCGCCATCGCCTGCGCCGCAAACCCAAACGTCATACCACATGCCAAAAGCCCCGAAAGCAACCACTTTTTCATCTCTTACTCCTTATTCCTGCGATGTTCGCGCCTACTGCGCAAAAAGCCGAAACCTAATAGTTTTATCGCGCGCAAAAATCAATCTTTTACCGCTCTGGGTCTCTTAACGCGCCTTTTCCTACTTTCATTCCAAAAACTGCAATTTCTACGCCTCACCTCCTCAATCCCTTGCTTCTCCATGCGATGGCTCATGTTCGCCGCCTATTGGCTCGCGCCAATACGGCGTCGGCTCCGGCTATGTGCTCGCCGCGACGCGGCTTGCGCGCATACGCCTACGCTTGCGCACTATCGCATTCGCGATACGTGCGCCGGCCGCGCTATGTTCTCACTCCGTTGCGAGCATACGCGCGGCTCTACTCTGAGCTACATGCACATCCCGTGCCATCCGCTACGCGCCCACCTATCGCTCATCGCCCAATCATCAAACCCATTCTTCGCTTTCTTCAACGATAGCTTGCAAAATCTCACCTTTTTCTTGCACAATATAGCCCCAAAATGAGCGCGGCGTATGCCCCCTAGGGCATAGACGCGCAGGCGACGCGTATGCCCCACGGGCATAGCGGCGCTCGTGAGCGTATGCCCCACGGGCATAGCGAGCGTTTCTGGCGACGCGTATGCCCCACGGGCATAGCGGCGCTCGTGAGCGTATGCCGACAGGCATAGCGAGCGAAAAACAAACAAAACAAATCTTATTCAACCCCAAGGAGGAATCGTGAAATTTCCTAGTATTGATTGCGTTGCAAAGCGAATAAATTACTTTAAAAGCGCATTATCATCGATGAAAATGTATGGCGGAAATGCCGAGTTAGCGCGAGGTGCCGTGCGATTCCTTTTGCAAAAGCCAAGCGATGCCGTGCGAAAACTCCGCTGGAAGGCGATGCATGCACACACGATAATTGCCCAAAATATCCTCGATTTCGGCGCGTTTAAACTCGTCGTCGACGCTAAAGACGAGGGCATTTCGGCCGAGCTCGCCATCGAACACATGCACGAGCCTTTCGGGACGGCGATTTTGTGCCACATTTTGGCCGACGATATGACCGTCGTCGAGTTGGGCGCCAATATCGGCTACTACACCATGCAAGAGTGTGCGGCGCGCAAACTGCGGCGCGTCGTCGCCATCGAGCCAAACCCGCGTAGTTTTGAGATTTTGAAGCAAAACGTCGAACTCAACGCTTGCGACAACGTGACGATGCACAATATCGCCATCAGCGACACCGATGGCACACTGCCATTCTACATTTCAAAGCACTCGAATATTTGTAGCATTACGCCGCGATCCGACTACGAGCGCGTCATCGACGTCCCCGTGCGCACGTTCGACGGGCTCGTCGCGACCGATTCGATCGAAAAAGTCGACATGATTCGAATGGACATTGAGGGGCATGAGATTTGTGCGCTGCGCGGCATGACCGAGACGCTAAAACGCGATAAACCATGGATTTGCATGGAATACCACTCGCCGATGATTTCGGCGCAAGACCGCGAGTTTTTCGTTTCCACGCTCGAACATTGCGGCTACGAACTGAAGTGTTTCACGTTCCGTTGGAGCGATTACCCGATTTTTGGCCACAATATCGTCGACAAATCGAATGTCGTCAAAACGGGACAATTGCGCACCGTGCTCGAAAACATTCCAAAACAAGTCGTGTTGCTCTTTTTGGCGCATAAAGACGTGGCGTTTGAATTGCCCAAATTCTGATTTTTTTCGGGCAGTTAGCACATGACATCATCCTGGCTCAACGACGACACGACGATCGGACACAAGATCGTCCGTGCCATCATGTTTCTGACGTCGTTTTCGTGGACGTTTAACCCGATCCAAGATTACATCGAGGGCGGCGCGCCTATCGAAAAAGTCGTCACGCGCATGATTCCGATGTGTTGTGTCGCGGCATACTGCCTGTTTTCGCATCGTAGTTCGCAGATGCGGCAAATGTTCCGACCTGGGCTTTGGCCGCTTTTGTGGTACGTTTTTTTTGGCGTCGTTTGCGGTTTGACGAGTGCGCAACCCGCGCTCTGTGCGTGGAAAGGCGCCGAAATCGTCATCATGCTCATGTGGGTGTCGTTTTCGTGCTACGACGCCAACTCGACTCGGCGCGAATTCATCGCCATGACGCGGCTCATCGAAGTTTTGCTCTGGGTCACCGTCGTCTTGGCAATTATCAATCCGGGGCTCGGTCTTCGGCGTTCGGCCTCGGTGATTCCGTGGTTGCAAGGCTATTTTCCCATTCTCAACCCCAATGCCGTGGGTTTCCTATCGGTTGCCGCCTTCGCTCGGCTCCTGTTCTTCTCTGCCAAAGCCAAACCACTCCGACTAGCCTTTATCACGGGCACGCTCATCTGCTCGCAATCTCGCACGTCTTATGCCGTGACACTCCTCGTTCTGGCTGTTTTCATCATCGATGGATTGCGTTCTCGGCAAACGATTCGAGCCGTCTTTGCGCTCTCGGCAATGGCGGGCATGCTGTTTCTGCTCTTGGGTCACCACGATGCCATGGTTCACATCATCACCCGGGGGCAGTCGGAAGAATCGATGGATACGTTGTCGGGGCGCACCGATTACTGGGAATTTGCGCTCCGATACGTCTCATGGCTCGGAAACGGCATTGCTACCGGATCTCGAAGCCTCATCTTCGTCACCGGGCAAGACACGTTCATGCGCGGCAGCGTCAATCTGCACAACTCCTATATCGAAGCACTCATGGGCGCCGGAATCATCGGTGCCGCGCCATACATCGCCCTTATCGGCTTCAATATCATGCGACAAGGCTACCGCGCCATTGCCCATCCCTCGATTTCTCAGGGCCTCTTCCTCGTCATGGCCATTGCCTTCGCCGCGCGATCGATGACGAGCGTCGTTTTGGCGGTCTTCTCCTACGATATGCTCATGCTCATGATATTTTTTGCATGGCTAAGCCACGTTTGCACCGACGACAACGCCACGCCCCCCGCGAAATGAGGTATCCCTGTTTTGGTAAACATAGACAGCTTATACTAGAGTAGCTTGGT
>ERZ1034719.788-NODE-788-length-16845-cov-6.957892_pt1 | contig 16845 bp, 10 predicted proteins | sample MGYA00520703_ERZ1034719 | MGnify/ENA primary metagenome ERZ1034719 (study PRJEB33766, sample SAMN09781716) | gut metagenome | biome: gut microbiome | host: Homo sapiens | place: Madagascar | study: EMG produced TPA metagenomics assembly of the PRJNA485056 data set...
ATATTATACACATTAAGTTTATAACATATATTAATTTTATAACATATATTAAACTTCAAAAATCTTCATCGCTCGATCTAATATATGATGCATGGCAGCAATCGCCATTCCGTAGTTTGTGATGGGTACGCCTTGCGCAGTCGCTTGGCGAATGCGCCCCAACACCTGACGGCGCGTCCACATGCACGCGCCGCAATGAATGATAACCGCATATTCGGCAAGATTCTTCGGGAACTCCGATCCACTCACAAAGTCGATGACGACATCGGAACAAATATTCTTGCGAATCCAATTCGGAATCTTCGTTCGGCCAATGTCATCTTGGATCGGGTGATGCGTACACGACTCGGCAATGAGAACTTTATCGCCCGGTTTGAGCTGCATCAATGCCCTAGCCCCCGCCGCCATCGTCGTGAGCTCGCCCTTGAATCGCGCAAAAAGCACCGAAAACCCCGTCAACGCGATATCGTCGGGAACTTGCTTGCTCACCTTCTCAAACGCTTGCGAATCGGTCACGACGATCGCAGGTGGCTCGCGCAAAAGCGCAAGCGTCTGCGACACGTTGTCTTCACTGCAAATCGTACACGTCGCGTGCGCATCGAGTATATCGCGAATCGTCTGAACTTGCGGCATGATGAGACGACCCTTGGGCGCCTCCTTGTCGATCGGTATGACGAGCAATACATGGCGATTCTCCCCCGGTAACAAATCGGCAATGATGCGACGCGAATCGAGAAAATCAGATGGCGCTAACTCGATGATCTTCTGCTGAAGCGCCTCGATCCCATCCGATACGTCGGGCGACGCTTTGTCACACATCGCCACACGACCCCAACCGATATCGCCAATCGCCGACGTCTCAACATAAGACACTTTGCGCTCGTCAAACTCCCGCTTCAATGCACTGTAATCACATCGATCGGCTTGGTTGAGCACCGCAATCCACGGGATATGGCGAGCCACGAACTCGGCTTCGATCGATCGCTCAAATGCCCCCCAAACGCCATCGGTCACGAGCAAACCCAAATCACATCGCTCATATACCGCCGCCGTACGCTCGATGCGCAAAGCGCCAAGTGCCCCCTCGTCATCAATTCCAGCCGTATCGATAAATAATACTGGGCCCAAAGGCAAAAGCTCCATCGCCTTCTCTACCGGATCCGTCGTCGTACCCTTCTCGCTTGATACAATTGATACATTCTGATGCGTCACGCGATTCAATAAACTCGATTTTCCAACGTTGCGACGTCCAAAAATCCCAATGTGTAATCTCAATCCTTTCGGCGTTTTCATCGTTTTTTCCTTTTTTGTTTTTCGTTTTTATTTTTTTGTTTTTTCAGTTTTTTTGTGGGGGAACTCGTCGCCCCACGCCCAACGCCTATAGCGATTGCGCCGCGGTATTGCTACGGTACGATCGCCATAGGTCGTGACGCATAGATTCGCGTCGGAGCAAGCGGTAGATTGGGCTATGAGAATGCACATAGATTCGCGTCGGAGATTTGGGAAAAAAAAAGCCCGCCGAATGGCGGGCTTTTATGCGTTATAGATTAGTTTTCTTCGAACTCGGCATCGATGACGTCGTCATCTTTCTTACCAGCGGCGCCAGGTGCGGCACCGGGTTGCTGAGCCCCTTGGTTATTGGCTTGCGCATACATGACCTCGGCGATCTTGTGCGATGCAGCCATGAGGGCATCTTTTGCAGCTTTGAGCGTATCGATATCTTCGGAATCTTTCTTCGTCTTCGCTTCTTCGATCGCCTTCTGGAGCGCTTCGACATCGGAGGCCTGGAGTTTATCGCCATAGTCTTTGATCGATTTCTCGGCCGAGAAGATGAGCGATTCGAGTTCGTTCTTCGCATCGACGACTTCGCGACGTTTCTTATCTTCGGCTTCGTGCTCTTTCGCATCGTTGACCATGCGATCGATATCGCTCTGGTTCAAGCCCGAAGAAGCTTCGATCGTGACGCGTTGTTCTTTGCCCGTAGCCTTGTCTTTTGCCGAGACGTTGACGATACCGTCGGCGTTGATATCGAAGGTGACTTCGATTTGGGGCACGCCACGCGGAGCCGCCGGGATACCTTCCAAGTTGAATTTGGCAAGCGTTCTGTTCTGAGCCGCCATTTCGCGTTCACCTTGGAGGACGTGAACCGTGACTTTCGTCTGGTTGTCGTCGGCCGTCGTGAAGATTTCGCTCTTACGGGTGGGGATCGTCGTATTGCGAGGAATGAGTTTCGTCGTCACGCCACCGAGTGTTTCGATACCGAGCGAAAGCGGTGTCACGTCGAGCAACAAGATATCTTTCACATCGCCAGCCAAAACACCACCTTGGATAGCAGCACCCAAAGCGACGACCTCGTCGGGGTTGACGCTATGATTCGATTTTTTGCCGAAGAATTTTTCGACTTCTTGTTGAACCAAAGGAATACGCGTCGAACCACCGACCAAGACGACTTCGTCGATATCGGAAACGGATTTGTTCGCATCGCGCAACGCTTTCTTACAAGGTTCGAGCGTTTTCTGGACGACGTCGGCGATCATGTCTTCGAATTTGGCGCGCGACAAATTGACGTTGAGGTGTTTGGGTCCCGTCGCATCGGCGGTGAGGAACGGCAAGTTGATGTCGGTCGAAGTCATCGTCGAAAGCGCTTTTTTCGCTTTTTCGGCCTCGTCACGGAGACGTTGGAGAACCATCTTATCGTTAGAAACGTCGATGCCACTGTCTTTCTTGAACTCTTTCACGAGCCAGTCGATGATCAATTCGTCGATGTTATCGCCGCCCAAGTGCGTGTCGCCATTCGTCGAAATGACTTCGACGACGTTGTCGCCGACTTCCAAGATCGAGATATCGAACGTACCACCACCGAAGTCATAGACGGCGATCGTTTCGTCTTTTTTCTTGTCCAAGCCATAGGCAAGTGCGGCGGCCGTCGGTTCGTTGATGATACGACGGACGTTGAGACCGGCGATTTTACCAGCATCTTTCGTTGCTTGACGCTGCGAGTCGTTGAAATATGCGGGAACCGTAATGACGGCTTCGGTCACTTGTTGACCGAGATATTTTTCGGCATCGCGTTTGAGTTTCTGAAGAACTTTTGCACTGATTTCGGGCGGCGTGAATTGTTTACCGCGAACTTCAAAGCCGACAGAACCATTGCTCATTTGAATGACTTTGAACGGCATGTGTTTCGCTTCATCGATGCGCTCACTGTATTTCATACCGATGAAACGCTTTGCGCTGAAGATGGTGTTTTCGTAGTTCATCGTCGCCTGACGACGTGCAAATTGACCAACGATCGTTTCGCCTTTGTCGTCGAAAGCAACGACCGACGGCGTCGTGCGATCGCCTTCTTCGTTCGTGATGACTTTCGGTTCTGTACCTTCCAAAACCGCTACACAAGAGTTCGTTGTACCAAGGTCAATACCAATAATTTTTGCCATAATCACTTCTCCTAAAGATAAACTCTTAGAGCGCCTTGCGGCGCTCTCTTAAACTCATTCTTTGAGCGCCTTGCGGCGCCCTGAAACTCGTCGTGCGCCTTGCGGCGCCCTGAAACTCTTAGAGCCACTGCACCAGAAGCCGAAGCGTTCAACGCCTCCGCCCAATGCGGTGCTCCCATAAACTCGCTGAGCGCCTTATGGCGCCCTCACTGAGTCATGAGATTAAGCACGCTTTCGAAATGGCAAATTTTTTTTCGCGTTTTTTTTGAGCTCGTCGCCATCGACAAATCGAATGCCTACGACTCGCATCGCGACGCATGCACTAAAATAAGTCGCACAAAACGCAACAATTAGTTGACGCACGCGATCGATGCTCATTAAAATGATAGATTGGAATGGTGTGATGAAACGGCGAAAGCCATAACTGGTAAGGAGACGAGACGATGATTGACCAGACAAAGGACAAAAAAGACGACGTTTTGGCTTCCAAAATCGAAGCTGACAAAGACCAGAAACAGAAGACTGGTTTGCCTCAGGCGATGAAAGATCCGGCGAAAGTTGATCCCGAGAAAGCTCAAAAACTCGCTCAAATCGAAAAGGAAAAAGCCGAGTTGAGCAAGGCGCAAAAGGGCGCCGACAAGCTCAAAGAGCAGGTTGGGAACAACGCTTCGAAAGCCATGCAACCGATTGGGTCGGCGCGCGTCATGCAGAAAGCCGAGGTTCATTCGGAACCGGGCAAAACGGGCACGCGATTGACCGAATTGTCGGTACAACGGCAAATCGACATTTTAGCAGTCCAAGGCGACGAGCTCAAAGTCCTCGTCGATGGCAAAGTGGGTTATGTTTCGGCGGCACAAACCGATTACGCGGGCGCGAAAAAAGCCCAAGCAAAACAAGAACCACAGCCGATTGGCTCTGCCAAAGTCGCCGTTTCGGCGCTACGCATCCGCACGGCTCCTGGCAAAGATCAAAACTATATCGGCACGCTTCGCGAAGCCGATAAAGTCAACGTCTATGGCGAAAAAGACGGCTATCTCGAAATCCGCGTCGGCGATCAAGTCGGCTATATTAGCGCCGAACATACCGATTATGCCGGCAATCAAAAGAAGCCTCTGCAACAAAAAGACACGAAAGCACTCGATCAGGCCCCTGCCGAACTCCAAGAATTGCTCGCCAAAGAATCGCTCACCGCTCCCGAAATCACGACTGCGCGCAATATGATTGCGCGTTGTCCGGAATCGATTCGCGGCGACCTCTACGAAGCTCTTCAGGCAAAGCCCAAAATGGTCGAAGAAAAAGAAGACCAGAAACAAGGCGATATCAACGAATTCGACGCACTCGCTTCGAGTCTCGAACTCATGGGAGTCCAGAATCCACAAACCGATAAATCGTTCTCGGCACATCTCGCCGAGCTCAAACGCTCCCAAAAACTCCCCGAACAAGGCGGTATGCAAAACTGGGGCGCACTCGCCAATGCCATGGGCGTGAGCTATAACGCTCTCGCCACACAGGGCGATCGCTCATGCCTCGATAAAAAATTCTGGTCCGAAATGGCCCGCGAGCAAATCCGCGATGGCCATGCCGTGATGGCTTGTATCGATGGGCAAACCGTTCGCATCGAAGCTATCGAAGAAGATGGGCTCGTCGTCACGCTCCCCGATAACTCGCGAGTTAGCCTCGATTCGTATAGCGGAAAAGCCGATCAAAAATCGAAAGGCAAACGCGGTATCTTGGGATTCGATAAGCTACAAGATGCGAATATGAACTGGGTCATCGCATTGGGGTAGTTTTTTAGCCACCCTAGTCCCATGACCTCTCCCCCTAGCCTCCTCTCCAAATGGCAAGTGGGAATGACGCCCGCTTTGCGGGCGTCGTTGATTTTGTGAGGGGAAATGACGCCCGCTTTGCGGGCGTTATTGTTTGACCTCTCCCCCTAGCCCCCTCTCCATAAATAGCGAGGGGAATAGACATCTGCCTACGGCAGATGTGAGATAATGTTGCGAGGGGGAATAGACATCTGCCTACGGCAGATGTGAGATAATGTTGCGAGGGGGAATAAACATCTGCCTACGGCAGATGTGAGATTATCTGGAGCGGGGGAATGGACTTCTGCCTACGGCAGATGTGAGATTATCTGGAGCGGGGAATAGACATCTGCCTACGGCTGATGTGAGAATATCTGGAGCGGGGGAATAGACATCTGCCTACGGCAGATGTGAGATTATCTGGAGCGGGGGAAATGACGCCCGCTTTGCGGGCGTTATTGTTTGACCTCTCACGGGGAGGGGGCTAGAGAATGAGATCTAAGGAGGAGTATTCATGACGCGCACATTTATCGGACTCATCATCACATCGACACTCTGCTTTGCAGGCATTTCTTGGGCGCAAGACGCCACACCGCCATTGCCCAATCCGACGATTGGCGACGCCGATCTCCCCAAAACAGATACATCGATCACCGCATTGCCCAATGGCACGCCCATTGCCCCGTGCATCGCGCCGATCGAGGGCATGTCGTGCATCCCCGGTGGGAAGTTCCTACGCGGTTCGAACGACGACAAACACAACCTCACCTGCAAACAGCCCAGCAACAACGATCACCACGTCTCCAATACGTATCCGCAAGCAGAAATCTGGCTCCAAACGTATTATATGGATAAGACTGAAGTCACAAACGCCGCCTATAAGGCATGTGTCAAAGCGGGAAAATGCGTCAAATCGGGGCCAAAATACGTCGATTTCGATCGCCCTAAACAACCGATTACGGGCATAAGCTGGTACGAAGCAAACGATTTCTGCAAAGCCCAAGGCAAACACCTCCCCACCGAAGCCGAATGGGAAAAAGCCGCTCGCGGCGCACAAGGCGATATGTACCCGTGGGGAAATGGTCCCATCTCGTGCGATAATGCCGTCATCATGAACGAAAAAGGGCGTTCGTGCGGTCAAAAAAAGGAAAAGGGCAAGAATCCCGATACAGGACGCGTGCTCGAAGTCTGCTCGCGCGGCGCTTTTCGATATGATCTCTGTGACATGGTCGGAAACGCCGAAGAATGGGTCGCCGATTGGTATTCAAAATCGTACGAATCGTGCGGAAAAGACTGCGAAGGAATCGATCCTAAAGGTCCATGCCATGGCGACGATGGGAAAAAATGCGGTTCGACTCATGCGAAAGTCGTTCGTGGCGGCGCTTGGTACTGGCCACAAGACCATGCCACCGGTATTCATCGACGTTCACACCTCGCCACGAACAACCCAGGGCATCATTTCGGATTCCGATGTGCCGCTTCGGTCGAAGAAATGGAAAAATTGACGAAAAAATCATCCAAACCCTAGGAATGCCCATGGATAAAACCGTCTACATCTTCGACATCGACGATACGCTATACCTCGAACGCGACTACGTCAAATCGGGGTTTGAAGCCATCGGGCAGGCGACGCAATGCGCCGCCTTTGGCGATGCCTGCTGGGAATTGTTTTGCCAAGGCGTGCGCGGCAATACATTCGACCTCGCACAACGCGACTTCGCACATCTCGACCTGCCGCCAACGCCCGCCCTCGTCGATATCTATCGCTCACACCGCCCCAATATCGCCCTCTGCGACGACGCACGCCGTTTTATCGAAGCGCAACGCGAACCCATGGGCATCATCTCCGATGGCCCAATTCGTGCACAGCGCGCCAAATACCAAGCCCTCGGACTCGCCATTTGGATCGATTTTCCCATCTTTACCGCCGAAATCGGCGCACCTAAGCCCAATCCACAAGCGTTCAAAATCGCCGCTCTAGCCCTCGGCGCCCCCCTTGCGCACATCGTCTACGTCGCCGATAACCCTGCCAAAGACTTCGAAGGCGCCATCTGCGCCGGCATCGAACCCATCCGAATGCGACGACATCAAAGCCTACATGCACGATGCGATACGCCAAAGGGAATCCGTGAAATCACCTCTTTCGACGATCTTTGAACCCGTCTAATGCAACGAATTAACCCGCCCTACGGGCGGACTTCACTGCGAATTACCCGCCCTACGGGCGGGCGGGCCTACTTCACTAAGCAAAAGTGGTAGCGGCGAAATTTGCCCCGCCCAACGGGCGGGCGAGCGGACTTCACTGCGAATTAAACCGCCCTACGGGCGGGCGAGCGAACTTCACTGCGAATTAAACCGCCCTACGGGCGGGCGAGCGCACTTCACTGCGAATTAACCCGCCCAACGGGCGGGCGAGCGCACTTCACTGCGAATTAACCCGCCCTACGGGCGGGCGAGCGCACTTCACTAAGCAAAAGTGGTAACTCATTTATCCAAGATGCGAAAAGTGCGACATTTCGATCATAAATCGCTACACTATCGATTCATTTTAGCGCCCGAATTATGGGCGATATAGACCTACACTCCACGCGTTTTTGTGCCCTATTTGCGACGCATTCGTCAAAAACTGCCTTTTTTGCGCAAATATTTACATTCGGCACGAGGTTTGCTAAAATGCCGTGACGTGTTTAGGCGAAATATAAAGCCCTAGCGCATCGATTGGTTTGGTCGTTGAGTTGCAGAGATCGTTGGCGCTCGTTGCCGCGGTAAATGCAACGCCTAGTTTTGACACCACCCTGGCGGTGGTACTTCTCAAGGAGATACTCATGAAAAAATTAGCTTGGTTACTCGGTGCTGTTGCTTTGGTTGGTTTGTCGGCTTGCGATGCTGACGAAAACAATTGCGGCAATAAAAATTGCGATGAATCTGCTCCGCTTTGCGTTCTCGGTGCCTATACAAGTTCTGGTGCCGATATGTGTTTGACTGCTAATAAAGATAATGAAGATATTGTCAAATTGTGTGGTAGCGCAGACGCAACTGCAAAAGACACAATGTGGTACAATGGTAAAGGATGCGTAACCAAAACCACGGGGTATTGCAAGAGCGACAGCGACTGTGAAGAGGAGCAAACCTGCAACACCAAAACCAATGTTTGTGAAGGCGGTGGACCTAAAGGTGCAAAACTCGTACGTATCGATGATTTATCCAAGACGTCGACAGATAAAACAAAAGATGATCCCGGTGCCGATATCGACGCTATCGTTTTGACAAAGAAAGATGGGACTAACGCCTATGCAACCTCAGTTCTCGGTTATCTCCGAGGCGACGGCGTCGCTAGCAAAGCAGGCGAAAAGTCGATGGCTATCGATCCGACAGCTGCCCTCAATGAACCCGATTCGTTCTTGAACTACCCGAATCACAAAGGCGAATGCTATCTCTACAAAAAAGATACGAAGCAGGGCGATGCGATGCGTCCGTTCGTTTCGCTCGGCGGTAAAGGTGGCTACCTCATCGTCGAAATGGGCGATGTCATCGAAGCTGGCGATACGTTGAACGTCCTCGAATTAGGCGGTTGCACGCTGATGAATCGCGCTGATGGTCAAACAGGTACGAAAGGTCAGCCCGAAGGCGTCGAAGTTCGCATCTCCGTCACGAACAATTCGAATCTCGCCGATTGGAAAGTCATTGACGATTCCGAACAAGCCGCCAAAGATAAGAAGTATGATGGTATCTTGAGCATCAAGATTTCCGATGCCATGCTTCAAGGTTTGAAATAATCTAGTTTAGTGAACTCATCGCTAACAAAAGCCCCCAGCCCTCGGGTTTTGGGGGCTTTTTTTGTGCCTAGCCGTCTCGAAACGCGGGCGGCGATGTGCGTTTTTGTCCTATTCGAGCTTGGATTTTGGTATACGGATTTGCGCAATTTTGGATGCGCAGCTTTGTTTATGGGAGAATCCATGATCGATCGAAATATCTTTCGCGCCTACGATATCCGAGGCGATGTCGCTACACAACTCACGGGCGACGTCGCCTATTCCATCGGTTTGGCGCTAGGCATCACGCATTTCGAAGCAGGGGCGCGTATTGGCGTCGGGCGCGACGCCCGCACGTCGTCGCCCGAATTGTCGCAACGCCTCATCGATGGGCTCGTCGCACAAGGCATCGATGTCGTCGATTTGGGCATGATTACGACGCCAATGTCTTATTACGCCATGCGTTGCCCCAATCTCGGCGCCACCTCTAGCAAACCTAGATCGGCGCAGACCATGGCAGGTAGCGTCATGATCACGGGTTCGCACAACCCTGCCAACGAAAACGGGCTCAAGATATGCAAAGGTACGTCGTCGTTTTTGCGCGACGATATCGTCGCTCTATACGAAGCGATTGCCAATGGCACGGCGCGCGAAAAGGGCGGAAAACCCGGCTGCGTCGTCGCGCACGACGTCTCCGATGCCTATTGTGCCGATATTTGGAATCGCCTATCGGTATCGCGTAAATTGCGCATCGTCGTCGATGCCGGCAACGGCGTTGCTGGCCCAATTGCGCTACGCGTTTTGTCGCATTACGCCGACATTACACCGCTCTATTGCGATCCCGATGGGCGGTTTCCGCATCATCATCCCGATCCATCGGTCGAGGCAAATCTGGCAGATTGCCGCGCTAAAGTTCTCGAAACGGGAGCCGATCTGGGCATTGCATTCGATGGCGATGGCGATCGCATCGGCGTCGTCGATGCATCGGGGGCGATTATCGCCGCCGATAGGCTGCTCGTCTTATTGGCGCGCGATGCGCTCGCCATCGCCCCGCATTCGACGATATTGGGCGATGTCAAATGTTCTAAATTTACGTTCGACGATATTGCAAAACACGGCGGCACGCCGTGTATGACGAAAACAGGACATGCCCTCATCAAGGCAAAGATTCGCGAAACGCATGCGGCCTTGGCTGGCGAAATGAGTGGTCACTTTTTCTTCAACGAAAATTGGTATGGCTTCGACGATGCCGTCTATACGGCGGCTCGGTTGTGTCGGATTCGATCGAGATCGTCTCGGTCGATCGAAGAAATGCTAGCCGATTTGCCGCCGTCGTGTGCAACGCCCGAGTTGCGTCTGTCGTGCAACGACGACGCGAAATTTGCCCTTTCCGATGCCGTATGCGCTTATTATTCGGCGCGTTATCCGACGTGCGCCCTCGACGGGGCTCGCGTCGATTTCCCCAATGGTTGGGCACTCGTCAGGGCATCGAATACGCAACCCGTCATCGTCGCCCGCGTCGAGGGCGCCTCGCACGACGATACACGCGCGATATGTGCCGACCTCGCTCGCGTCATAGACGAAATCGCTCGCGGCGTCGGCGCACAAATCGATTTAACTCCTCTTCGCAAGGTCTAAATCATGCAAACATCATCGCCTTCCAATGATCGACTATCGTTTCGCATCGGTGCACTATGCCTTTGCTTCACGGCGCTTTGCGCGGGCTGTAGCGATAAATCCAATGCGCCCGATGCGACTGAACGAGAAGACGTCGTCTTGGCTCAGATCAATGGGCAACCGCTCACGCAACGCGATTTCGAGCGAAGTCAAGCATGGTTGCCATCGTTTGCCCGACAACTCGACGCGAGCAATAACATCGATGTATCGAGATTTTGGAGCCTCGTACAACTCGTGCGCATCGCCCAAGATGCCGAAGAAAAATCGATACTCTCCGATGCCGAACGAAGTCTAGCCATTAAAGAGGCTTTGGCAGCGCATAATATTCAATCGATCGTCGATCCCGATTTCGTCGTCACCGACGACGCGATTGCGCAATATCTGGCTCAACACGGCGATTCGCTCAAAGACCCTGCCGCCTATACGGTCAACTATGCACTCGTCAAAAATGCCAATCGCGTGCCCATGCTCTATTATGGATGGCACTTCGCACGCGGAGCGCAGTTGGGATACAATTTTACGAAAAGCGAACCACTGCCAAAGACGCGCGTTGCAGGCATTGGACAAACTCAAAACGAAGCAGGCCGCCCGATCGATGGGCGCCAGTTCAACTTCGTCTACGTCAGAACGATGCAAGAAGACGACGAATCGCCCGCACAAATCGGACCGTTTACGGCCTCCGACGACGTCCTCTTTTCGTGTCAAAAGACGATTTCGATACTCGAGACGGCAGAAGTCGGACTGCCCATAGCGAGCGATTTGGCGTGCTCGGGGCAATGGCATGCCTTTGTCATACCGGCTTGGAAACGCGCTGCGGCAAAAATGGACGACGACAAAGCACGCCAAATTGCCATCGAAAATATACGACGCGACCATAACGAGGCGTATCGTGCCGAAAAATTGGGAGACAACAAATGAGCGGTTTCGTCCATCTTCACGTCCATTCTCAATATAGCATTAACGATGGCGCCATTCGCGTAAAACCATTGTGCGAAGAAATCGCCAAACGCGATGTCAAGATGGTCGCCATTACCGATCATGGCGTGATGCATGGTTGCGTCGATTTTATCAATAAAGCAAAACCATACGGCATTAAACCCATCTTGGGTTGTGAATTCAACGTTTCGGGGTGTTTGCCCGATAGCCCCGAAAAGCTGTTTCACCTCACGGCAATATGCCGCACGCTCGACGGATATAAAAACGCGCTAGCGCTCATATCGCGAGCCAATATCGAATGTTATAACGCCGAAACGGGCATTGGAACGCTCAAATTCGAATGGTTCAAAGACCACGCCCAAGGTTTGACGATTTTGAGCGGCGATTTGGGCAGTGAATTGGCACAAACCGTACTGCGCGACGGCGATATCGATGCCGTCGTCAAACAAATGCGCGATACGTTCGAGCCTGGCGAGTTTTATCTCGAAATGATGGATAATTCTTTTGCGCTGCAAAAACGCGTCAATGCTTGTTATCGCGAAAACGCGAAGCGCTGGGATTTGCCGCTCGTGGCGACGAACGATTGCCATTATTTGCGAAAAGACGAGGCATTTGCACATGCCGTTCTCGTCTGCAACAGCATGAAAAAGATCGTCGATGAAGCCGAGTTGCGTTCATTTGTCGTCGACGACTTTTATCTCAAAACCGACGAAGAAATGTATTCGGCGTTTAAAGACACGCCCGAGGCGTGCGAAAATACGGTCAAAATCGCCGAATCCGTCGATTGCCCTGTTCGCCTTGGCCCCGTCTTTTTGCCACAATATAAAGTTCCAAAAGAATTCCTAGAATCGCACGAAATTACCGATCCGCATACGGGCGTACACGAGTATTTTAAAGAAGTCGCGCGAAACGGACTCGCCAAACGACTCGAATCGTTCAAAGCATCGGGCAAATCCGTCGATGAAAAAGTCTATTGGGAGAGACTCGAGCGAGAAATCGGCGTCATAACGCAGATGGACTTCCCCGGATACTTCCTCATCGTTTGGGATTTTATCCATTGGGCAAAGATGCACGATATCCCCGTAGGCCCAGGGCGTGGTTCGGGTGCGGGATCGCTCGTCGCCTATTCGATGACGATTACCGACCTCGATCCGTTGCCGTTTTCGTTGCTCTTCGAGCGATTTCTCAATCCCGAACGCGTCAGCATGCCCGACTTCGACGTCGACTTTTGCATGGAACGGCGTACCGAAGTCATCAAATACGTCACCGAGCATTATGGCGTCAATAACGTCGCCCAAATTGCGACGTTTGGCGCACTCAAAGCAAAAGCTGCACTCAATTCAGTCGGGCGCGTGCTCGGTTTTACACCTCAAGAGTTGCGCAATATTACGAAGTTCATCCCCGATGGGCTCATGGCCGACTCGCATACGATTACGCTCGATGCCGCACTCAATGGTAGCGAAAAACAAGGCACAAAGCCGATCAAAGAAATCCGCGAACTCCTCGACGCCGATCCGCGCTACGCGCTTTTGTATAAAACGGCACTCGAAGTCGAAGATTTGTTTTGCCAAACGGGTATGCATGCCGCCGGTATCGTCATCTCCGAGGGTCCACTCTGGGATTATGTTCCCGTATTTCGCGGCGCCAATGGCGAAATCGTCGCACAATATGCCAAAGCCGAAGTCGAAGAAGCGGGGCTCGTCAAATTCGACTTCTTGGGGCTCAAAACGCTCACCGTGCTCCAATATGCCATGCGCTATGTCAACCATACGCGCGAAAAGCGCGGCGAAGAACCGCTCGATCTAGGTCTCATCAAGCTCGACGATCCCAATATCTACCGCATGATATCGCAAGGAAAGACGACGGGCGTCTTTCAGCTCGAATCGACGGGCTTTACAAAACTTCTCACTCGACTCAAACCCGATTGCTTCGAAGATCTCGTCGCCGCCGTCGCCCTGTTCCGACCGGGTCCGATGGGCACCGGCATGATGGATCAATTCGTCGATTGCAAAAATGGTCTTCGAGAAATCGAATATCCTCACGAATTATTATCGGGTATTCTCAAAGAAACATACGGCGTCTTCGTCTACCAAGAGCAAGTCATGCAGGCTGCTCAGATCATGGCAGGATATACGCTCGGCGGCGCAGATATCATGCGCCGTGCCATGGGTAAGAAAAAAATCGAAGAGATGAACAAGCAACGCGCCATCTTCGTCGCCGGGTCGGTCAAAAATGGCGTCGAAGAAAAACGCGCAGGCGAAATCTTCGATCTCATCGCCGGATTTGCCAAATACGGCTTTAACAAAAGTCACTCGGCAGCATACGCCCTCATCACCTATCAAACGGCCTATCTCAAGTATTACTACCCCTCCGAGCTCTATGCCGCACTCATGACGTGCGACCAAGATAACCCGGCAAAAGTCATCCGAACGATTAACGATGCTCGCAATAACCGCATCAAAGTCTTACCCCCCGATATCAACGAATCGCAATCGCAATTTAGCGTCGATAATGGATGCGTGCGCTTCGGATTAGCTGGAATCAAAGGCGTCGGCGAAGCCGCGCTCGAATCGGTCTTTGCTACGCGCGAAAAAGACGGCGTCTTCAAAAGCATGTTCGATTTCTGCGAACGCGTCGATTTGCGCGTCAATAAACGCGTCATCGAAGCACTCATCCAATCGGGCGCTTTCGATTCGCTCAGCCCCATACCTCTGCGAAATATCATCGACATCGGCAAAGCACGAGCCATGATGTTTGCCACAGTACAAACGGCACTCGATCGCGCCAAAAAAACGCGCGAAGACCGCGAAAAAAAGCAGACTTCGCTCTTCGGTCTCTTTGCCAAAGACCCAAACGTCGATGCCGTCGCGGCAAGCGCCTTCGAAGAACGATACGATAAAGCAGAACCTTGGAACGAAAATACCGTTCTCGAACACGAATTCGAACTCATCGGATACTTCGTATCGGGGCACCCGCTCGACCATTATCGACAAGAATGCGAAAGATTTGCCTCTCATCACACTTGCGATCTCATCAATTTGCCCGAAGAACGACGCGATTTTAAGGGAAAACAAAATCAGCGATCCATCAGCTTATGCGGCATTTTAAAAGGCGCTACCGTGCGCAATACGAAATCGGGAACGAAAATGGCAGAGGGCATGCTCGAAGATATGTTCGGTCAAGTCAAATTCCTATGCTTCCAAAAAACACTCGACAAAATCGGCACAGAATGCTTCGCCACCGATAAACCCGTCCGCATGACCGGATGGCTCAAAGTCGAAGGCGGAGGCGAAGATGAAGAGAGAAAAGTCGAATTGTTCGTCGATGGCGTCGAATTGCTCTCGGAAGTCAGAAATCGAACGATCGAACACATCCTCTTCATCCTTCGAAGCGACGGAGAATACCCCGAAAACGTCGCCGAACGACTCGCTCATTGCCTCGAATCTGCACCCGGCAATACGCAATGTTACTTGCGCTATATCGACGGCAACGCCGAAGCGAGCATGAGAATACCCCTCAAAATCCACCTCAGCGATGAACTCTTGGCCGAAGTCGATCAATTATTGGGCTATGAAGCCTACGTCATTAAATAAATGCTCTTTTCCTACAAGGGCTCGAATACTAAGGGTTTACTTGCCAGCATTGAGCATGAAATCGTATTATTTTGACTAAACAGGCGAAATCGCATTTAATCGCCGCGATATGCCGTGGGCGCAGATTATGCCCAGTGGCGCTACCCAAGAGGATGCAAAATGAAACAGTACTTAAAATGGTTGTTGGCCGGAGTTTTGGTCTTGAGCGTTTCGCCCGCATTTGCACAAGATGCACACGAAGCCGAGGCACCTGCGCAACCCATAGCACAAGCCGATGAAACGATCGAAACCGCGCAACAAGCGGCTCCCAAATCCGACGATCCCGGCGATGTCATCGCCAATTATTTGTCGCAAATGGCCGCAATCCTAGAGGCAAATCAAGATACACCCGCCGCATTGATCGAAAAATTCGACGCCTTCATCAAAGAAAATGAAAAATCGATGCGCACGGCTTCGAAAAAATTCGACGAAAAACTCAAATCGCTCAAATCGACCGATGCCGAAGTCTATCGCGAAACCGTGCAACGCAAAATTACACCTGAACTCAATCGCGTCGTCAGCCTCCTCATCGATTTCGGTAGCAAATACCCCACCGAAGCTGCTAAACTCGATTCCATGCTCAAAGTCGACGCCAAATACACCTACCAACAATAATCGCGACTATCGACACCCACATCTCAATCAAACTCTCCGTGCTCAAAGCGCATGACAACGCCCTCGAGCACGGCTCTCTACGATAATCATGACCGTCGACCGCATCTGGTGCTACGACCAAGTTCAAAAACTCATCCAAAACATTCATACCGTGCTCAAAGGCCACGATAACGCCGTCGAACACGCCGTGATCTGTTTTATCGCCGGTGGCCACCTGCTCATCGAAGACGTTCCAGGTGTCGGCAAAACGACCCTAGCTCATGCACTGGCTCGATCATCGGGCTTGTCGTATCGCCGACTTCAATTCACATCCGATATATTGCCAAGCGATATATTGGGCGTCTCGGTCTACGACCCCAAAGCGGCCGATTTCCACTTCTTCGATGGACCCATCTTCACAAACGTCTTGCTCGCCGACGAAATCAATCGCGCCGAACCACGCGCACAAAGCGCCCTGCTCGAAGCTATGTTCGAACGACAAGTCAGCATCGACGGCACGACGAGACCTCTGCCCAATCCCTTCATGGTCATCGCAACGCAAAATCCCGTCGATCTATCGGGTACATTCCCCCTGCCCGATAGCCAACTCGACCGATTCCTCTTCCGCATCGAAATGGGATACCCAAGCGACGATGCCGAATGGGAAATCCTCAAGTCGCCAAAACTCACAAACGATATCACACCCGTACTCGGCTTCGACGACGTCGAAAAATTACAACAAAACGTCGATCTCGTTTTTGCAAGCGACGAAATTCTCAAAGAAATACAATCGATCGCACACAAAACCCGACAACACCCAGCACTAAGCGTCGGCATTTCAACGCGAGCGATGCTCGATCTCCTACACGTAGCTCGTGCCCGAGCCCTCGTCCATAACCGCGATTTCGTCCTCCCAGACGACGTCTACACACTCGCCATTCCAACGCTCAGCCACCGAATACGCATCGCGCCACAATCGACCGCTATCGCCGAAGACATCATCGCCGAGATC
>ERZ1034719.795-NODE-795-length-16729-cov-28.235876_pt1 | contig 16729 bp, 5 predicted proteins | sample MGYA00520703_ERZ1034719 | MGnify/ENA primary metagenome ERZ1034719 (study PRJEB33766, sample SAMN09781716) | gut metagenome | biome: gut microbiome | host: Homo sapiens | place: Madagascar | study: EMG produced TPA metagenomics assembly of the PRJNA485056 data set...
ACGCCGTTCTTTTTCAGAATGTGCTTGTAGTGAGCGCTGTCGTAACGGTCGCGGGAAAAGCGGTCGAGCTTCCATACAAGGACAATCTCAAACAACTCTTTTGCGCTGTCCTTGATCATGTGCTGGAACTCCGGTCGATCTGCTGTTTTTGCAGATAATGCCCGGTCAATATACGTTCCAACGATGGTCATGTTATTGCGCTCAGCATATTCCCTGCACTCGCGGAGCTGACCTTCAATGGATTCCTCGCGCTGGCTATCAGAGGAATAGCGGGCATAGATGACAGCGTTCATTCTTCATCACCCTCGTTGCCTTCGCCGCTTTCCAACGCAAGCTCTGTCAATTCACGCAGCTTACTTTGCAGGATTGCTTTATCAGGCAGATGCAATGTGTAATCTGCGACCATTGTCGGAGACATAGACCTGCTGAGCGCGTATTCGACTACGGTATCATCCTTGCCGGTACAGAGGACTAAACCAACGCTCGGATTTTCATTTGGTTTCTTTACATCACGGTCAAGTGCTTCCAAATAAAAATTGAGCTGTCCCAGATGTTCAGGTCGGAAGGTATCAATTTTCAATTCAATTGCAACAAGGCAGGACAATGCACGGTTATAGAACAGCAAATCAATGAAGAAATCCGTGTTGCCGACCTGAACGCGGTATTCTTCGCCAACAAAAGTGAAATCATGTCCAAACTCTAAAATAAAATCTTTCAGATGCGAGACAAGCTGACGCCGCAAATCCTTTTCCTTGTACGGTTCCTCAAGGTCGAGAAATTCAAACACATAGGAATCGCGCAAAGCCGCAAGTCCGCCGTTCCCAGCAAGCAAATCCTTATGTTTTTCGTGAGAGATCATTGTCCGCTCATACAGCATACTGCCGATCTGACGATCCAATTCGCGTTTTGTGTAACGATTTGCAATGCACAGGCGAAGGTAAAACTCACGCGCTTCGTCGGTCTTGCAGCCAGTCATAATCAGCAGATTGCTTGTCCATGGAATTTCTCTCACCAGTGGTGAGAGTTTTTCGTTGTCACAATAAGTCTCATAAAACTGCTTCATACGCCAGATGTTCTGCGCAGAAAATCCCTTTGTTCCCGGATAATGCGCTTGCAGAAATTCGGAAAAATCTGCAACCACGCTTTTTCCCCAGCCGCCATCCTTCACTCTACCGCTGACATAAGAGCCGATTTCTCAGTACATCTGAATAAGCTCTGCATTGACCGCTTTCATAGCGCGGCTGCGGGCATTGTCGATGATATGGATAACCTCGTCAAAATGTTCTAAACTATGCGCTACTTCCCTGCTCACTCTTTAGCCTCCCTCATCATTTGCTTCAACGTTTCCTTCAGCCGTGCGTTTGCTGATGACTTAGGGTCGAAACACATCTCTATGAACTGTTCCAATTCCGGCTCGTCCACGCTTTTGCGAACCGGTGCAGCGCCGTGCGGGTCATCGGTTCGGCCGAATATGTAATCCATGGAGACATCGAAGAAATCCGCGTATTTCAGCAAAACCGCAGCCGAAGGTTCAGTCTCGCCGGTTTCGTAGCGGCAAAGGCTGGACTGGGCAATGCCCAATGCTTTTGAAAGCCGCTGCTGCGAAAAAAAAGCCTGTTCCCGCAATGCGCGGATGCGTGCCGCAATCTGACTCAATATTATATTCCTCCGCTTTTTCTCTTCTTATAGGATAATCCAATATTGATAACACGTCAATGCTATAACTGCATAATAATGCTGAAACAGCAACAAAAAAGCTCCGTCGGAGCGCAGCCGGTTTTGCAAAAACCGTTCGGGGTCTCAGGGTTCTCCCTGACAGGCTTTTTCGCAAGTGTATAAACACTTGCATTGCTTGCCAATTGTGTTTTAACAAACTCACCCCCGCTTACCGGGGTTAAAACCTTGGCGGGCGGGGGTGTTATCGGGAGCTTAAATTAGATTGTTCGGCTTACCAGTAACGGGGGTACTTGCCGTAGCTTTGCTGATGCTCGGCGTACTTCCACCAGGGAACCTGATTATGGAAATCTGTCAGTTTCCCCCACATTTGGTCGGCAGCCGTGCCGGACTGGACATATACGGTGGCGGTGTAGATCTTTACCGTGCCGTCGGTAAGGGTCACGGTGTATATAACGGGCTTGGTGAAGTCCACAGCCTCGCTTGAGGCAGGGGTCATCTCCGCTATGTTCACGCCCGTTATCACCGGCCTGAGCGCAGTAACGTCGGTCTTGTACGGCATGGTAACGACAATGTTTCCGCCGACATCTATCGTGCATGGAATGCCGTCTATAACAAATCCGGTTATGCCGCCGCCCGTGGGCTGGGACGCAGTGCTCTCCCACTGGCAGGATATCGTTACATCGCAGGCAGGCATGGTGAACTTGCCGTTTTCTATGGTAACGGTCTTGCCATTCTCAATAGCTTCGGTATAGGTCAGCGATCCGACCTTCATCTGCATTCCGTCCACCGCGCTTATGCTAATGGTCACCTCGTCGCCCTCATTTGCCCTTGTCCTGCTGGGCGTAAGCGTGCCGCCGACGTGTTCGGCTACGCTTATGGTATATTCACCATCGTCCTCGCCGGAGCTGAACGCGGGAATCTCTATCTTCATGGGCTTGCTCGCTACGCCGCTTGCGTTCTTCACAACGATGTAGATATCGCGCGCGCCCTTGGCAAGGTTGGTCAGCATCAGCGTGTTTTCACCTGCGGATATGCTCATGCCCCTGCCTTCGGTATCTATTGCGGGCTCGGCAGCGCCAGACTCAACCACCACATAGTAGCAGCTTCCGCCTTCGCTTGAGGTGAACTTGATATTCGCTTCCTTGTCGCTTATGCGCTCGGCAGAGCCGTTTGAAAGCTCAGGCGCGCCGGGTTCGCTATAAGCAAGCGTAATGGTGTAATTCCTGCTCTGCTCACCGTTATGCGCTATGAATATAACGCCCTGGTTCAGCGGCATGTAGCACGCAATGTCGCCATTCGACCAGTCGCCCGTGAATGCATTGACCTGCTCCACGGTCGTGCCTTCGTTTGCGGTTATGCGCATATACAGTCCGGATGTGCCCTGCGGTATTCCGTCCGCGGTGGCCTTGTCTATAACGCCGCTCAGGTCCACTGTCCATGCGTCGCCCGCAAGCGCACCGGACGCTATCACCGCGCCGCCCTTGCCGGAAAGGATGTCCACGGCCAGCATCTCCGCGCCGCGTATATCGGTCTGTTCAAACTCTGCCGTTATGGTAACGTCCGCAGCGGGCATGGTGAACTTGGCGCTGTTGGCGTCGCTGTCGTCCACGGTAACATCCACGGCATTGTTGTATTCGTCCGTCACTATCCAGCGCTTCAGCCTGTAATTCTCCTCCGGCTTGGCGGTCAGTTTTACTACGCTGTCCGCAAGGGGATATACGCTGCTGCACTCTATCGTGCCGCCGGACGCGGGCTGCACAACGTTCAGGTTGTAACGCTGTATGTCGCCGTCGTTCATATCAAAGCCGACATTTATCAGGAATTGATATATTGCCTTCCCGTTATGCTTCCAGCTTGTAAGCGTGTATTCGCCCTTATAGTCATAGTAGTTCTTTGCCGTTGTTCCGGACAAATCAAGCCATATCTTTTCAAGGATATACTTGTTCGCATCCTTAAGCTTAACTTCAAAGCCTATGGTATCCCCCTTAACAACGGTTATCTTGCTGTTCGGGTCCTGATACACGCCGTTCTTCCATATGCTTATATCGGCCATGTAGGGCGTAGTGGCGCTGCTTCCAACATAGGTGTTGTTGCCCTTCTTTATCATGAACCTCCAAGCTACGTTGACTGACTTCGCATTAAGCACGGCCTTAACGGTCACCGGGCTGTTCGGCATAACGAACGTGACGGATTTACCGTAGCTTTCCGCGCTGGTTATAAGCGATTCGCCGCTGCTGTCGCGGGTTATTTCCCAATGGTCAAACCTATAATCATCATCCAAGTCGCCAAGGGACACGGTAACGCTTTCGCCTTCAAACGCGCCGGTAACTCCCTTAGCGCCGTTCACGAGCACGTTCGCCTTGCCCGCAGGGTCAACCACCAGGTTGAGCGCCTGCGCAACGGGATTGGTATCCTCTTCAAACACGGCGGTGAGCGCAGCGGAATCGACGCCTACCTTAATGGTAAGGCTGCTGCTCAGCTTCTGTTCTTCGCTGAGATAGCTGCTGCCCTGCGCTTCTTCCCACTTTACGAAGCGGTATCCGCTCTTTGCGGCGGCATTGATGCGCAGGTAAGTGCCTTCCCTGTAATATCCGTCCCCGCCGGTGGATTCGGGAGACATGGTCACGGAACCGTAAGTGGTGTTGTTGGGCTGCGCGGTGATCTGGCTGTAGCCTATGCGGCGAACGTTTATAACTATGGTAATGTCGCTTTCGGGCATTACATACGCCGCCCATACGCGGTATTCATCGCTCTTGTCTGTGCGCCCGCTATACTGCTTATCTATCAGTTCCTTAGTGATGCCAATCTCTTCGGCGGCGGGTTCAGTGGTAACGCTGTCGTAGACATACTTTACTCTGCCATCACCTACATTTCCTCCAAGCCTGAAGTTTTCATCGAACCAGAATATCATGCCGTCACCGGGTGCGACATAGTTAGTATGGTTGCCGCTGCTGGTAATTTCGGAATAATTGTCTATCGCGTCATCTATGGTCGGGTACTTGCTTATGTCATAACCATATCGGCCCTGTAAGTTATAGATACTTGGTCCGATCGAATTCGCCCAATCATCGCTGTTAGTGATATCCACGCCGTCGCACATTATGCGGTAATCCACATAATAGCCCATGACAACGTTTATATCGAAGTCGCGTTCAAGAAGCTGAACATCTATCCTCGGCTGTCTGCGTGCTTCCGATTCGTTGTTCATCACATAATTACTGAAGAACCAGCTTACAAAGTGGGCGTCCGCATTGTCCGGCTTCCATTCAAGCGTGGCTATGCCCTTGCCGTTGGGGAAGGTTATCACGTCGCCTTCGCGGTATTCCTTGCCTTCGTAAACCACTGCATAGCCATGGCCCTTAACGGTGCCGTGTACGGGCTGATACTCAAGGAATATGCCCTTAACGGTCATGTCCTGCGTGCTGCTCCTGAGCGGCCTGATAGTCATTGTGTATTCGTCCACTTCAACCATCTCGTAGTCCTTACCGTTATACAGGCGCTTGCCCGTTGCGGTGGACGTGACCGTCCAGCCCTGGAACTCGTAACCGTCCTTCTTTTCGGCCTTTATGGTAACGGCGGGCAGGTACCAGCGCACGTCGGTCAGGTCGTCCTCGCTGGAAATGGTGCCCTTCTCGCTTTCACTGTTATCCAGCGTTATGGTCGCGCCCTTGGCGTCCAGTCCGAACAGCGGCGTAAGGCGCAATCCATATGCACCGCTGCCTTCAAGCGTAAAGTCCAGCTTGGCCTCGCTTATATCGCTTTCGCTGAGGGAAGTATTGCGCGCAAGGAGCCTTGCCTGTTCATCTTCTGTGAACTTCTCGCCTACCCATGAATCCGGATCGATGATGGAATTATTCATCTCCACCTGCCACCTTACGAACACATAGCCGTCGTCGGGTATAGCTTCCACGCTCAGCTTATCCGTGCCGTAAGCAATGCCGTCGGCTTCGCCGCTTTCTACCAATTCGCCGTTCTTCTTAAATTCGGCGCGGCCGTTTTCGGCATCGGTCACCACCACAAGGCGGCCGTCGCCGGCAAACTGCGGCTGTATCACGCAGTATTCCTTGGAAGGTTTGAACTTGAGCGGGTTGGCATAAACCTCGTCCGCGGTCAGCTCCACCGTGTCCATCTTCCAATTCTTGAACACGTATTCTATATTGGCGAATTTCTCCTCCGGCACGGCGGTTATGGTAACGTAGCCTTCCGCATCGGGCTCGAAGGGGATAACGTCGCCGCTGTAATACTTGTTGCCATTATAGAGCACGTATCCGCCGAGTCTGTCGCCTGACGGCTGGCAGAAGCCGACGATGTACACTTCCGCGCGGTAATCAAGGTTCAGCTTTATTGTGCCCTTCTTCACGTTGCCGTTCCTGTCGGTAAAGGTGAAGGGTATTCTGGATTCGCGCTGATAGCCGCTAAGGCTGTAATACACCTTACCGCCGTTCTCATGGCGAACGACCTCTTCCTTGCCGTTGCCCGCATCGGTACGCTTCATAACAAGGTCTGTCGGGGCAAGCACATCACTGCTGCCGTTGCTGAGGGTTATCAGCATATCCTGACCTAGTATGTCGCTTGTGCCGAAGCCGGAGAACGTTACGACTATCTCGTTATATGTATTATTGTCCCAATTTTCTATCGCGCCGGTGTACACCGTGCCGTCCTTGCCGGTTATGGTAAACGCGGGCAGGCGCTCGCCGGGCATCACGAACACGCCTTCGGTGGAGTTGGCAAAGTATGCGGTAACGGTAACATCCTTATCAACGCCCTTTGCCAGCAGCAGCTTGTTTTCGCCTTCTTCATACAGGGTATAAAGGCTCTTGTCAAGGTATTCACCGCTTGCGGTATCCGTCACTGTCCAGCCGACCAGCGTGCAGTTGGCGGCGGGGGTGGCGCTCAGCTCTATTATGCTTGTGCCGTTGGGCTTAAAGTTATCCAGCCCGTCGGTCGTTGCGGCGGCGGAACCCTTGGCGGTGTTCTCGCTCTTCACGGTCACCTTTATGCCGGGGGTGGCATCCGCCTCAAACTTCGCCTTTATGGTGAAAAACTTTTCAGGCACGTTGAAGGTGAGAGTCTCGCTCTTGGCCTGCTCTTCACTCAGTTCAACGCCTTCTATCTCCCAACCAGCGAAGGCATAGCCTTCGTTGGCGGCGGCGGTGATGGTGGCGGAGCCTGTGCCAAGGTACACCTTTTCGCCGTTATTATACTTGGTGCCGTCGAACTCTACCGCGCCGTTCTCGGCTTCTATCTTAGCAAGTCCCTTAGCCCTGAACTCAACGGTACCGTTCTTCAGCACGTTGCCGCTTTCGTCAACTATGCTGAAATGATACGTTTTTATCCTGTCCCAGCCATCGATAAACTGCATTCGCATCATGCCGATGGCAGATACTCCGGTGGCTGTGTCCTTCATGCCGGGGAACACATATGAGGCACCCGGTGCAAGTATGTCAGGTACGTTAGCACGCATCATGCCCATGAACTTCTTCAGCACGACCAGATCGCCACTATCATTGAAGAAGTCATTGAGCGTTATAGTAACGGCAAGCGGCTCATTGGGGTTATTGTTCCATCCCGTTACTTCTGTAACACCGACCTTCATGTCCTGATGGCCCAGGTAGGTTATTATCAGCTTCTGCCCATGCTTTACGGGCATAATGGCATACTTCCTGCCGCTGGTCTGCAAGCCTACGACTTTGCCGCGGAATACAGCCATTACGGATATGTCCTTCGTGCCGAGCACGGTCAGCGTGGCCTTGCCGGGTACTTCGGGATCGTTATCTATTGTATAGTCTGTGCCTTCCTTGCCGCTTATGTGCCAAAGCAGGAAGTCCTCGTAGCCATCGGGGTTGCGCGCGGCGACCAGCTCCACCTTATCGCCCTTCTTCAGGCCGGTAAGGTTGCTTTCGCTCGTCAGCGTGCCGTATGTTGCCTCGTTTACGCTCAGCGTTACGTTGACCTTGTTTTCCACCTCAAACTTCGCCTTTATGGTGAAGAACTTCTCCGGCACGGTGAAGGTGAGAGTCTCGCTCTTGGCCTGCTCTTCACTCAGTTCAACGCCTTCTATCTCCCAACCCGCGAAAGCATAGCCTTCGTTGGCGGCGGCGGTGATGGTGGCTTCGCCCGCAGGGAAGTCTATTATGCTGCCCGCGGCGTAGGTCGCATCGTTATAGGACACGGCGCCGTTTTCGGCCTCTATCAGTGCACGGCGTGCGGGGGCGAAGCGTATAACGCCCTTCTTCACGTTACCGTTAGCATCGGTCGCGGTGAACGGCAGTTCGTACAGCGTTGCGGCTTCTTCCTCGGTAATTTCCTTCATATATACCACGTTGGGTCCGGCCATAGTATATGTACCTTCGCCAAAGTCAAACTTGACGCCGGGTGCGACCTGAAGCACAGAGCCATTGCTGTATGTGGTACCTATGCCCATGCTGCCTTCCACAGCGGCTGTGTTAAACGTGACCACGATTTCTTCATCCGTGTTGTTATTCCAGCCAACGATGGAATTGCTTGCTATCGGCGGATTCTGCCTGAATGCGAAGTCAGGCAGTCCCATTATGCCCTTTATACCATTCCAGTTGTATACGACAAAGTTCGGGTCGCCCGCCTTGACAAAGTGGCCTATTACCTTAAGCACCTTTTCGCCATTATAAAGCTTAATGGTGTTGGTTTCGCCGGCGGTATTATTCAGCGAAGTTTTAAGCCCGTAAACATTGCCGCGGTCTTTATCACTGCTAAAGCTGCTGCCGTCTGCATATACAACCTCCCAGCCCATGAACATGCATCCTTCGGCGGGCTTGGCGGTTATATCAAGTAAGCCGCCCAAGCTTATTTGGGTTGAACCATCGGGCGTTACCGTGCCGTACTCAGGGTTGTCGCTCACTATTATTATTTCCTTTGCTTCGTTAAACACAGGCACCAACTTCAGATTAATGTGGAAGTTAGCATTGCTATTGTTTGAGAAGCCTATGTTCAGCGGATTGCTCGCCGCGCTTTCGCCATCTGCAAGGACATAATTTATGTACTTCTTGCCCATAAGGCCGACAGCTTTCTTACCGGTGTCGGCATTCAGTATTATCCACCCACCAAAGGCATAGCCCTCTTCCGGCGTGGCCTTAACGGTTGCAACTATGTTGCCGGTGCTGTCGTCCGGCCCATACACGCGGTTGTCCGCGTCCGGCGTTACGCCCACGAACTCCGCCGTGCCGTGCTCGCCCTGCGCAAGCTCCACGTAGAGCTGCTTGGTAAACTTGGCCGTGAAGCGGAGACTGTAATCTTTCATCCTCACGCCCAAATCCGCATCGTCAAGGCTGCCAAAGGGGCTGTAATGCTTAGCTAATTCGGCAGGCGCGTAGGTGCCGTCCTCCTGCTTGTATTCCACAGTCCAGCCGTTGAACTCGTATCCGTCATTTGCGGTCGCGGTCACAAAGGCCATGTCGTTCGTATAGAAGTAACCGTCAGTGTCGCCGCTCGCTTCCACCTTGCCGCCCGCGGCAGGGTCCGCCACCAGCTCAATGGTGAGTCCCTTGGAGAACTGCGGAGTTATGCGCAGATCATATTCCGTTACCTTTGCGGACATTGAAGGCCGCATGCGGCCATCGCCGTTTACGGGAGTCCAGAAACGGTATGTCACGAACGAGCCGGCCAATGTCGGGTCGGCTACCCATTCGTTTTTGGCCGTGTCAAAGTATTCTATGCCCCATTTATCGAACCTGTAGCCGGTTTCGACCTCGCGTTCCCACGTTACAGCGGCGGAATCCTTGGTAAGACCGGATACGGTATCCTTGCCTATAGCGCTTACGGGTTCGGCAAAGCTTGCCTTGCCGCCTTCCGCCTGCTGCAGGGTTATGCTGTAAGTCCGCTCAAATTCGGGATATACCTTAATGTTATATTCCTTGGTAACTATGGTAATGGTGCCGTCGGTATAACTTGCGCCCTCGCCAAGGGTATAATGGCGGCCTTCTTCGGCGGGCATGAACTTGCCTTCCGCCTTTTCGTAATCAACATGCCACCTGGCGAACTTGCTCTTTTCGCCGGGCACGTTGGTTAAGCTTACGCTTTCGCCCGCGGCAACGGTTTTGCTTTCAGCGGTTTCGTCGTCCGCAAACCTGGCCGCGCCTTCGGAAACTATGCCTTCGCCCGTGCTTACGGTAACAAGCTTGGCGAACTTGGCCTTTATAATGAAGAACTTGCCGTCCGCTTCAATGGTCAGCGGATTATCGGAATATTCCTTGCCGGCTATTTCCCAGCCCGCAAAAGCATAGCCTTCGTCCGCCTTGGCCTGAAGGGTTATTTCGCCCGCGGCAACGTCTATGGTTTGGCCGTTGGTATATTCGGTATCGTTATATATAACGCTGCCGTGTTCGGCTTCTATGCCGGCCTTGCCGTCGCGCTCGAAGCGTATCACGCCGCGCTTTACAAAGCCGTTCTTATCGGTAATGGTAAAGGGTATTTCATAATCGTCCGCATTAAGCTGGGTATAGTAATACCTGCTCCAGCTGAGCCATGAGCCTTTGTCTCCGGTCTCCCTGCCGCCGAAGGAAAGCGATGTTCCGTCAGGCGCATAGGAAACGCTGTTCAGCTTATAATACGCGGCAACGTACTGGGGCAGCGTGCCTACGTTATTGAACGTTACGACCACCTGCTCGTCCGTATCGTTAGACCAGCCGGTCACGGTGCCTTCCGTCGCCAGATCGACAAACGGGGTGAGCGTAAGCAGGTTATCCCTTATGTCAAAGCGGGGAGTGTTGCCAGCGACCACAAATTCGGGCGCGGCAAACACGGCCTGAATATCAAACGTGCTTTCCGGCACGGCAAAAGTTATGTCGTTGCCGTTGGCGGGATATTCGGCGCCGTTTATTATCCATTTGAGCAGCTTGTAGCCTTCTTCCGGCACGGCGGTCATGGTGGCATCGCCGTCGCCATCGGGAACGAAGTCTATTACGCTGCCGTCTTCATACTGCTTGCCAAGGTACTGCACAGCGCCGTGTTCGGCAGTGAGCTTGCCCCTGTTTTTAAGGTTCAGCCTTATAACGCCGGGCTTGGTATTGCCGTTGTTATCAAGCACGTTGAAATGTATTTCGTATACATCGGCAAAGTTTCCCACATGATATGTAGTTGGAGACAAACCTTGAATATCACCAACACCATAGGTATAGCCGGGTTTTTCATCGGTGAATTCCACCGTAAGCCCGGACGCTGTTCTTATCGTACCGCCATCCGTGCCGATAGGCATACTAATAAAATATGTATTTGCGTCCTTCAATTCGGCTGCGGTAACGGCGCCGTTAAATTCCGCAACTACTTCGTTGGTGGTATTGTCCCATCCCGTCACGTTAGCAGAATATATGGACTGATTGCCGTTCTGCGGACGTACAGTCATGCCGATTTTCCAGTTGTCATCGGCCAGCGTATAGTTGGGCGAAGTTTTGTCGTTAAACATGGCGGTTATTGTGATGTCGTGCTTTATGCCCTTCCTATTGTAACTAATAAGGTCGCGCACAGTGTTTCCGACAACGGTATCGTCCTTGCTCCAAGGATTCTTATCATACGGCCAGGTTGTCGTGGGACGCATGCTAAGATCCATATAATGATAGGGATCCAAATCTTCGGTTATGCCGCTTTCGCCGTTGGTATAGCGTATTGCCCAGCCCACGAACTGGTACTTTTCGCTATCCTTCAGCCGGTAGCCTATTTCCACGTTGCCAGCGTTATAGCTGCCGACGTAGCCCTTTTCGGTTTTTTCGGTGAGCTGCTTGCCCGTGTTCGGGCCCAGCACTACTTCGCCCATTTCAGGGTCGCTCGATTCAACGGCCAGCTTGAGCGGTATGCCGAAGTTAGGCGTTAGCTGAAGGAACTTGGCCATTGTGCCGTTTGCTATTTCAATCGGGTTGGAAGCAAACGTCTGCCCGCTTTTAAGCACATAACCAGAGTTAGGCTTGGCGGTACTCAGCCACTTTGTGCCGTTCGGGGATATTTTGACCGTCCAGTTAAGGAACTCGTAGCCTTCCTTAGGCGTGGCCTTAACCGTTACGAACGACGTTTTCGCCGTAAGGCCGGTGACCGTATTGCCGTCCTGCGTAGCGCCGTCCGGTATGGATACTATCTCCACGGTGCCATTCTCTATGCCCTCTGTATTTATCATAAGGGTCATATTTCCCGCCGCCAGTACCTGCGCAGGCACAAGGCCTGCGCACATTATAAGCGCCAGCAGAAGGGACAACAGTTTTTTAGCTTTCATATGTTTTCCTCCGTGTATTTCAACTCTTCCGCATTGAATACATTATCAATCAAGTACATCGGTCCATTCGGCGCGTGAGCTGTTCCATGCCCTGCCCGTGCCGGGATTGTTCCAGCCTGTGCCGTTGCTGCCCCAGCCCGTGCCAAGGCTGCCCCAGCCGGAGCTGCTGCTGCCCCGCTGGTTATATCCCTTAGAGGAATCCCAATATGAACCGTATCCGCCCAGCAGGCCGTGCGGGTCGTGGCTCACCTGGTGATCCTTAACGGAGTTGTTGCCTTCTTCAGCCATCTTGTCCCAAAGCTGATCCGCAACGCTGCGCTGATATACAACGCTTACCGTGTATTGCTTGGTCGTTTTACCGTTCACCACCGTGTATACAACTGGAACGGACAGGTTCACCATCTGGTAAGAGCCAGGCGTTACGCTCGCCCCAGCGCTGACGGTGACTATAGGCGCGACTGCCGTAACGTTTGTGCCGTAAGGCAGGGTTATGACGATTGTGCCCGCGCCGTGGTTTATAACGCCTTCCGCGCTCAGCACGTTGAAGCCGGTTATCATGGCGTCCGAACTTACGGGCGTGCTGCCGCCGGCGGTTATCAGGCTGCCGTTTTTATTGAGCACCTTCACCTTATATGTGCGGCCTGCAAGCGCGTCTGTACCGGTGAGGGTATATTCAACAACGTTGGAGAAGTCCACCGCCGCGCCGGACGAGGGGGAGCATTTGCTGCCCGCCGTGAACGTGGCTTCCGCAGTAAGCAGGGTGGTAGTGAGCGCGCTGTCGTCCACGCCGGAAACGGTTATGGTGTTGTTGTCGTTATCTATAACGCCGCTGTACCATGTTCCGTCTGCCTGTACGCGGAATGTAAGCATTTCCGCCTGCGCGGCTATCATTACCTTTACGCGCACCTTATTGGTGGTCTTTTTGTCGCCGGACACAACGGTAAACTCCGCAAAATCTGAAAGATCCATTGTCTTTTTGCCATCCAGCACCGGTGTTACCTCCGCGCCGTAGGACGCTTCGCCCTTTATGCGCAGCTTGGTCAGATCCACCGTGTTGTTTATTATCAGCACTATATCCGTGCCGTCCGCGGTGTTCGTTACCTTTCGTTCAACAATGTTGAGAGCGCGCCTGTTCGCGTCCTCAAGCGTTATGCCGTCCGCAGGTATATCCGCGCCCGTGGCGTCCACGTTGCCGTAGGTAACGGTGACATAATATGTCTTGGTGGTCTTTCCGCTGGATGCTTGCACCACAAACGGCTGCTCAGTACCCGCCACCAGCTTTACCGGCAGTTCGGGAACGATAAGCTTTGCACCCGCGGACAAAACCATTTCGGGCGTGATGCTGTCGAGCGGCATGCCATTCGGCACGGTAACGGCAATCGTGCTGCGCTCGCCTTCAGTTATTTCGCCATTCTGCCCATCTATTGCAAAGGAGAGGATGTTTGCCTCGGCAGAGAGGGCCTTTGCGAAGTTATAACGGTTGTAATACATATGGTATGCTTTGCCCGCGCCGCCGCGTTCAAGGAACCCGAGATACCATTCGAGCGCGTAGCAACCCTGTTCGGTAGCCATACTGTTGGGCTGCGTTTCGGATACAACGTGTTTGAAGCCGCCGGCCCAGGCGAACTTATCCACCCACTGGGTAACTATGTTGGTCTTTCCGTCGCCAAAGCGCGAGTCGGTATACGGGTCAACGCCGCATGCGCACAGCGCGCATATTACCTGGGACGTGGATTCGCTGTTGGCAAAGCCGCTGTATGTGAAAGTAAAGTCTGGATTCATGGCCTTGGCAATGCTCTCTATGCCTTCCTGTATAAGGCTCTTTACCTTATCGCCATGCACGGGGTCGTCAACATAAGGCGCTATGGCATACATGTTCATTGCGCCCATGTCCACCTCTGTACCGGTTATAAGCTTGCCGCTGCCTGTTATCCTGCTGAGTATACTGTTCCTTGAATACCTTGAACCTTCAGGCACGGTGTAATTGCCCATGTCCAGCGCTATAAGCGCAAACGCATCGCCCATCATGCCGTATGTCTGCACGCGTTCAAGGTCGTCAAACAGGTTGTCTATCTGTTCTCCACTGCTGTTCACAAACGGTTCGCCGTTATTGTACTTAGCCAGATTAGAGCAATCGTAGCCGTTCGCGGTCAGGGCAATTATGTTGCGCTCGACTACCGTATCCATGGTGGAAGCGGTCACTTTCCAGTTCTTCGCCCATTCCGCAAGGTCTATATACTGCGTGGTACTGCCCTGGGCGGGGTTGGCATAAATGCCAAGATCCATCTGCTCCCAGCTGCCAAGGCTCGCCTTGGATTTATAGGAGGATATTATGCCGTTGAGCAGGTTCTGGAGCTTTTCCCTGTCCGGATTATCCTGCGGGGCGGAAACGGTAACGGTAACGCTGTATTTCTTTTCCGTGCCGTTCTGCGCCTTTACGGTGTATGTAACGGGGCGGGAGAAATCCTGCGCCGCGCCAATTTCGGGCATTATGGACGCAAATTCGGATATTGTAATATTCGGAGCGAACGTTGTATTCGAGCCCGCAGGCAGGGTCATAGTTATGGTGCCTTTGTCGTGATCTATCCTGCCGGCAACCGCGCCATACTTAAAGGATACCAGCTTACATTCGCCAGAAGCCTTCTCCTTTTTGACCACAACGCTGTAATCTTTATATGTTTTGCCGTCCTGCGCCGTTACGCGGTAAACTATGGGCTTCGCTTCGGATTTTTCAAAATCTTCCTCTGCGGTCGCCTTTATGGTCGCGTCGTAGGATATGGTATATTCGGCCTTCAACGTGCTCCAATCCGTGTCAAACGGTATTGTTACGGTCACATTTGTGCCGCTTATTTCAACCTTTTCGTTTTCTATGCCTACGGAGTAGGCTTTAAGCTCGCATTCTGCGGAATTGCCGCGGGTTATGTTAAGCGCATAATCCTTCGTGTATTCGCCGCCGGCTATGTTAAGCACGATGCGCAGCGTCTTTACCGCGCTAAGGTCTGTTTTGCCTTCCGCATCCGCCGCCACTACTGCACCGTTTTCATCAAGGAATTCATATCCGCTGCCGGAGCATTCCACAACGGGAGTCTGTTCCCAATCCCATGCTGTATCAAGGTTGAGCGATATAGAGCCTGCCGCTTCGTCTATAGTGGCGACCCTGTCGTTTACGGCAAAGTACCTGACGCTTATCGTGGGTTCGCCCGTGGTCAGCTTCAGGCGGTACATATTCTTTATGCTGCCGAATTCAACGCCCGTGGCCTGATCCCACGCGGTGCATTCAATGAACAGCGTTTGGCCGTTGGCCCATTTGCCATCCACTATTGCTTTCGCTCTGCCTATGAACTCTATTTCCAGCGTGCTTTCTGCGCTGCTAAGGTCCGTCCCTGCGGGCAGGCTCAGCGTAAATTCGTTAGTGCCGGTCTTTACGGCTTCCGCGCCAAGCACGCGCAGCGATGCTATTTCGGGCTGCTTAATACGTTCACTGCAATAGTCCAGCCATTCTTGGGCCATGGTGGTAAGTACGTATTTGCACTGCTCGGGGCTAAGATCGGTATGCCTGTTCTTGGCTTCAAACATCTCTTCCATTTTTGTTTTGAAGTCAATCCCGGCATGCCGCCAATACATATACAGGCCGGAAGTGGCTATATCGTTATTCATTTTATAGATGGCTTCCTGCATATCAGGATAGTAGCCGCCTGCTTCCGCCGTATTGGTGCTCTTCAGCTCGCTAAGGAGGGCCTGTGTACGCACGTCCAGTTCAAGCATAAGGTCTATTACTTCGGAGTAATCGTACTTTTCGTCCTTATAGCTGTGCTGTTCGGGAATTGCGACTATGTATATGGGGCATTCCCTGCCGTTTTGCGCACGCAGCGTCACGCGCTGAGGGTAATAATAATTCGCGCGCGGCAGCTTTATCGTTTCATACACATTCTTCGCCACACCTGCATCGCTGCTGTCAGCAACAATATGTGTCACGCTAAGCGTAAGGTCATATTTTTCTATTGGTGCACTTGGGTCAAGCCCGGGTATCTGCACCTTTTTTATAAGGCTGATATTGTCACTGCCAGTTTCTTTCAGCATCATGTTGCCGACACCGGGATATTCATCGCTGGTTATGGAACTTGTTAAAACATAGCTGCTCGTCTTCAACCAGCCGCTGTCGTTCACAAGCGCAGGCCATTTGCTGCTACTTTCTGTCGCGCTCGCTATATGCGCGGGCAGCAACTCAAACGCAGACACCAGCGCCAATATAAGCGCCAACAGCTTTGCATTAGTTCTTGTGCGTTTCATTTTCTCCTCCTGTTATTGTGATAAAAACGTATACCTCAACGTTGATCTACTTTTTTTCGTCAGTCGGACGCACGGTGAAGTTCTCCTCTTCACTGTCATGCACCACACTGAACGTCAGTTCCTTGCCGTCATCAATGTTAAGCATAAGCTGCATGGGCGACTCCATTGCTATCGCCTCGCTCTCCACCTTAAGCATATTGCCGTTGAACGTTATCGTTACCGGCACGGCGGATGGCTCCGCATCCTGCGGAAGCATGCTTTCGATTTCGTATCGGTATTCTTTCACTTCGCCGTTTTGGTCGGCCGTTTCCACGCGCCATGTGCGCCAGTATCCTTCGCTGCACATTATGGCCATGGTGCCCGGCTGCGAAATATCTCCGGTCATCTCTATGCGGCGCTCGATAAGCTGTTCCTCGGGCTGCGCAGCACTTTGCAGGGTTTGTTCGTCCTCCAGTATCTGCACAATGCCTTCTTCTCCCCTCCCGCATCCGGTAAGCATAAGCATGAATGCCAATATAATAGGTAAAA
>ERZ1034719.798-NODE-798-length-16718-cov-11.176919_pt1 | contig 16718 bp, 7 predicted proteins | sample MGYA00520703_ERZ1034719 | MGnify/ENA primary metagenome ERZ1034719 (study PRJEB33766, sample SAMN09781716) | gut metagenome | biome: gut microbiome | host: Homo sapiens | place: Madagascar | study: EMG produced TPA metagenomics assembly of the PRJNA485056 data set...
CTCCGAGACCCACCAACGCGACGACTCCGAGACCTACCAACGCGCCGACTCCGAGACCTACCAACGCGCCGACTCCGAGACCAACCAATGCGCCGACGCCGAAACCGTCAAATGCACCGACTCCGAGACCAACCAACGCGCCGACTCAGAATCCGACCGACGATCCGACATCGAATCCGACCGTTCGACCGACTGATATGCCGTCATCTTCTCCCGAGCCCGGCGGCGATATTACCCCCGAGCCCGGCGGAGACATTACTCCCGAACCCGGCGGGGACGGCACTCCCGAACCCGGTGGAGACGGCACTCCCGAGCCCGGTGGAGAAATCACTCCCGAGCCCGGCGGGGAATACACTCCCCAACCCGAAGAGCCGTATATTGCAACGGATCTTTACAGTGGAATATATACTTCTGCCGATATAGAAAATGACACGCTTGTTTTTTATGCATACCCTGCCGGGGGAGATAATCTTTCACTTAAAGTTTATATTAAAGGCCGTTACGACAACGTGAACAACGGTGAATTGCTTCACCCGGATGAGCAGAGTTATTTTCGTCCGGTGTTGTCGATAAACAATGAGTACATAATCACAATGTATCTCTATCGCGGAAGTGAACTTTGCGGCGGTGCTGTGCGCTTTTATATCACCTACCGCAATCAGCCTGCCGATGAAGACAATCCTGTTGTCGGCGAACATCCGCCGGTGATAACCACAAACCGCGACGGCGACGACAGTGTGATCACAAGCAGTCGTTTCCTGCTCAGAGTTGCTGCACGCACCTGGGAAGGCAATGTTATATACGCAAACCATATCGTTGTTACCCTTGACGGTGTTGTTCAAACAAATCCGACCGGCAGCACAGTGTTTGAATATCACCTTATGCTGACTCCGCCGAATGTCGGAGACGACATCGACCATGTTGTTACGATACTTGCATGGGATGATGAAGGGAACTCAACTTTCCGAAAACTCATTCTGCCCTATCACCGCGTCGGTGAAGGAGACGAAAACGGAAGCATCCATATTTCAATAGATGCAACCACCCTCGGGCTCGGCATCATTATTGATGATGATTATACCGTTCATGAAGGCGAAAACGCTGCCGAAGTGCTGCTGCGCCTGTTTGAGGACTATGGCATTGAAGCGCAATTCAGCGGAACACCGAAGCTGAATTTCTATCTGCGGCGCATTGTGTGGGGCGATATTGCATACAGCGTTGAGATTCCTCCGGAACTCTGGGAGCTGATACTCCGTGACGGCATAACTCTTACGGATCAGCATGACCGAGACAGCATCGGAGAATTCGACTTCACGCGGTGTTCCGGTTGGATGTACTGTATAAACGGCATGTACCCGGGAATCGGACTTTCCGAATACTACCCAATCAACGGTGACGAGCTCTGTCTGCGGTTTACACTTGCTCTCGGCAAGGATATCGGCGGATATGACGCAACCGGTTCCGGCGGATCCGAAGGCTCACTTTCAAGTTACTGCGGGCTTTGGATTGACGGAGGATTCATTCAGCTTGAGCACGATTATGAAATAATTCAGCGTGTCGAACCCACTGACGATGAGGATGGTTTCATTGAGTACCGCTGCTCAAAATGCCATGACATTTACCGCGAAGTGCTTCCCGCAGGAAGTTCGGGCCAAAGCGCATTCATTCTTTCGCATACGCTTGTGCCGCAAATCTGCATCGGTACTGCGGGCTCACCCGAAAATTCCGGTTTAAAAAGAAAGGCGATAAATAATGACATTAAAGATTAAATCAATTCTGAGCCTGCTGCTTGCGTTTTTGCTCATATTTGCAGGATGCAGTGCATCTCCGCATAAAGAACGAGTACAGCCTCCCATGTCCGAACGCATTCTTCAGATTGCGCAGGGCATGAAGAAACTTGCAGGAGTTGAAGAAGGCGACTGTCTGCTTAATGCGTCGGATGAGTTCCCTGCCGGTTCTTCCGTTTGCGACTGGGCAGCCTTGGCATGCGCTGTCGGCGGTGCGGAGGATAGCTATACAGCCTACCTGCATGCGCTTGAAGCTTATGTAAAAAATAAACTCGGCGAAGATTCATCCCTCGGCAGAGCAACCGACTACCACCGAATTGCTCTTACGGTGCTCGCACTTGGCGGTGACCCGGCAGCATTTTCGGAGGATAAAAACGGAGAACCGGTGAATCTTATTGAGTTCGGAACCTACAACTACCCCGGCGAACTCGGCGCGCAAGGACTGAACGCATACATTTTTGCACTGATAACCCTTGATTCCGAAAGTTATACGGTTCCTGACGGAAGCAGGTATACGCGAACGAGTATCATCAAGGAAATTCTTGCTGCCGAAGAACCCGACGGAGGCTTCGGGCTTGATAAAGGTACATTTGACATTGATATAACCGCAATGGCACTTCAAGCTCTTGCCCCGTACTACGGCAGCCAAAACGCGCTTTCCGTCGGTATATCCCCCGGTGAAATTTCCCGCACTGTTGACCGTGCATTGGCACGGCTTGCCTCTGTAATGAAAGAAAACTGCACATTCTGCTCGTACGGTGCAGAAAACACCGAGTCGACAGCTCAGGTTATTATTGCACTCTGTTCACTTGGTATCGACCCACGCACCGATGAACGTTTCATGCGCGGCGGTAAAAACATTGTTGACGGAATGCAGAGTTTTCTTCTCCCCGGCAGCGTGTACAGGCACTCTGCGAACGATTCGGAAGGAAACCTTATGTCCACGGAGCAGGCGATGCTTGCACATATCGCACTGTACAAAGCGGACAATAAGCTCGGCAGGCTGTATGATTTTTCAAAGTCTAAAGCCTGATATTGCCTGCGCGACGAAAATATTAATTAATGCTAAACGGTGATTACAAATGCTGACAGACAACATTAAATCTGAAATCAAAAAAGTTATCGTCGGAAAGGACGAAATTATCGAAAAGGTTTTGACTGCAATTCTTGCGCAGGGACACATACTGCTGGAAGATGTTCCCGGCGTTGGAAAAACAAGCCTTGCACTTGCTTTTTCAAAGGCACTCGGACTTGACTGCAAACGTATTCAGTTCACACCGGACACAATGCCTTCCGATGTGACAGGCTTTTCGGTTTTCGAAAAATCAAATTCCGACTTTGTGTATAAGCCCGGAGCGGTTATGACAAATCTTCTTGTTGCGGATGAAATCAACCGCACCTCAAGCAAAACCCAATCCGCTCTGCTCGAAGCGATGGAGGAAGGAAAAGTTACAGTTGACGGAACAACCCATAAACTTCCGTCCCCGTTCATCGTTCTTGCAACCGAAAATCCGATCGGGTCGGCAGGAACGCAGTTGCTGCCCGTTTCTCAGCTGGACAGGTTCATGTTCAAACTGAGCATGGGTTATCCCGATATTAAAAGTCAAGTTGAAATACTGCGGGACAGACACCGTTCCGACCCGCTTGACGATGTAAAAGCCGTATGCTCAGCCAATGAACTGGTGCAAACAATCGACGTTGTTCGACAAACATTCATATGCGATGAAGTTTACGAATACATAGCCGAACTTGCCGAGCAGACGCGGCATCACGAATCGATTCAGTTCGGAATCAGCCCCCGCGGTGCGTTGGCGGTGAGCCGTGCCGCAAAAGCATATGCTTATCTTTCCCGCCGTGACTATGTTACGGCGGACGATGTTGCCGCAGTTTTCCGCGATGTATGTGCACACAGACTTGTTCTGAACACAAAAGCGCGAATGCGCGGGTATACCGAAACGGATGTTGCCGATGAAATTGTTTCCGAACGCAAAAAACCGGGAGTTAAGGATTTTAAACGCAGATGAAGCATAACCCCAAACCCGAAGAAAAGAAAGCAGCGGGGATCGATGATGATTTTGCAGTAAAAAAAGATTTTGCACAAAGCTGCACACTGCGGCGCATTGCAGCTGCTGTTCTGTATCTGTCGATTCTTTTCTGCTGCACAATCACCGCATTAAAGCTTCCGTCACTTGCTGTTTTGTTCCCGCTTGCAGCAGTGCTGCTTATTCCCCCGCTTTGCTTTGCGTTCAACTGTTTCGCCGCTTCGAAAGTTGAATTTGCCGTTAAAGCTTCTTCCTCCTGTCCCCGCGGGGAAAGCTGTCGTTGTGAAATTGTTCTTCGCAATGACAGTATCATTCCGCTGCCGTTCGTGCGCTGTACTCTGATTTTGCTAAACAAGCTCAACGGAGAAAACCGCATTTCGGTCATTCGTTGCAGCGTCCCTGCACTTTCGGAAAGCCGAACCGGGTTTTCTGTAAAATCGATGCATTGCGGCAGCGTTTCACCGCAGATCCTGCGAACAGAGCTTACCGATTGCTTCGGACTGTTTTTTAAAAGAATACGCAGCAGCTCTTCCCTGCGATCGGATGCAAAATGCTTATTTATGCCGACAGTGTTCGATATTGACGCCATCAGAAACGATGCATTCTCTCATGATATAGACAGCAGCGATTATGCACCCGGCAAACGCGGTTCGGATCATTCCGAAGTTTTTCAACTCCGTCCGTACGAACAGGGTGATTCTTTAAAACAGGTGCATTGGAAGGCCTCCTGTAAATTCGATGACCTCATCGTGCGCGACGCAAGCTTTCCGATAGTACGTTCACTGCTTATCTGCATGGACGTATCCGGATGTACAGCCGCTGAATGCGATGCAATCAGTGACGTTGCAGTCTCTGTCTGTTCCGCACTGTCGGACTCCGGAACCGCATTTACACTTGCACGCCCGCAATGCGGCCAAATTGAGTTTATCGACGTGAATGCTTCCGATGAGCTTCCCTCTGCGGCCGAATGGCTTATCGAATGCGAACCCTCGGAAAGCGCCTTCGCAGCGTATGTCAGGGAACGCGGCGCCTGCGGATACGGAAAAATCGTGTTTATCGGCAAAGAGTTCTCAGACTCTGCTGCGGAGTTTTGCGCCGGTGCAAACACAAAGCGGCTCCTCTGCCGTGCGGGCGACAACGGTACGTTTACGGCATTCTCTTCAGACAATTATGCGGAAGAACTGTCCGATGTTGACCTTTAAACCGGTTTCGTATTATAAAATTTGTGGTTGAGTTGAATGATTAAAAGAGAAAAAAGAGACGAATTGCATATTGAGCAGTCCAAAAGCGCATGTTGTCAAAGCTTCTGGGATTTTTCCAGAGCATTGCTCTGTTCGGTTATGTTCACACTCGGCTTCAACATCCTGCTGTTTTCGATTTTTAAGTCGCTGAGCGTTTCGGCGTTTACGGTTACCGCGTTTGAAGCACCGATAATCTGCGTGCTCATACTTCTTTTTCGCGGAAAGAGGGGAACCGTTGCAGTGTCTTTATACTGTGCCGCAGTTTTCCTGTTTTCCATACTCTTTTTTGGGAGCATACGCAGCGGACTTGATGCACTCACTAATGACTGCATTGCGCTTTTAATAAAGCTGACAGGAAAAATCCATCTCGATGTGCAATCCGAACCTGCCGATACATTGCCGTTCCTTATTCTGCTTTGCAGCATTATTTCAGCAGCATCAGCCAAACTGTTTTCTTCCGGAAGACGCATTGCTGCATACGCAGTTATTCTGTTCGGCACGGTACTTTCCGCAAGCGGCATTGCACAATCACCTGTCGGTGCGGTTTTAATAATTGCGAGCGGAATAACACATCTTGCTGCGGGAAGTCTCTCCGTTCCGCATTTTCAAAAAAAGGGCGCAAAGCTCACTTGTGCCGTCGTTCCGCTGCTTCTTGCTTCGGCAGTCTTACTGGGTTCTCTGCCCATGCGCAGTTTCTGTTCGAACAGCAGGCTGAATGCACTCAACAGCAGCCTCGGTGTTTGGCTGCACCGTGCGGTTTACGATGAAACAACAAATTCCATGCCCGAGGGACGGCTCTCTCCCCTTCGCGCACGCAATACTTCCGAAACTCCCGCAATTGCTGTAACATCTGAAACAATACAAAGTGGTTATTTTCGTGGAATGGTCGGAGAAGTTTACACCGGAACGAGCTGGGAATCGCTGCCGAACAAAGAACTTGCAAAATACAACGACTTGTTCTACTGGCTTCATTCCGACGGTTTTTTTGCCCAATCTCAATTGAGTTCCGCAGCAGCCGCTGTTGGAGCTGACGGCGGAAATACATGCGCAAAAAGCAAAGTTGATATTGAACTGATTTCAGCATGCAGACGTTATCTATATCTTCCGTATAATGCTGCTGCGGGAAAACTTCTTGATGAAGACCGCATCGGAGATTCCGCATGTATTCGAAAGAACAATACCGGAAGAGATTTCAGCATTGAATGCAGTTCCGTTCCGAGTGCGCCTCAGCTCCGCAGAATGCTGAAGGATACAAACGGGGATTCCGTTGAAAAGTACTTGTCCGACGAACGCGCCTATGCTCAGTTTGTGTATGAAACAAGTTTGCTTCTCACTCCCGAAGCAACTGCTGCAATGGCCGAAATTTTCGGCGAAGCCCCGCCTGCGCTTGCCCTTTCGGATATTCTGCCGCTCGTTTTAAGCGCGCTGAATGAAAACATTACCTATGATGAAACGGTCAAAACCGACTGCGGGACGAATGATTTTGCCGCATACGTTCTTCGGGTCGGCAAACGCGGATACAGCGTTCACTATGCAGCATGTGCTGCCGTTATGCTGAGATATTTCGGCGTTCCGTCAAGGTATGTCGAAGGCTATTATATCAATGCCGAAACAGCTGCTGCGCGATGTGTTTCGGGGCGTGTTGTTCTGACCGAAGCGGATGCGCATGCATGGGCTGAATACTATCTCGACGGTATCGGATGGATCCCGTTTGAAACAACTCCGGGTTTTGAAGGAAGTGATTCGGCTTTTTCCGGTAATGACAGAAGGACTGACGATTCATCGGATCCTTCCGATAACACCGAAGCTCCGAACGAACCGGATTCTTCAGACGACAGGGAGGATACTTATCAGAATGATAACCTTCCCGATATCCGCCTCGCGCGTCCGCAAAAGAATCTGAACAGAATTAACAGTACAAAGCTTGCAAAAGCACTGATTTTGGCATTCATTCCGATTCTGCTTCTGCTCACAGCGGCTCTGATTGTTTTTCTTGCAGTACGCCGCATCAGATTTCGACGAGCGTTCAAAAAAATGCTCAATGCCGAACCGAACGAAGCCATTGCACTTATGTTCAGCTACCTGAACATGTTCATAGCTGCATGCGGACTTGATATCAGCAAAATTGATTCCCGCTATTCCGAGCTCAACGCTGAAGCCGTGTTCAGCAACCATAAAATGACTGCTGAGCAAAAAGAAGATATGCAGACGTATATTGAATCAGAGGTTGACAAATACAGGAGTTCGCGCTCATTCTTCGGACGGCTGCGTGACAGATATATCGCCTGTGTTTATATATAAGTAAAAGCTGTATTCAATTCAGCTTATTACTAAATCATAAGGAGGTTTTTTAATGAAAAGAACAACACGACTCATTGCTGCAATGCTCTGCATCATGTTGGCATTCGGGTGCCTTGCTCCCGCATCCGCCGCTGCCGCAAAGCTGCTGCAAACCGGCGGAAGCTTTTATCTCACCGCTTCCACCGCAACTGCCACGATAATCGAACCCGTTCGGGTCGATTACGCTCACGGGCAAACTGTTAAAGAAGCTCTTCAAGCAAGCGGACACACGTTCAGCGGCATTGAAAGCGGCTTCATCACCGCAATTGACGGTGTCCGGGGTAATTTCGTCAGATTTTATGATTATGACGAATCAACCGGTGAATGCGGATACGATCTTGATGCGGCCGCTTCCGACATAACCGCAATAGGTTTTGCCGAAAATGAGGTTGCCTCAAAAGAAATGATTGCGCTTATAACACTTATGGGCGATTTCAATTATTCCGCCAACGGCGTTTTAAACTACCCCGCCGCAAAGACTGCCTATGCCGATGCACTGCGCGGCCTGCGCAATGCAAATGCGGAACAGGCTCAGGTGCTTTTCTCCGCGCTTGATTCCGCAATGCGGGATTATGCCGCATATCTCGAAGGCGACAAATACGACGTTGTTTTTAATGTTACTCAAAACGGTATTACAATTGAAAACCCCGTTATCACCATTACCGACGCCTACGGCAATACGAGCATTTACAGCGGAACAACCGCCCAGGCTTATGCAGGTGTTTCAACCTATTCCGTTTCCGACGGCGGGCACAACCGCATTGAGGGCAGGGTGACCGTTTCTCCCGATGCCGAAAGCGGAGAGTACTCTGCTTCCGCAATCGATGCTGCACTTCCTTATGGCGAGTGGTTCGGAGACATAATCTTCCACGCCGACAGCGGCGCACTCGAGAAGCTTTACGAACGCGAGCAGGATTACGGAACTCACACCGCAACCTACAAAGTTGAAGACACAAACCACGGCAATGTCTATATGTACCTTACGCGCGGCGCGGATCTTCCTTCAGACAGCGTTAAAACTTATGCCTGCTATGTTGACATCAACGGCAGGGATAATTCCGACGGAAGCGTTCCCGCAAACAACAAGGGTTGGGAAAGCCGCTATACAGTGCTCACGAACCTTTGGGAAAAAAACAGCATGACTGAGCGCAGCTTTGACATTGAAGCGCGTTATTATGTCGGTGAACAGACTCAGATACAGTCCTTTGAAATCAATCTTGAGCGCATTCCGACGCTTGCCGATCTTCAGGTTTTCGGCAGCGGCACACGGCTTCCTATAGAGTTTGCCCCCCTTACCGGCGAATGCTCCCTCACTACCGTTGCCGAAAGCGTTGTCATCTCACCCTTCCCCGTTCTTTCCGATTACAGAATTCTCGTGAACGGCAATGATACGCAGCGCGAGGTTGTTCTCAATGGCATCGGCGAAAGCACCGCTGTAGATGTTACGGTTGAATATACCGTGAATGCAGAAGAAAACATCACAAGAACATTTTCCTACACGCTGAACATTACGCGCCTTCAGGCGACCGACGTCAACGTCATCATCCCGGCCGGAACCGAAGCAGAAATTGTTAATGCCGCCGGCGGTGTGATTCAACCTTTGGTATGCGGTGAAGTTGTTGACGGTGTGTATGTCAACACATACGCTCTCACTCCGGGTGAAGAATATGACTGTATCGCAACAAAGAACCGGTATTTCCATACTTCCGCAAGATTCACGGCGGCGGAAGGCACTGATTTTACCGTTTCCGAACCCGAAAGCACGGACAAGCTCACAGCCGTCGGCGCATACACTGCGCGTAACGTCGGTAATGCAAATACCCGTGTTTATCCCCTCGACAGGGATTTTGTTTCCGCCGAACACGAATACATGTTCACCGTTTCGGATGCAAACTCCTCCTTCTTTATGAAGGCTACGTGCAATGACGACGCGTATGAAATTCATGCATTGTATGACAAGCAGACTGCCATTGCTTCAACCAACGGTATTCCCGTGGATAAGATAATTGACTCAACGGTCGAAAGTGCTGCAGGTGCGGTTGCCTGCGGTCAGTTTGTTGCATCCAACTGCGGTTACGCAAATACGATGACGCTCCGACTTACAAAGACCGTTGATTCGGTTGAATACTATCAGGAGTATACGTTCATTGCGAGAAGAGCGTTGAGCCTCGGTACACTTTCGGCAAAAACCCAAGCGAACGGTATTGTGAACGATATTGTGCTACGCGATGAAAACGGCAGCATTGTTAAATATGACAGAGACAGGGCCGACTACTATGCAACTATTGCGTTGAGTATTCCCGAAGTTATTATTTCTGCTTCATTCAAGAGCACCGCGAGCGAAACTGCTCCCAACAAAGGCGGTTATTATCTGCTTGTAAACGGTGAACGTTTTGATGACCCGTCAAATGTCTCCGTTTCTCTTGATTCCGCGCTCAGCAGTGAAGACATCACCGTCACCATCTGCCACAAAGACGATGCCTCCGTGCAAAGCACCTATACGCTTCATCTTGCCAAGACAGCGCCCACACCGGTGCGCTTTGTAACGGAACCTGCGGATGCGATAACCTTCGTTATCTCAAACAGCACGAGCCTTTCCGTACCTAAAAACGAGGACGGCACCTACAGTCTTATCCCCGGTGAAAGTTATGCTTACACCGTTACAAAGGCCGGCTTTGCAGGCATTCATGAATCGAATTATATCCCTGTTCAGAGTGATGAAGTCATTGAAATCAATGCTGTTCTGACGGCTGCCGAACCGAATCCGAATCTTGACCCGAATCTTGACGCTCAGTGGCCTACTTTCCGCGCCAACCGGTTTAACAACGGCGTTGTTGACTACCCCATACCGACGATCGCCAACGACTCCGTGCTGTATTGGGCAACTCAGTTCGGCAGCGGTTACGGCTCAAATGCATGCAGCTGCCCCATCATTGTTGATGATTTTCTGTATGTTTACGCAGGAACCAATATCTACAAAATTGATAAAACGAGCGGTGAGGCACTTGTCACAAAGTCCATGGCGGCAAGCTCAAGTTTCGCGATTAATTCTCCCACCTATGCGGACGGCATGATATTTGTCGGACTGTCCAACGGCAGAATTCAGGCATTTGATGCCGTCACTCTCGATTCTCTTTGGCTCTTCACGGATTCAAACGGCGGACAGCCGAACTGCCCGATCGTTTACCATGACGGCTATATTTACACCGGTTTTTGGAAGAGCGAAACAGGCGATGCAAGTTTCGTATGCGTTTCGGCAACTGACGAAGATCCCGATGTCGGCAACGAAACAAAGTATGCTTCCTGGAGATATGTTTCAAAGGGCGGCTTCTATTGGGCAGGCGCATATGTGTGCGATGAATTTGTTCTTATTGACACTGATGACGGCGAAAGCGGCTACACCGACGGCCACGCAAGGATAGTTTCGCTGAACCCAACCTCCGGTTCGGTTCTCGGCAGCATCACCCTTCCTCACCCCGGGGATGCACGCAGCAGCGTCACTTTCGTTCCCGATGAGGAAAACGGTACAAACCCCTCCGGTACAGCGTATTTCACAACCAAGGGCGGCTATTTCTATGCTGTTCATGTTGAAGCGGACGGCAGCTTCACTGAGGGTTCGCTCAGCTTTGTAAAGCTGTTCAACTATGCGGATGACCCATCAAACCCCGCCATGAGTACCTGCACTCCGACGGTTTACAACGGCAGGGCCTATGTCGGTGTTTCCGGAACATCCCAATTCGGCGCATACTCCGGACACAACATCACGGTTATTGACCTTGAAAGCATGAGCATTGCATACACGGTGCGCACAAAGGGTTATCCGCAGACAAGCGGCGTCCTTACCACTGCATATGCAGGTGATGACGACACTGTTTACGTCTATTTCTTTGATAACTTCACTCCCGGTATGCTTCGCGTCATTGCAGACAGACCCGGTCAGACCGAGCCTTCCGCCGTCGTGCAGGAGGAATATCAAGGCACAACATACGATTGTGCTCCCGTTTTGTTCACTCCCGACGGGGCGCAGGCTCAATATGCGATTTGCAGCCCGATCATCGATGCCGACGGAACCATTTATTTCAAAAACGATTCCGCTTACCTGATGGCAGTCGGAAGCGTTGTTGATCGCATTGAAATTGCCAAACTGCCTGATAAAACCGTCTATACCATTGGTGAAACCTTTGATCCGACGGGAATGCAGGTGCTTGCGCATTATGCAAACGGTACGGTGCGGGATATAACTGCCTATGCTGTTTATTCAACGGCTCCGTTGACTTCCGATGATAATATGTTCATCATTTCCCATCCCTCGCTTATGTATCAGAACAGGGACGGTGTTCCCGGAACCGAATACCACGCACCTGACGGCGTTATCAACCTTGTTATTAACGCAGCGCAGCCCACATTCACCGTCACCTATACCGTCAACGGCGAATTCTATGCAGAACAGACTTATGCAGCGGGCGATGCAGTCAATGCACCTGAGTACAATCCTGAAGAAGGATTTGTGTTCTTCGGTTGGGACGTTCCCGAAACCATGCCGGCAGAGAATATCACCATTGACGCAGCGCTTATGCTTCGCGGTGACGCAAACGGGAGCGGCAGCCTTGACACTGCCGATTCTCTGTTGATGCTTCGCATCGCTCTCGGAATCATTCCCGCAAACGAAACGGAGCGCATCATCTGCGATATGGACGGCGACGGCGCAATCACATCCATTGACGCACTGCTCGTTTTCCGCAAAGCAATGGGCATTGAATAATCTGCTTTAACGCAGAAAAGACCACGCTTTATCCCGACGGAACATCATCATGATGAACTTCCGGGATAAAGCCCCGACAGAATTAAACGGACTGTGATTCATCTCCGGCCGTTTAAAATAAAACGAAAGGGAAAAGAAAATGAAAAAAATTCTGTCCTTCCTTCTTGCACTCGCACTTCTTATCGGAATCATCCCGATGAGTTTTGCAGGCGCAACAACCTTAACTGATGCTGTGAAAAGCAATTACAGCATTGAAACAACCCTGTCTGACGGAATAATCCAGAAGACAGCAAAACGCACGTTCTTTGTTATTGCAAAGGACGGCGACGGCAACAAAGTCACTCCGACCGCAACTTTCAACGGCGATGCACTCTCCCCCACTTGGGACGATGCAACGCAGACGAGCTTCACTTTGAACTTTACTGTTGAAGGTGAAAACACCGTCGTTGTTTCCGCCGGCGATGCTGAGTTGACATACACTATTACCTATCAACCCGCAGAAGACGGCGAATACGTCGGTCAGGCGATCTTCAGCATTGAAGCGTTCTCCCTCGGTGAAGGCTACATCGTTGAACCCGTGCTTACCGATATTTATGCCGGTGACTGCGCTGCCGCGGTACTGATGCGTGTGCTTAACCGCTTTGGATTCACCGAATCCCATACCGGCAGCGTTGAAGGCGGTTTCTATCTTGCAACAATTAAGGACGGCACGATTCCCAATATCCCCGTCTCTCCCGTCAACGCTCCCGCAGAACTTGTTGATGCGCTTTCGTCTTGGGGTATAACGCTTGAAGATCGCTACAGTGAAAACGAACTCGGCGAATTCGACTATTGCTATGCTTCCGGCTGGATGTACTGTCTTAACAATGTGTTCCCCAATGTCGGCTTCTCAGATTCATATCTGTCCGACGGCGATGTTGTCCGCGTTCAGTTCACCGTTGCCTACGGCAGCGATATCGGCGGCGGTTATGCAATGGGCGGCAGTGACAACACATCCTTCTACCCCGTTGCAAACAAAGATAGGCTCAGCACGCTTATCGCAACGCTTAACGAACACGGCATCGAAATTCCGGACTCTGCCATGAGTGCCGCAACCGCGATTTATGCAAGTCAGGAAGATGTAAATGCTGCCGCAGCGGTTCTGCAGCAGCTTGAAGACGAATATCAGCAGAATGCCCCCGTTCGCGATGTTATAGCAAAGATTTCCGCAATCGGAGAGGTGAGCCTTGAAAGTGCCTCTGCAATTGCGGAGGCAAGGCAGGCATATGATGCTCTGACTGTCGAACAGCAAGCCCTTGTCAGCAATTATGATGTTCTCACCGCGGCCGAAGAAACACTCCGCATCCTCATTGAAGAACTTCCCGTTTCGGCATCTTTCTCCGCACCTGAAATCACCGCGCTTTCCGGTCAGCAGGTCGAGATTCCCGTCACCGTCAGCGGCAAGTTCGAGGCGCACACTCTTGAAATGCATATCGGTTACGACAGCACAAAATTGACCGTTAATGAAGTCGTTCCCGGTGCAATTCTCGAAAACACTTCCATGAACGTTATCGACTTCACCACAACGCCAGGCACGATTTATGTCGGCGCACTCTGTGCGGACGCTCCCATGACGGGCAACGGCATAGATGAAAATGTTCTGCTCACCGTTAAGGCGACCGTAAACCCCGAGTTCTCCGGCACAACTCCTGTCAACGTTGATGTGAACAGATTTGTTAATCTTCCTGTCGGCGGCACAGTCACCGATATTGAGGTTCATACAACGAACGGTTCCGTGAACGCATCATTGCCCGAATACACGCTGACCTACACCGTCAACGGTGAGTTCTATGCCGAACAGACCTACGCTGTCGGTGCAGCAATCACTGTGCCCGAATACACCGTACCCGAAGGGTACACTTTCTCCGGTTGGGTTGTTCCCGAAACCATGCCTGCCGAAGACCTGACGGTTGACGCTGTGCTTTCAATCAATGTTTACACTGTTACATTCGTTGACGGACTCGACGGCTCCGCGATCGCCGAAGTCTCCGTTGAACACGGCAGCAATGTTACCGCGCCTGCTGCACCTGCGCATGATGGTTATGTTTTCACCGGTTGGAACGGCAGCCTTGTCAACGTTACCGAAAACCGCACTGTCACCGCTGAATACAGCCTTCTCGGTGATGTTGACGGCGACGGTGTTGTAACTTCTGCCGACGCCCTCACCGTGCTTCGCATGTCCCTTGGGATTATTGCAACGCCCGTTTCCGGCAGCCTTGATTTCAGCATTTGCGATATTGACGGCAGCGGCGATATAACATCCGTTGATGCGCTCCTGATAATTCGCAAAGCAATGCAGTCCGCATAACAGCATACGGTTAACCTGAAAACGTCTGCTGCATCGGCAAACAAAAAAACAGGGACGGACAGTTCTTAACGACTGCCCGTCCCTGTTTGTGTTTTGAAAAGTTATCTTATTAACCGATGGTTAACTTATTGATTATTTTTTCCGTACGCGCCGTTTTTTCCCGGCAGGAACACTTGTGCCCATTGATTCCGCAAGCTTCTCGAACAGCTCGCGCTGTTCCGATGTAAGCTTTTTGGGAATTTCAACGGTGACATTTACGTAAAGGTCACCCTTGCCGGGAAGGCGCAGCTTCTGTATGCCCTGCTCTCGCATACGGAATGTTGTTCCGCTCTGGGTTCCTTCGGGAATGTTATATTTCAACTCGCCTGAAAGAGTGGGGACAGTAACCTCGCCGCCGAGAACAGCGGTCGTTACGGGAATTGTAAGGTTTGTGTACAGGTTATAGCCGTCACGCACAAACTGTTTGCTGCTCTTCACGCGAATCGTCACAAGCAAATCGCCGTCCGGACCTCCGTTATAACCCGCTTCACCTTTCCCGCCAAGGCGAATACTCTGCCCGTCATCAATGCCTGCGGGGATTGTAACAACAACCTTCATGGCGTTGCTCACTCTGCCCTTGCCGCGGCAGGTTTCGCAGGGCTGTTCAATAATCTTGCCCGTACCGCCGCAGACATCACAGGGATGAACACTCTGCATCGTGCCCAGCATTGTATTTTGCTGAACTCGAATCTGACCCGTGCCGTTGCAGCGTGTACAGGTTTTTTTGCTTGTTCCGGGTTTTGCTCCGCTGCCGCCGCATGTGGCGCATTTTTCTTCGCGTCTGTACGAAATTTCCTTTTTGCAGCCGAATGCCGCCTCTTCAAACGTTATCGTCAAAGAGTAGCGCAAATCCTCACCCTGCATCGGTGCGTCCGCACGCGCACTCCTGCTTCTTCCGCCGAAACCGCCGCCGAACATTGAATTCAAAATATCGTCAAATCCTGTGAAGGAGCCCGTGAAGCCCGCACCCGAAAAGCCGTTGAAGCCGCCGCCGTAAGCACCCGCCGAAGGATCAAACGCCGCATGGCCGAACTGGTCGTATTTCGCACGCTTGTCCTTATCGGAAAGGACTTCATATGCTTCGTTTGCTTCTTTAAATTTAACTTCCGCTTCTTTGTTGTTCGGATTCAGATCCGGGTGATACTTTTTTGCAAGTTTCCTGTAAGCGGATTTTATTTCGTCATCGCTCGCCGTTTTTTCAACGCCGAGAACCTCATAATAATCTCTTTTTTCTGCCATGGTGCTCCCCCATGAAATAATAATTCAACCTGCATTGCGTCCGAATCTCGAAAAAAGCTTTCGGCAGCAATGCAAGCCTTCGGGGCTCGACAGAAGCTGCCGCGCCCCTACGCTTGGTCTGTTCATTTTGTTCCGCCGCCAATGCTTTATTTTATGCATCTGCGGCGGAACAGTTTTTCTTTGAACGGCACCTGCCGGAATCATCCGCCGCACCGCCGTTTATTGTCAGAGTAATCGGGATCAGTTGTCGACAACTTCGTAGTCCGCATCAACAACGCCGTCATCGCTGCCGTTGCTGCTGTTGCTGCCGCCGTTGTTGCCGCTGCCCGCTGCGCCTGCGTTGGGATCAAAGCCCGCCGCACCGCCGTTCTGCTGAGCCTGCTGCTGATAAATCTTGCCGAAAACTTCATAGGATACCTCAGTCAGCTTTTCGGTTGCAGCTTTGATAGCCTCGGAATCGCTGCCGTTGAGAGCAGATTTAACATTTTCAACTTCGGCATTGATTCTGGACTTGTCGCTCTCTGCAATCTTGTCACCGAGTTCCTTCATGGTCTTTTCGGTTTCATATACCAGAGTGTCGGCATGGTTGCGGGTTTCAACTTCATCCTTGCGCTTCTTATCCTCGTTTGCGAACTGCTCAGCCTCTTTGACTGCGCGGTTGATTTCATCCTCGGACAGGTTGGTGGAGGCAGTGATGGTGATGTTCTGTTCATTGCCCGTGCCGAGATCCTTTGCGGTTACATGAACGATGCCGTTTGCATCGATGTCAAAGCTGACTTCGATCTGAGGCACACCCCTGGGAGCGGGTGCAATACCTGTAAGCTGGAACTTGCCGAGGCTCTTGTTGTACTGTGCCATCTCACGCTCGCCCTGAAGAACATGGATTTCAACGCTGGTCTGGCCGTCCGCCGCAGTTGAGAA
>ERZ1034719.801-NODE-801-length-16655-cov-7.212470_pt1 | contig 16655 bp, 10 predicted proteins | sample MGYA00520703_ERZ1034719 | MGnify/ENA primary metagenome ERZ1034719 (study PRJEB33766, sample SAMN09781716) | gut metagenome | biome: gut microbiome | host: Homo sapiens | place: Madagascar | study: EMG produced TPA metagenomics assembly of the PRJNA485056 data set...
TCGCCGCTGTCGCGGCTTGCGCGCATACGCCGTGCCGAATTGCGCCCTATTGCCCATTGGGCAATACGGGCTTTTGTCGCCCTATTGCCCGTTGGGCAATACGGGCTTTTATCGCGTTGCAGGGCAACGCGACAATAGCGACTCCGAACGCCGAATCAACGGCTCGATTTCGGTCAATACACGAGTTTGATCGAAGGCATCGTAGCCACCGGCAATGTCGTAGGCTAGCGCACCGAGTTGGGGATTCGTCGAATGATAGATGATCGCGAGTGCGCGGTGCGATGGCTTCGTGCGCAAGCCCTGCGGAAAGCTCTTGGCAAAATCTCGTTCGAAGTTGCGATAACAATCGTCGAAATGGCTTTTCACCGACTCGGGGATCCCAAAATCGGGGTGCGAATCGTACCACGCCCATAGAATGATGGGGGGAATGGGGCGAAATTGAACGGCAAAATGCGCAATGCGCCAGCGCAACAAATCTCGGCAGGCTTCGTCGCAAAAGTCTCTATCGATGGGATTGGGAGCAGCCGTCGAAAGCTGTATGTTGTGCGATAATATCCACGACATGCACGCAAATTGCTTCGTCGCTCGAACGAATGCCGTGCGCATCGAATAGCATTGGCGCAAACGCAAAACTTCTCTGCAACAAGGTTCTAGATCGCGCGGCGATATGTTGCGGCGCGGCCCATCGATCAGAACCCGACGCTCTAGCCCCCAAAAGTATCGAAACAACAAGTCGTCGCCAATGGCTGCATCGGTGCGATCGGAACCGAGCCATGGCAAATAGCCATTTTCTAAATCGATCTCTTGCACTTCGTCGGCAAAAAACAGCCCTCCCGAGATATCGAAGCCGCCTATCGACGCCGTTTGGCCCGCTTCGACCCACGTGTCGACGACGGGTATGAGGATATCGCGCGGATCGCGAGCGTCGTTCGTCGCGACCGATTCGACGGTCAGATCGTGGCGCTGTCGGATATCGTCGTCGCCGTGCGCGGCATTGCGTTGGCGTTTGCGATAAATTGCAACGGCCATTTCTGCAATGCCCGCGATGATGGGGAGGTATTCGGTGATCATGGCTTTAGAGCCTTTTGCATGAGGATGCGCCTTTTGGGAATCCCGTATCGCTTGATGCGATCGAGTGCAAAGCGTATATGGAGCCAGAATTGGGCAATTTGTGGCGGCGAATCGTAGAAAAAGGCAATACACCTAGGGAAGAATTCGTTATATAGCGCTGTTTTGTGGGATTTGGTAGCGCATAGCCATTGCCCCTCGTTGCATTCTATATCGTTTTTATGCGTATGGGTTGGTTTTTCGGCAAACATGGCGCTTCGGCGCTTGTTCTCGATATGTGAGATTATGAGCGAACAAGACGAATTATTGAAAGAAGAAAAAACGGCGTCGGGGGCCGAGCAGGATTTGCTTTCGCCCGAACCCCAAAAACGCGAGAGCTTTTTGACGCGGTGGCTGTTGAACGAAAAGTTTATCATGATCATCATTTGTATAAATGCGGTCATCATATTTTGGCAAGAGAGCACGGGGGCAACGCCAGTGCTCGACGCATTCGACGCCTTTTGTACGTTGATATTCGTCGGCGAAATGATTGCCAAACAGCGAAAATTTGGATTTGTCAATTATTGGAAAAGTGGGCCTAACTGTTTCGACGGCTTGATTATATTATTATCGTTGCCGTCGCTTGCAATGTATATATTGCCCGGTCTTTTCCCGAATTTGTCGTTCTTGCTCGTGCTACGAATGTTTCGCATCTTCCGATTCTTTAGGCTCGTGCGGCTATTCCCCGGTATTGATGTCATATTCCGAAACTTTTTCCTCGCACTTCGCCAGTCATACGGCATTATGTTGTCGTATTTCGTCATCGTATTGACGTTTGCATTGATAAGCTGTTGTATGTTTTCGTCCGCCTCGCCCGAGTTTTTTGGCACGCCGTGGACGTCGATTTATACGATATTCCGATTGTTTACGATCGAAGGATGGTATGAAATTCCCGATGCCGTCGCCGAGGGATTGTCGATTCCGATTGCCGCCTCGCTCGTGCGCCTCTACTTCTCGCTATTGCTCATCGCCGGCGGCATCATCGGCATGTCGTTGATCAACTCGATCTTCGTCGATGCCATGGTGAGCGATAACAACGACGACGTCAAAGCTCAGCTGTCGGAAATGGAGGCAAAGATCGACGAGCTCACGAAGTTATTGATAGAAAAACAAAATCGCGATGCCTAGCAATTGTGCATTGGGCTTGTGTGATATATTGAAATATATTGAAATTTAAATATATGGAGAACGTTGAAATATGAAACGCGTATTATTGTGGATCGGCGCTAGCCAACTGGGAATGGCCATTGTACGACGAATTGGCGCTTCGATGAAGATCGTCGTGGGCGATGTACGGCTAAAGCGAGCACAAAGCGTTGCCAAAGAACTCGCCCTGGCGGGATTCGATATCGTGGCAACACATGTCGATATATCGTCGAAAAAGTCGATCGTGCGCATTATCGATTTTGCCCAAACCGAAGGAACGATATATATGCTCGTCGATACGGCAAATGTATCGCCAAACGAAGCATCGTATGAAAAGATATTGGCAACCAATTTATATGGTACGGCGGCATTGTTAGAAGAAGTCGGCAAAGTGATTGCCCCTGGCGGATGCGGACTCACCGTTTCGAATGCGATAGGGCATCGATTGCCAGCTACGTCGCCAAGCAACGATCGATGGTTGATGATGGCGCCTTGCGATGAATTGCTCAAGTTGACGTTTGTGCAACCCGGCGACGAACCCGATTCGGAATTTGCCTACGCGCTCGCCAGCTATGCAAAGACAAAACGCGTGCAGGCCGAAGCCGTGAAATGGGGCTCACGCGGGGCGCGTATCAATGCCATTTCGACCGATCTCATCGCCACGCCGTCGACGATCGATTTGACGAAACGATCCGATGGCTATTTGTATCGAGACGTGGTCGCGCAATGCCCCCTGGGACGCCCCGGGCTCGTCGACGAAGTCGCCAATTTGGCGCAATTCGCCATGTCGTCGCAGGCGGCGTTTATCACTGGGTCGGATTTCGTCGTCGATGGCGGATCGACGGCTGCGCATTATTGCGGTGGCTTGCGTAGCCATTACAGCGAGCATGTAAAACTATATTTGATGAGCAGCCCAATCGGGACGTATCGCGTCGAAGGCGTCGATTATTTAGGCCTTAACCCAAAAAATGGGCTCATCGATGAATTGCACAAAGATTGGCCCAAATCGGCGCGGTGCTTGTTTATCGCCGCCGACCCCGACGCTCACGAACAAAACGTCGCCACGGCTAAAGACTTCGCACAACGACTCGCCGAAAACGGACTCGCCGTCGATCGATTCGACGTCTGCGACGCCGAAGACCCAACCGATCCGATTCGTCGATTGACGGACTACGACTTTTTGCTCTTTGGCGGCGGACACGTGCCGACGCAAAACGCGTTCTTTCGAAGCATCGGGTTGTTCGAACGAATCCGAGATTATCGGGGCATTGCCATGGGCATTAGCGCCGGCACGATGAATTGTGCCGAGACGGTCTATGCGCAACCCGAACTCGATGGCGAGGCAACCGACCCCGATTACGAACGATTTATCGAGGGGCTCGGGTTGACCGAAATCCAAATCTTGCCGCATTATCAAGCAGTGAAAGACGACGTCGTCGATGGATTGCGGCTGTTCGAAGATATTACATTTGCCGATAGCTTTGGCCACGCCTTCGTCGCCATCCCCGATGGAAGCTTTGTATTGCAACGCGATGGCTTGCCCGTGCTCCACGGGGTCGGTTACCTCGTCTTTGAAGGGCAGATGGCGCGCATCTGCGAAGATGGCGCGACTCTGCCCCTCGAGTGACTAGAATGACGATGGCGGCTTGCGCTAGGTCTCTTTAATTGTTGGCCTGCTCGGGGATACCCGGCACGACGATGGCGACATCTTGGGTGTCGAATAAGAGGCCAGTCGTCGGGTTATAGACGTCGATATGGGCGGTGAAAACTTTCGTCTCGGTGCCCGGTTTATAGCAATTGTTGTTAGATGCATAGACTTGGAATTTGAGTTTTGCACCGGGGCGTGTGGCACTCGACGTGCCCGTGGCAAAGTCTTTGAAACCGTCGTTATAGCTCCCAGACTTGATCTTCGCTGGCACGGCCTTGGGATTGCAACTCTTTTCGGGCTCTTGCGGCGGCGCGACGTATTGAGTCGCTACGATCTTGTCGATAAAGCACGATGTATTTTTGCCGTTGCCGATCGGTTCGCCGTGGATCTTCGTCGATACATCGTATGTGCCGTATTTGACGAGGGCGTCGAGCCCGTCGACGATCGTTTCATTCATCGTAGATGCATCATCAGAAATGCCATACGACAAAACGCATTGTTTCGCATCATTGGGATCTATGCCATCAGAATTTGTTGTCGTGCAACACCTGTTATTGCCACATTTCCAGGCATTCTTCTCATTTCTAAATGCGCACACTGGGACGCTTGTACTCGTTTGTGTCGACATATCGAGGAGTTGGCTGAGTTGTCTCGTATAGCCACCTTGATAAATAGTCATGATCTTTGCGCCTTTTTGTTTATAGGCTTCATAAACTTCTTTGCTATAGTGTGGGTTCTTAACATATGTGGTGTCGTATGAAGAACGATCGCTATTATGAGAATAGGTGTCGGTTATATGCACGACGACTGGTAAAGTGCTCGGTCTAAAACCGACGCATCCCCAAGTGCCTGCGGGTGGCGTACAATGTGATAGAGAACCACTGCTGTAGTAACTATCATCACTGCTTATCCAAGAAGCTTGAGGCTTTGACTTATCGTCTCCCTTGACGATTTGCCATAATGCTTCATATCCGGATTCTGGACCATCATTACCAGCATGAAGTGAGTACTTGTTGACATTATTTGTCACGGTTTGAGCATCTGTCGATATGGTGCCATATAGCACAAAGGGGAGGTCACGATAAAATGTACCACCCAAATAATGCCATCCATAACCATTCGTTGGAAAATCGTCAAAACGCGTCACGCCAAACCCCGAGTCGCTGACGCGCTCTTTCGTTTTGGGAATGATATCATCGCGAATATTCTCCTTAAGATTAGCAACGGACGCTCCCATTGATCCCGTCGTATCCATGTTAAACACGACGTCTAATTTGCCGACCTTTGGAACGAAAGTGAGTGTATCGTCTTTCTTTGCAGGATTCTTTTCGTCGTATGGAAGTTCGAAATAGAATTTGTATACGTGTTTGATGCCGACGTCTTTGTTACAGACCATTTGGGCGGGTTTGTATTGGCCACCGCTCGCCTGGGCGACGGCGTGTTCGGCTGCGTCTTGATAACCGTCGCCATCGGAGTCTTTCGTAATGCGCAAATTTTTCCCTTTGCAGATCGGATTATTCTGTTCGAGTTGGTATTCGATCTTATCGGATAGTCCATCGGAATCGGAGTCGAGCGAGATGATATCGGGGAGTGTGTCGTCATCGGAGTCGGGGAGTTTATAGCCTGTTGGGAAAACGAAGTCTTTGGTCGTGCCGGGAGCGGTGCCTTCTATCCAATCGGAAACGCCGTCGTGGTCGGTGTCGAGTGAATAGCGAGCGTAGACGTCGCCTTTGAAGACGTCGTTTTCGAGGCTATCGGGGAGGGTATCGCCATCGGAGTCGGGCGACATGTAGTCGGGGATGGTGTCGCCGTTGCAATCGACGGGGTCTTGTGGCGTGCCGATGCGATTTTTGGCGCCTACGCCAGTGCGATTGGGGCATTCGCCCGAGAAAGTATTGGGATCGGTGTGCGATCGGAGCGATTGGCCGCGAATTTCGATATTGTCGGGGATCGTATCGCCGTCGTTGTCGAGGTCGAGGAAATCGGGAACGGTGTCGCCGTCGGTATCGGCGATCGGAATGCCATCGATCGTGCGGACGATTTGGCCACCGACGATATATGGACGACACGCGTCTACGGCGATTTTATTGCCGTTTTCGTCGAGCAATGGGTTGCCATCTTCGCCGTATTTGATTTTGCATGGGCCTTCGATGGCATCGAGTATGCCGTTGCCGTCGGAGTCGGTGTCGCGGAAGTTGGGCGTGCCGTCGCCGTCGGCATCGGCCGTGCCCTCGACGGCATCGGGGATCGTGTCGCCATCGGAGTCGAGGTCGAGATAGTCGGGCGTGCCGTCGCCATCGGTATCGGTATTGAAGAGGCGTCCTTCGACGACATCGGGGATCGTATCGCCATCGGCATCGGCTTTCGTTTCGTCGTATTCGTAGCAATCATCGACGCCACCGACGTTGTAGCAGAAAAAGTTATTCGAATTGTGAATCTTATTGCATGCCGTAGAGACGAATACGCCGCCCGTACATTTTTCGACGTATCGCGTCGTATTGCATCGCGTCGTGCCTTCTTGGCATTTCGCTTCGAAGCACTCGCCAACGCCGTTTTGCGTGCGGCATATATACGATTCGCCCAAATCGGCGCACGTTTTGACGGCGATGTTGCCGTCATCGTCACAATATTGGAGTATGCCGCCGGCCTCGCACGTGGCGACCATGCCCTCGGGGCAAGTCGTCGGGGCTGGTGGCTTCGTTTGGCAACTCGCTAGCCCTGCACCGTCGTCTTGGCAGATTTGCGTATCGGCGTCGCAAGTTTGCGTTGCGACGAATATGCCATCGTCGTTACACGTATAGACGCCACCGTCTTTGCAATAGCTGTAACCGTTGGTGCAGACGGCAGCGCAAGCGGCGACGTTATCGACGACGATGCAGTTTTTATCGTCGCCTTCGTTGGTCGAACAATCGACGCCCGATTCCCATTGGAATTGGTCATTGCACGAAACGACGGTTGTGACGTCGCATTTGGTTTGGCCGGCTTCGCATTGTGGCGTGGGCTCGGGATTGGGATTGGGCTCGGGATTGGGATTTGGCTCGGGATTGGGTTCGGGATCGACTGGTGATTTGGCATCGCATTGGGCGACGCCGTCGACGAGTTTGCAAACTTCGGTTTCGGCGTTGCAAGGCTTCTCCACGACGTATTCGCCGTTGTCGTCGCAAGTGAGCACGTTGAGATTGGCGTCGTCGCATTTCGACGATCCTTGGGTGCATTTGGGGTCGGGTTGTTCGGGTTGTTCGGCTTTTTCGACGCATTTGGCATAGGCGCCGTCGGCTTTGCACGTCATGTGTTTGGTTGCACAGTCGGTCGAAGTGACGTATTCGCCTGTGACGTCGCACACGACGATGACATCGCCTTTGCAAGATTGTGCGCCATATTCGCATTTATCGGTCGGCTGATTCGGCTCGGGAGTGTTGGGCGAATCATTTGAACACGCCGTCATGCCGAAAGTCGCCATACATGCTAGAATGGCTACGAGTTGATTTCTCTGCTTCATTGTGTACTTCCTCCTACTCATTTGAATGATGACCGCGATAGCGCCTGCAGTGAACGTTGGCAGGTGAATCGGTGCTTTTTTTTGGCACATCAGATTTGTGCTCTACATGGGGTAAAATCATCGCCAAAAACGCGATCTATTATAGGAGGTTTTGCTCGAGATCTCAAAGATAATCCCATATAGAATAGCAATTGTGATTGCACAAGTTTGGCGCTCGGTTTATGATAGAAGCGTTTGCTAGTGAGTTCTATTGGGAAGGTAGGCTTTGCCCGTAACAACGATCTATCAGCATTCACAATTGGGCAGAACGATAATAGAAGAGAGTGTGTCATGACAGATGCGAATCAACGTCGGGCGTTTTATTGCCAAGATTCATTATGGCAGGCGTTCACGAATTTGGCGATCCAGCGGTCGACGACGGTCGATGCGCTCATCAACGAAGCGATGTCGTTTTTTGTACAGAGCAATGGCGGTGCAATGAATGGCGCGAGCGAGCCGTATGGTGCTTCGAGCTTGCCTGGGGCGGGTATGGGGCAGAATTATCCGGCGCAAGGCGGTCAGAATTATCCCGCGCCAGGCGTGCAGAATTATCCGCCGCAGCCGCCGGTGAACTTCAACAATTCGATACCAGCGCCGCCCGTGCGCCAGAGCTATGGCGGAGGTATTGCGCAGGCGCCGCAAGCGCCGCTCGGGGCTCGTGTTCCGCCACCGCCGAGCCCATATCGTCGCCCGCCATCGTTGTTCGAAGAGTCGCCCGCCGATGCGGCTCGCAAGCCCATGGTCTTGGCATCGCTACAGAGCAATCAGTCGCCGTCGTATCAGCAGGCGCAGCCCGCCTACAATTCGCCGCAGCAACCGGCTCAAGCCCAACAGCCGCTCTATATCGTCTTCGCTGGGCAACGCTATACGGTCGACAAAGACAAATACATCATCGGGCGATCGTCGCAACTCGCCGATCTCGTCATTCGCGATGCCAATATTTCGCGAAAACATTGCGCCGTCATATTTAAAAACGGTGCCTACTATATCAAAGACCTCGATTCGACCAATGGCATCGAATACAAGGGCAATCGCATCGATACGAAGCGCATCGACGAAGGCGATCAGTTCAACATTTGCGATTTCAATTTCACGTTTACGTATCGGTAGGTGCGTATGCAAAGCGATACGCCCGACGATATAGCGCCCCGAGAAGCCCCCGACGCCCAGCAGCGAGTCTTGCAATATGCATCGCAACTCGCCGATGCCATGTTGCAATGGGTCAAGACGCATCTCGACGCCCAAGCGCTATCGCAAGCCGCCAACTGCTTGCGTAGCGTATGGGGCGATTGGGAGGGATTGGGCGATCGATCGTTTTGTGCAAAAACTCGGGCGCATTGCGCCAGCATTTGGGCTTGGGCGGCAAAACGCAACGCATCGAATGGCGCCTTTGAGCCGTGGCTCGTGCTCGCCGAATCGTGGTGCTTGCAAAGCCCATTGCCAAAAGCACTCGCCAACGATCGGCATTATAAGACGTTTCGTGCGCTTGCGCGTCGCGAACAAGGCATGATGCAATCTTGGGCCGATGTCTTGAGCGCGCAGAACGAAGGCGCGGCCAGTGGCGAGATCGCGCATTTTATGCGCTTTTGCCGCGCCCAAGCTTGGATCGAGTCGGGGCAGGCGGGGCGCGCCATCGAGTGCCTCGAATCGGACTTTGCCCAAGGCGTCGATCATCCCATATTATGGTTATTGCTCGCCGATGCGGCGACAGAACAGGGCGAATTGGGCAAGGCCGATTATGCCATAGGCATGGCGCGCCCCGCCCCGCCGTCTGTTGCGATCTATGCCATCGGGAACGAAGAACGCGTCGACATGTTGGCGGCGGCTTGGGAACGCATCGTCGGGGCATGGGCTTCGAAATTGGGTCGCGCGGCGCTCGAAACGTTGAAATCTCGACGATCGGCGATCGGGGATTCGTGCGATTTGGGCGATATCGACGAAGCATTGATCGCGCTCGCGCTCGATCACGGCGATGTTTTGACGCGTTGCGAAGCGGTCGAATTGGCGTTTGCCCGATACGTCGCCTCCGACAGCCGCCATCGCTCGACTGATTCGATCGCTTTGGCGGCGCAAACCATCGCCAACGACGTCGATACGCTTCGGATCTTTTTGGAACGATGCGCCGCCAAAGCCGAGAATATCGTTCTGAGAAGTATCCAGAGAGTTGAAGATTATTCGGGCTATGTTGGTGGGTCTGAATATAATTCGCCGAATCATTCTATGACTGAATTTAATTCCGATTCGGTGTGGATCGAGTCGCTCTACGATTTATTCGTCTGTTACGAAAAGGGCACTGGGGCGGCGACGGCAGAAGGCGATGTATTTCGGGCGTTGACGCAGATTTCGGCGCCGGCGATGGCTATCGAGACGGCGATGCGATGTGTCGATCGGATCGATGCCGGATCGCCTTTGTATTGGGCGGTTGCGGGGTTATGCGTTGCACTGGGCCTGGCTTCGAACGAGATAGAATCGACTGTTTTTGGGCTTTCGCGGGCATTTGCAGCTGATTCGCCGCGTGCGACATTGTTATTGTTTAAGTTATTGTCGGGGCTTGGGCGCGATGCGTATCGCTATGTCGCAGAATTGCTAGCCCAGAGCATTGGGGCTCGAGAAACTGGTGCACTTTTTGCGAGGATTCAGCATGCGGGCGATCCGTATCAGACGCTTTCGCGGCAGATCGCCGAATTAGCGGCGCGCGAAGCGCCGAGATCGCCAGTCGTCGATCGCGCCCAATTGGGGCGATATATGCTCCCGATCGAGCTTCAAGCCGTCTACGACGCCCGTCGCGCCATGACCCCGAGTGCCGAAGAAGTCGCCAAACGCGCCCGCCGTAACGACGTTCTCATGGCGCGTGGCGTTATCGAAAAAGATACGATGCGCGAGGCTCCGGGGCCGGCACAATGGCACCATGAGCGATCGGCGCTGGCTAGCGATGCATTTGATTTGTGACCTCACCCCCGGCCTGTCGGCCACCCCCTCTCCATAAATGGCGAGGGGGAAATGGACATCTGCCTGCGGCAGATGTGAAAAAGATGCGAGGGGGAATGGACATCTGCCTGCGGCAGATGTGAAAAAGATGCGAGGGTGGATGGACTGCGATCCCGAAAAGCGCGGTGTATGCGCGCAACGCAGTGAGCACATAGCCGCGCAAGTTGCGCGTATTGGCAAAGCCAATAGCGCAACGGCGAAGGCGTATTGCCCGCAGGGCAATAGCCGAGCGCACCGAAGGTGTGTTGCGCGTATTGGCAAAGCCAATAGCGCAACGGCGAAGGCGTATTGCCCGCAGGGCAATAGCCGCGCCATCAAAAAAAGAGCACTAACCGTTGATAATGCTCGGTTTCATGGCGAGTCCGGCGTGGAAACGCAGAGCGAGGTAGTCGTCGGAGAGGGCGAATTTGACGAGTGGTGTGAGGCGTTTGGATTGTTTGTAGCGGGCGGCGAGGTAGTCTTGGTCGGTGTTTTCGGGGTTCCAGCCTTCGGCGAGTAGGATGGCAGGGAGAGAGGCGCCGAGGCTTCCCGAGAAGAGTAGGCCTGCGCGGTCGGCGGTAGCCCAGATGCCGTCGAGCCATAGGGGTGCGGCGGTGATGGGGATGTTTTCTGTGCCGATTTCGTCGATCATGGTGGCGACGGCTTTTCGCGTGCCGCGTTCGAAGATGGTGTCGATGCGTTCGGCGGCTTCTTTTGTGTAGGCGTCGCGCACGACGATGCCGTTGCCAGTGGCGAGGTAGTAGATGCCGTCGAGACAGCGCCAGATTTTTTGCGGATCGGAGTAGAGTAGTCGCGAAATGCCGGTCCAGAGCATGCCGCAGGCGTAGCCCGCCCAGTGTCGTTGGAGCTCTTGTGGAAGCGTCGCCCAGGTATCGGCATAAATCCAGTAGGCGGGTGGATCGTCGAGGACGGTGGGGATGGGGCTCGTGTCGTGGCCTAGGAAGCCTTTGATGCCGTGGATGCCGAAGGCTTGTGCGCACATGTCGAAGAGACCTGTGATTTTGGGGTCTTTGACTTTGTCGCCGCCGAGGTTTGTCTTGCGGGGCACGTCGTCGCGCAGGGCGCGCGACAAGATGGGCATGGCCTCGTGGAGCATGATTTGGACGTGTTTGAGTGGGGCGGGTGAGAGGTGTTTGAGCAAGACTTCGTCGCTGAGTGGGCGGGAATCCATCATTTTGGGGCGCAACGAAGTGGCGTCGAGGTGGAGTCCGGCGTCGGGGATGAAGACTTGTGCGAGTTGTTTGAGGATGCGTTCGCGGTCGGTGGCGCGGTTTCGTTTGCAGATGTCGAAAGCGGCGCGATAGATGTCGACTTGGAAGGGGTCGTCGGTGAGGAGTTGGCAGAATTCTTCGTAGGCGCAACGGGCTTCGCCGGGGACTCGGCAGCGAGCGTAGGCGCGGTTTTTGACGAGGTCGGCCGAGGGCTCGCTCGAGACTTCGAGCGCACGCGTGAATAGGTCTTGGGCTTCTTTCCAAATGCCGAGTTCTTGCCCTAAGATATTGGCGCAGAAACCGAGATATTTGCGCACGAGGGCATGATTTGAGCGAATGGCATCGCTTTGATTGACGCTTTGTTCGAGGTTGGCGACGAAGAGTTTTCGCTCGGCGGGCGTCGTATAGAGCGCATTGAGGCGCGTAAATATCGATTCGCGCTCGGGGAACATTTGGAAGAGTTTCCAGAGGAGTTCTTCACCTTGTTTGGGTTCGTCGAGTTTATCGAGGTAGAGGTCGGCTAAGAGGCACCAGAGGTCGAGGTCTTCGTCGGCGATATTGGCGTCGACGACGCTGAGAATGAGCTGTGCGGCCCGCGCTGGATCGCCCGCCATCGCATGCGCTTTGGCTAGGTAGATTCGGCAATCGCGAGCGTCGACCGATTTTTGTAGCAAATCGTCGAAATACGCAATGATGCGGAGCGGGTCGCCGCCTGGCTTGTAGAAGTGGAGTTCGAGGAGCCTGGGTTGGAGTTTGAGTTGCTCGTCGAGCGATGGGGCATGGTAGCGTATATAATCGTCGAGCGCTCGGCGTGCGATGTCGAATTCGCCGATTTTTTCGGCGGTCTCGGAAATGCGGCAAAGCACATCACCTTGAGAATTATCGCATTGATAGGCTTGATTGAGGCATTTGAGCGATTCCTCGAGATTGTTCATGCCATTGGAATAAATATCGGCAAGGCGTCGCCAGAGTTCGCTCTGAATTTGCCGATCTTTTTCTTCGATGATGTGGAGTCGGATTTGTTCGGCTAAGAAATCCCAATCGGCGCTCCGTTCGAGGTATTGATAGAGTTTGAATCGCAAATCGTCGTCGTACGACGTTTCGCGGCACGCTTGGCGAACGCAGACGAGGGCATTTTCGTGTTGTTTGACTTTTTCCAAGACCCAGGCGCGTTGCAAGATGACTTGGATGTATTCTTGTTCGTTGCAGGCGTTTTTCTCTTGGACCATGAGGACTTCGAGGAGCTTATTCCACTGCTCGAATTTTTCGAAATACGCCGATAGGAGTTCGAGATCGGGGCGATACGACAAGGCTTCGTCGCGGCAGTCGGGGAGTAGATCGTCGGTCGGGTCGTCGACGATTCCGTTGAGCAATCGCGATAAAACGCGCCAGCGGCGCAGATCTTGGGCTTGGCTCGATGGATCGTCGAGGAGTGCCAAATCGAGTCGTCTGAAATCGGGGCGTTTATTGGGGGGCAGGGCGCACCAGAGCCGGCGTGCAATGGCGCCATCGCCAATGGCGCACAATACGTCGTGGGCTTGTTCTCGCACGGCATCGGGCATGTTGAGCACGATAGACGCCAAGAGCGCATGGAATTTCATTTCTTTCGTTTGGCGCGGCAAGAAGGCCAGCGACAAGCGCGAGAGCCAGCGACCGTGAGCCGAATCGTTGGCGACGAGTCCCATCGAGACGAAGCGCGACCCACAACTCTTATATCGCGTGAGTATGTCTTTGCGATCGATAAAATGTTCTAGTGAACGCATATCGCGCGTTTCTTCGAGTGTGAGATCGGCGATGGCCATTTCGACGTCGATGCGAGCTTGCTCGTCGCTGATTTGTGGCAACCACGATTCGAGCTTTTGCTTGGCGATGTCGGCGTGACCGAGGCGACGAGCTTGCAAGAGCCACATGCGCTTGAGTCCGATGTGGTCGAGGTGTAGTTCGACGGCACGGGCAAGCGTTTCGAGGGCGTTTTCTTCTCGATTGAGGCGATAGAGTTCGACGCGCGATTTCCAATACAGAGTGAGCCAAGGCATGCCCATCGTGCCACCGGCTTCGTATTCGGCGTCGAGAATGCGGATGAAATCTTCCCAATTTTCGAGTCGTCGATAGTAGCGCAATAGATACGATCGCGCGATGTAGTCGTGGCAATTGAGTTGCAGGCACGTTTCGTAGACGGCGACGGCTTCTTCTTCGCTATCGAGTTCGATTTCGAGGGTATCGGCCATCTTGCGCAGATATGTGCCTTTGACCATGACATCGGATGTGAGCGATACGGCACTTTTGTAGAGATCGACGAGTTTTTCCCAGGCTTTTTGATGCGTGTAGAGCGATTCGAGGGCAAACATCGCCTCCCGATTGACTTTCGACGCTTGGCGGGCTTTTTCGTAATACAAAATCGCCTGCGGAATATTCGACAAATGGCGTTCGGAGATTTCGCCATTTTTGCACAAAAGCGTCGCTTTGTATTCGGAATCGTTGACCGTGGCGATTTCTTCGTCGGTGAGGGCGATGAGTGCATCCCATTTTTCGAGCTTGAGGTAGAGTCTGGCTAGGGCGGCGAGCGACGAAGAGAAGTTGGGATCGATGGCGCGGAGCGCTTCGAGCGCGGTACAAGCCGTATCGGCATCGTTGAGATAGACATCGGCGATTTGCGCAATGCGCTCGAGCAAATAGCTATGTTCGCGCGTATCTTGCGTGCACCCCTCGGCCGTCGCATAGAGCTGTAATAGCTCGGTCCAGTTGCCACCGCACTGCGCCATGCGGCTGGCGCCCTTGAGCGCGGCAATGTCGTCGGGTTTTATTGCCAAAACGGCTTTATAATGGTTAAAGGCGTTGAGCGCGAAGCCCAATTGCTCGTAGATTTGCGCCAAACGCGCATGGCGAATGGCAAAGAGTTCGGGCGTGTATTCGGGGATTTGGTGCTCGATGGCATAGCTCAATTCGAGTTCATAGAGCTGTGCCAAATTTTCCCATTCGGCACGTCGCGTATAGATTTCGGCGAGTGCTTCGACGGTTGGCGCATGGGACGGATACGTATCGATAGCTTCTCGCAATACGTCGAATGCGGCGTCTTCGTTTTCGATTTCGTCGCGCATGATGCACGCAATTGCATAGAGCTGTTCGGCTTTTTGTTGAGGCGAACCGAGGCTTTCGAGGCATCGCACGACGATGCTCAACATATCTTCGACGCGGTCGCCGTCGCTCAATAACTCGATGAGTGGGTGCAACAAAAACAAATCGCTCGTCGACGACAATTCGCTCAAAACGTCGATGGCGTGGTCGGGGTCGTCGAAGTCGAAAGCCGCGACATCGGCTAATAATGCGCGATAGAAGTCGGCACGTGGCGATCCAACCAACCGCTCCACGGCCTTGGTCAAAATGTCGACGCGCTCATCCTTACTCGCTTCGTTGACCGCCCGCATCAAGGCATCGTCGACGAGTTCGTCGTCGAGCGGTTGGTGGCACATGAGGTGGTGGCTCAAAAGTGCCGCCTGCTGGGCATCGGGCATGAGATACCGATAGAGAAGCCACAAGCGCTCTTCGATATGTTGCGTCATCATGCCCGTTTCGGACTGCTGTTTGAGCGCCTCGCGCAGCTTGCCCACATAGCGATCCCAAGCCCCCGTCGCCAAAAGCGCATCTTCCCAAAGCAGAAAGACTTCTGGGTCAAACGTTTCCGTCTCCGACGTATACGTCGACGCATCGCCCGCGTCGCCCTCTAGCATCTCCAGAATGGCAATCGTCTTTTCGGCATCGCATTCGCAATACAGATAGGTACGCGCCAACTCCAGTTGCAGAGCGCGCCGGTTTTCGGGGCGCGTCGCCCCTTGCAACTCGCACTCTAGCGAGGCCAAAACGGCGCCATAATCGCCCTCGACGCGGCTGAGCCGCCGCAATCCCATATTGGCGATATGGCTCTGCGGGAACAGCTCCTGCGCCTTGCGGTAATCCGATTCGACTTGCGCACTGTCGTTTTCGATGAGCCCTTCGTGCAATTCGCCCAAAGCGCAATAGACTTCCGAGGCGGCAGGCGGATCGAGGTGATCCGTCGCAATATCGAGCCGCTCGGCATATCGCTCCACGACCGATCGACCCTGCGCAATGCGGCGTGCCGTCACGGCATCGCTCTCGCCTCCACGCGGCATCTCCAGAACTTCTGCTTCCCTGTTCATGTCTACACGAAACTAAATATCGAGGATTTCTTTTTCTTTTTCGGCAACGATTTCGTCGATCTTCTTCGTCACATCGTCGGTCAATTCCTGGACTTTCGTCAACCCCTTCTTGAGCTCATCTTCGGTGATATCGCCGTCTTTCTGCGTCGATTTGAGCATGTCGTTCATATCGCGTCGCTGATTCCGGATGGCGATCTTCGTCTTTTCGCCGATTTCCTTGACCTGTTTCGTAAACTCACGGCGTCGTTCACCGGTGAGCGCCGGCACGGGCAAACGGATAATCGTGCCATCATTCGACGGATTGAGCCCCAAATCCGACGTCAAAATCGCCTTCTCAATGGCGTTAATCATCGTGCGTTCGTAGGGCTGAATCGTGATCATGCGAGCATCGGCAACTTTGACCGCCGAAATCTGCATCACGGGCGTCGGCGTGCCATAATAATCGACCCGCAAACCCTCCAAAATATTCGGATTCGCCCGCCCTGTGCGGATCTTCGCTACCTCGCGGCGCAACGACACAACCGCTTGTTCATAGCCCGATTTCAATTCCGTCAAAAATTCCTCAACCATGTCAACCTCCACTGTACTCAAATGATTGCGTTGATTCGCAAAAAACGCGCGTTAAATACATGACGAACGCAAACTTGGCAAGAAACCGTATTGGTGAGCCGTTTTTTTTCGCTCTTGAGTCGCGTTTTGTCGCCCTATTGCCGGCTGGCAATACGGGCTCGTGTACGCCCTATTTTGCCCTCACGGGCTCAATACGGGCTCGTGTACGCCCTATTTCGCCCTCACGGGCTCAATACGGGCTCGTGTACGCCCTATTTCGCCCTCACGGGCTC
>ERZ1034719.802-NODE-802-length-16639-cov-4.872648_pt1 | contig 16639 bp, 13 predicted proteins | sample MGYA00520703_ERZ1034719 | MGnify/ENA primary metagenome ERZ1034719 (study PRJEB33766, sample SAMN09781716) | gut metagenome | biome: gut microbiome | host: Homo sapiens | place: Madagascar | study: EMG produced TPA metagenomics assembly of the PRJNA485056 data set...
CCGCAGAATTTGGTTATCCGTTCCGGAATGTGGCGGTTTTTTTAATTACGATTGCAGCATTGATTACCCTTGGAATGATATTTTCAGCACTGGTCAGTAATTATTTTGAGGTAAGGGAGCTTCCTAAAATACGCCGCAAGGTGAAAATGATGCTTTATGAGAAAGCAAGGACACTGGATCTGCAGTGCTATGACAATCCGGATTATTATAATGAACTGACTCTTGCCATAGCAGAGGCCGATCGTCAGATCGACCGGTGTATTCTCTTTTTGAAAAATGTGGCTTGTGGTGTTACGGAATTTCTGTCGGTAGGGATTTATTTTCTGGTGAAGGATAAATTTTCAATCTTACTGGCACTTGCAGCATTCCTTATCGCATATATGTTCAATCAGTTGTACAATAAGCTTTCGTATAAGATCCGGGTGGAACGAAATCCATATGAACGGAAACGGGAATATGTAAAGAGAGTTTTTTATCTGAATGATTATGCAAAGGAAATGCGGCTGCATCCGGATGTATCACGGATTTTGTTTGAGGATTTCAAGAAAGCAAATGGAGATATTTATGAAGTAGAAAGAAAGTATGCCGGGCAACGGTTTTTCTTAAGCTTTTTGAAAAAATACATCGGGAATGACTTTATCAGTGATGTGATTTATATTTCCTATCTGGTGTATCAGGCGGCAGCGAGAAAAGTGCTTTCCTTCAGCAGTGTGGCGATCCTGTATAATTCCTTTGGAAATCTTAAGTGGAATTTGAGAATCTTTACAGACCTTTATCCGTATGCATGCGAAACCAGCCTGTATGTACAGAAGATTCTTGATTTCCTGAATACAGAATCCAGGGTTACCAGTGAGCAGAATCGGACAGTGACGAAAAAGGCCAAGGAGATCGAATTTCAAAACGTATCGTTTTCTTACTGGAAGGATGGAGAAGATATTCTAAAGGACATTTCCTTCCATATTAAACCGGGAGAGAAGATCGCATTGGTTGGGTATAACGGAGCCGGAAAGACGACATTAACCAAGCTGTTGATGCGGCTCTATGATCCGACACAGGGAGATATTCTGGTAGATGGAATTTCGATCCGGGATTATGCGGTGGAAGAATACCGTAATTCTATCGGGGCAGTTTTTCAGGACTTTAAAATCTTTGCAGGAACAGTTGTTGAAAATATCATTCTGGATGATATAGAACCGGACAGAAAAAGGGCAGAGAGCGCCCTTGAACGGAGTGGTCTGAGGGAGAGAGTTGACAGTCTGCCTGAGAAAACGGAGACACAGTTGACGACCGAATTCGCGGCAGATGGTGTCAATCTCTCAGGGGGAGAAAGCCAGAAGCTGGCGATCAGCAGAGTCTTTTACAAGGATGCCGGACTGATTATTTTAGATGAACCGTCGAGTGCGCTGGATCCGATTGCAGAGTATCAGTTGAATCATTCGATGCTGGAGGCAACGGAGAATAAGACAGTGATTTTTATTTCCCACAGATTGTCTACGACGCGGCTGGCAGACCGGATTTATCTGCTTGAACAGGGAAAGATTGTGGAGCAGGGATCGCACGAAGAGCTTCTTGCGAAGGATGGCAGATATGCTGCAATGTGGAAGGCACAGGCAGGGCAGTATCTTGGCGTTTCCTGGTTGCCAAACGTTCTATCTTCGCATATGCTGATAGCAGAAGAGTAGAGCGCAGTCTGTGGTCAGCATTTGTTCCGTATGACAGGAACTGTTGGAGCAGAGGCGGAGACTGGAAAGCGAGAAGGCAGCATGATGAATCAGGACAGAGTGACAGAATACAGTGGTATAGACAGCATAGGCAATACAGCGGATAGTAGTCATACAGATAGCATAGATATGAAAATTGAGAGCAGATATTTAGAACAGGCGCTGAGGCTGCACAGACAGCATCCGGTAGTGGATATGCATCTGGATCTGGCAGGTGAGCTCGTGCTGCGACATGAGCTGGGCGAGCAGAATGTCCTGTACCACCGGTATCTTAAGAATTTTTATCAGGCAGGCATCCGGGTGATAGCCTCTTCTATTTATGTGGCAAACTGTGATCTGGACCATGCGTGGGCGAATGCGCTGATGCAGATTAAGCTTTTAAAAGGAGAGATAGTTACCTGTAATCTGGAACTTCAGAGGCACCGGGAGAAGGAACCGGTATATGAGAGGGTCGTGCTGATCCAAAGCCGGCAGGATCTTGCGAAGCTTCTGGATCAGAAGAATACAGAAAAAAGGGAGCTTGGAATTCTTCTTTATATGGAAGGACTCGATTGTATCGGAGAAGAGACAGACCGACTTGAGGAGCTTTTCAGGCAGGGAGTCCGTGGAGCGGCGCTTACCTGGAGCAGAAAGGATGCACTGGCAACAGGCTGCTGTAAGGCTTCGGAGCATCGTCAGATACGGGGAGGACTTACTGAAAAGGGGGTGGAGACGGTCCGGAAACTGGAGGAGCTAAACATGTTTCTGGATGTGAGCCATTTAAATGATGATGGCTTTACAGATGTATGCCGTATTACGACACGCCCCTTTGTGGCAACACACTCAAACAGCAGGACGATATATGACAATTACCGGAATCTGACGGATGGACAGATGCAGAAGCTGGCGCAGCAGGGTGGCATTATGGGACTGAACGGATGCCGTTACATTACGGGTTCTTTAAATGGCGGTCATCTGCTCAGAATGTGTGAGCATATTGAATATGAGACTGCAAGACTTGGAGCACAACATATCGGCTTTGGTTTTGATCTGTGCGATTCCTATGACGAAGCACGAGCCGGATTGCAGGGAAAAGAGCCGCCGGTACAGAAGAATGACTGCCTGCCGGATCATGCACGGATTCCGATGGTGACAGCAGCTCTTTTGCAGCGCGGCATGTCAGAAGAAGACATGGTTTACATTATGGGGAAAAGCTGGATTTTGTATTTAATGGAAATACTTCCATAAGTGAGGCAATTCTTACTTATGGTTTGCATAATCGAGGGGAATACTCTATAATCGTAAGTAAAAGAAGCAGAAGTAACAGCTTAGCCATGCCCATTCATAAGCTGCCGGATTGTACAGATTGACTGACAAATATACGTGTTTTCCGGCAGCTTATTTCATGTCGGGCGTCCGCTCTATAGAAATGATTGTATAAGCTGCCCTTAGTGAGCAAGCTCCCACGGTCATCTTGCACAATCATTTCTGCATGGCTGAACTGTTATAAGCAGAATGCTGCACTTCGGAATATAGGGTAATTTCCGATTGGGGAAGAGCCGGAAATGGAGGGAAGGTATGAATTTACAGGAAGCAAAGGACAAGCTGCACAAGGCAGGCCAGGAGCAGGTTTTAAGATATTATGAGGAGCTTTCCGAAGAACAGAAGGAAGCACTGCTGAAGCAGATTGAGGATACGGATTTTTCAATTCTGGATGCCGTGAAGGATGGAAAGAAGGAGCCGCAGAAGGGTGTGATTACTCCCCTTGCAGCCATGCAGCTTAAGGAGATCGAAGAGAAAAAGACGCAGTTTGGGGAAACCGGTTTACAGGCGATCCGTGAGGGAAAGGTTGGTGCGGTGCTTCTTGCCGGCGGAATGGGAACCCGGCTTGGATCCGACAATCCGAAGGGAATGTTTAATATCGGTCTTACAAAAGAAGTATATATTTTCCAGCGTCTCATTGAAAATCTGATGGATGTCGTGAAGGAAGCTGGGGTATTCATTCCGCTTTATATTATGACAAGTGACAAGAATCATCAGGCAACGACTGCATTTTTGAAGGAGCATGATTACTTCGGCTATGCAGCGGAGCATATCACCTTCTTTATGCAGGAGATGGCACCGGCAACCGATTATGAGGGCAAGGTTTATCTTGAAGAAAAATGGAAGATGTCCACATCTCCGAACGGGAATGGTGGCTGGTATCTGTCCATGCATAAATGGGGCATTGCACAGAAAGCGATGGAGGATGGTGTGGAATGGCTGAACATTTTCGCAGTAGATAACGTGTTACAGCGGATTGCCGATCCGGTTTTCGTGGGTGCGGTTCTGGAGAACCAGTGTGTAGCCGGCTCGAAAGTGGTAAAGAAGGTAACCCCGGACGAGAAGGTTGGTGTAATGTGCTTAGAGGATGGCAGACCGTCTATTGTAGAATACTATGAACTGACGGAGGAAATGCGTGACGCGAAGGATGCGGCAGGCGATCCGGCCTACAACTTCGGTGTGATTCTGAATTACCTGTTCCGGATTTCGGAGCTTGAGAAGATCCGTGAGAAGAATCTTCCCCTGCACGTGGTAGAAAAGAAGATTCCTTATTTAGATGAGCAGGGGAAAAAGGTGAAGCCGGAGGCTCCCAACGGATATAAATTTGAACAGCTTGTGCTGGATATGATTCATGAAATGGAAAACTGCCTGCCGTTTGAGGTAGAGCGCAGCAAAGAGTTTGCACCCATCAAAAATGCGACCGGTGTGGATTCCGTAGAGAGCGCAAGGGAGCTGTGTAAATTAAATGGAATTGAGCTATAATTACCCGGACATAAGGATGCAGAACTATTTCCGGACAGTTACAGTTCACACAGCAGCCAGACAACATTTTGACAGATAAGAGCAACATTTCTATATTGTGAAACTATTCCGGGTGGCATATAATGAACCCATAGGTTACAGTTCACACAGCAGCCAGTGACAGATTTGATGGTGGAACGAGGTGCGGGTGAGCAGTACCGTCCATAGAAAGCAAAACCAGGTCTTGAAGCAGGAAGCCCATTGGCTTAAGACAATGGGTAGTTCACAGAAGACATTTGGTATTACAGGGAAACAAGTCCTTAAGGAAAGTGAGGAGAGAAAGATGTCAATTTTAGTAACCGGAGGAGCCGGCTATATCGGAAGTCATACTGTGGTGGAGCTTCAGAATGCCGGATATGAAGTGGTTGTTGTGGATAACTTAAGCAATTCCAGCAGGGAAAGTTTAAAAAGAGTGGAGAAGATTACCGGGAAGCCGGTTACCTTCTATGAAGCAGACATTCTTGACCGTGAGGCACTGAACAGGATTTTTGAAAAAGAGAGCATTGAGTCCTGTATTCATTTTGCAGGTCTTAAGGCTGTTGGGGAATCCGTGCAGAAGCCCTGGGAGTATTATGAGAATAACATTGCTGGAACACTGACGCTTGTAGATGTAATGCGTAAGCATGGCGTGAAGAACATTATCTTTTCCTCTTCTGCAACTGTATACGGAGATCCTGCAGTGATCCCGATTACCGAAGAGTGTCCGAAGGGACAGTGTACCAATCCATACGGTTGGACGAAGTCCATGTTAGAGCAGATCCTTACCGATATGCAGAAGGCAGATCCGGAATGGAATGTGATTCTGTTAAGATATTTTAATCCGATTGGAGCACATAAGAGCGGACTGATCGGAGAGAATCCGAATGGTATTCCGAATAACCTGATGCCGTATGTAACACAGGTTGCGGTTGGTAAGCTGAAAGAGCTTGGTGTATTTGGCAATGATTATGATACACCGGACGGAACCGGAGTCCGCGACTACATTCATGTTGTCGATCTTGCCATCGGTCATGTGAAGGCAATTAAGAAGCTTGATGAGAAGGTCGGACTGGCAATTTACAATCTGGGAACCGGAAAGGGCTACAGCGTTCTTGATATCGTAAAGAACTTCGAGGCTGCTACCGGTGTGAAGATCCCTTATGTGATTAAACCGCGTCGCGCCGGAGATATTGCCACATGCTATTCCAATGCGGATAAGGCAAAGAGAGAACTGGGATGGGAAGCACAGTATGATATTAAGGAAATGTGTGAGGATTCCTGGAGATGGCAGAGCATGAATCCCAATGGATATGCGGATGCAAAGTGATTTAATATGACATGATGAAGCTGTTCTTAATAGTATTATGGAATGCTTATGAATAAAAAAAGGACCCGTAAGGATCCTTTTTTTATAGGAAATTCTTATAAAGGTCTTTTAAGCCACATAGCAGTACATGAAGATGAAGTGACAGAAGCTTCCGGCCATGACGAAGAGGTGGAAAATTTCGTGGGAGCCGAAGAACTCATGCTTTTCATTGAATAAGGGGAGCTTTAAGGCGTAAATCACACCGCCGATGGTGTAGATGATGCCACCGGCAAGCAGCCAGAGGAAGGCAGCAGTGGGAAGTACCTGAAGGAGTGGACCGAATACGGCAACACAGGCCCAGCCCATGGCAATATAGATCACGGAGGAAAACCATTTCGGGCAGGTGATCCAGCAGGCTTTCAGGATCATGCCGAACAGAGCAAGACCCCAGATAACGGCAAGCAGGGTATAACCAAGCTTCCCACCAAGGACAGTCAGGCAGATCGGGGTATAAGAACCGGCGATTAGTATGAAAATCATCATGTGATCAATCTTACGGAAGATGCGTAAGGGGCGCCCGGACAGGTTCAAGGAGTGGTAGGTTGCACTTGCTCCATATAAAAGGATCATGCTCACGCAGAAAATACTGAGTGCGATAATGGATTCCCGGCTTGCATAGAGCGCTGCCTTGGTTAATAACGGAGCAGCAGCAAAGGCTGCCAGTAACATTGCTATAAAATGGGTAAGAGCACTTCCGGGCTCACGAATTGTAATTTGCATAAGAAAACCTCCTTTAAATAACAACACGTAGTATTTAAAACTACATTAGGAATAAGTAAATACTACTACATAAGATATGCAGTGTCAATCGTTTTATTCACAAATATAAAAGGGTCCATGCAGAAAAACCCTGCACAGACCCTCTATTAAAAATCTGATTTTAATCTTCTTCAATGATCTGAATTTCCAGATAATCAAAATCAATATGCTCAATGAAGCTGTCCTGTGTAAAACGTGTTTTGGAATGGCGTTTAAAGTCCCTGATATTGAGATCCAGCCAGATGGGACGGGTGAGATCCAGCTCATAGCATGCCTCATCCAGTGCCTGAAATACCTTATGGGTACGGGTATCCTCCTGATCATTACAGATCACCACATCTTTTAGTAAATGATTTTCTTTAAATATTTTAGCCCATAAACGAAACATTTCAGGATCTCCTTATATAATCTTGACAGTATCTGTTTAAAATTCCTCTTCCGTATTCTGAATGGCTGTGGTCTACCACTGATTCCAGGTAAGCAGAACCAGTGTGATGAGGATGACAAAGGCAAGCACCAGATATTCCAATATGGCTGCACAGATCTGATGTACCCTGCTTTCCATACGGGAACGGTCGCAGAACTGGATCAGTCCGATGACGGAGAACAGAAGTCCGACCACCACATAGCGGAAGTTGGCACTGCAGGTATAAGGGTACTTGATGATAAAAGCAATAAAGGTCAGTACAACGAGAACGTAACCAACCAGCAGGAACACGCCAAGCTCACGGTTTCCTTTGCGGATTTCACGGATTGCCATAAGGATGTTGATGACAAATAATAAAATACCGAGCGTCGCTGCAAGAATCAGGGCAACACGGCAGCACTGTAAAAGGAAATCGGATAATTCCGGACGGACTTCATCGAAGATGGAGGTCCGGAACAGAATCTGCCAGGTGTTGCAGATGGTATTTCCGTTGATGGTGTGGAACGGATAAGCAAGCTCCATAGAGGCAGGTAGTCCGAAAATCTGCTGGTAGGAGAACTTGCCGATGTACTGCTCGGATTCCGGAGGCAGAATCGGTACACCGGGATTTGTATTGTAGAAAACGAGGTTCCGGATTACCCAGGAAAGACCGATCCCGGCAGTCAGGACACCGAAAATGGCAAATTCGCGGATGGATTTCCGGATGTGTCCGGCTTTGCATTCTTTTACAAAATGCATCAGGAAAACGGCCGCCAGAGGGAATGCCATTACGGCAACATTTAATTTGGTAATCATTCCAAAGCCTAACGATAAGGCAATAAGAATGAGATTTTTCAGAGATTTATGCTCTATCCAGCACAGGGCAAAGTAGAAGCAGGTAAAGGTAAGCAGTGTCGATAACATATCGTTATTGACACTTGCAGACATATAGATCATGCCGGGATGAAAGGTGAGCAGTGCCATGGCAGGCACCATACAGGTATCGGAGCATTTGATTTTCTTTAAAATGCCATATCCGACGGTAAGACACAGGCTGGAATATAAAAGGGTCAGAGCCTGGATGTTTTCAAATGCGAGACGGTCACCGGCACCAAACAGCATCTGCAGATCGATGAACAGGCAGGAAAGGATGTGGTGAAAGGGCGGATGATAATAGGAGAACAGCTTATAAGGGCTGAAATCCGGAAGATGCCCGAACTTACACAGGTATTCGATATAGCCGAGGTGGCCGGGATTAATCAGATCATCGGACAATCCGGAGAAGTAGCCTTCGTCGTGCTGGCGGTCGACCACGCCGGTGCAGATTACATAATAGCTTCGCAAAATTACGCCTCCGGTAATCAGAAGAAATACCTTATCGTCTGTCGTGAGACGGCTATTCTTAACCATAAAAAAGCAGCCTGCCAGATAAAGAAGCAGGATTACAACAAACATGCCGGTCTTATACTCATGGGATAGGGCAGCAAGAGAAGGGGCTGCCTGCATGAATACGGTATACAGAAAGAAAATGCCAATTAGGATGGCGGTACGGTATTGCTCTGCTTTTTTGAAAAAGGTAGCTGCTTTTGTATTCATAAATCATTCCTCACTCTATGATTACTATTTGGTTCCTGTATCATAACAGAAAGTTTTTTTTATTATGCAATAGATCGTCATTGCTGTCAAATTTCATTTCAAACCTATTGAGCTCCCTGAACGGATGTGCTAAACTGCTATATAAGAAAGCTATATTCAGCAGGAAGGGAGATGGAAATGGAAAAGAAGGTATTATTTCAAAGAATGAAGGGATTGCTTGCACTTGTGCTTGCATTTACGATGATGTTCGGAACGGGCATGATGGTGCTGGCAGATGAAGCTAACAAAATAGATTTTGGATCTATTCGTGAAGGTGACAACATTCCTGGAGGAACAACACTTTATCATACTTATAGGGGTAGTGGAGACATAGTTGTCTATATATATGATGATAAGAATGAGGATAAAATTGAGGAGGATTTCAACAACTCGACGAATTCTTCTTGGACGGAGCCGAAATATCGTGATGAGACTCTAGAGGACTCTGTTCTATATGGAGGCGATGTATCAGTAACACTGCCTGCTGGGTATACATATTCTGTTAAGAAAGCAAAGTGGAGAAATACTTTTTGGATGGTGAGATATCCTCTGAAATCAAATGAAGAAGTGCAGCCGGTGCAGCCGGTGCAGCCCGTAGCAAGCCACGAGCACAGCTTCCAATGGGTGGAAACGCTGCAAGCAACACTTGAGAGCGACGGTCTGATGCAGCATAGGTGCGAATGCGGAGCGGTAGATGATGAATACCGGATATCAGCTTCACTTGTTTATTTTCATGAATATTGCGCGGCAATACAGAATGCACCGCAGAATGCGGTTGTGGAATGGAATTCGGATCCGTTCCGCTGTTATACCAGAAGAATGATGGAAGAGCTTGCGAAGAGACCGGATGTATCATTAAAGACGACCTTTACCGATACGGACGGAAGCAGAAAGAGCTTTACAATCCCGGCAGGACAGGCACCGGCAGACAGTGAGCTGTTCTATGGATTTACCTATCTTGGCAATTTGTACGGATGGAACTAACCCTTTTTCCTGAACGGAACAGCCTGAAAACAGAATAAACAAATATGAGGACGAGAAGAACAGTGGAGAAGCAGTGGAAATCTTTGGTTGGTATGGCAGGAGCTGTAATAGCAAGCATTTTGTGTGCGATGCTACTCCTTATGATAACCGGATGGATTCCGAAGAGCATGATCAGGGAGTCCTGTGTGGAGAGCGGGGCTTACTTTGAAGAGCACGAGCTGTTTCCTCTATTACTGGAGGGACAGTTTAATACCAGACAGGATAATTATGCAGATTGTATTCTTGTGAATATTTTATATCATATCGATAAGAAGGATCTGCTGCGTTCCCTGATAAAAGCTTCCTATTATAATCCGGAGCTTCAGTCAGTGGAGGTAAGCCTTGCCGAAAGCCTCGCAGGTGATAAAACACCTGACGTTGATTATTTCCGCTACTGGCACGGAGGAATGGTTCTCCTTCGTCCTCTTTTTGTGTTTACGGGAATACGCGGAGCGAGAATCATACTGGGAGTCGTGCTGTTACTGTTTACTCTTACGGTGATCGCACTCATGTGGAAGCAAAAGGCAAAAACACTGGCGGTCTGCTATTTCCTGGGAAATGTCATTATTCAGACCTGGATGTGTGCATTCAGTATAGAATATATTACAACCTTTCTTCTGATGAATATTTTTCTGATTCTTTTGCTGCTTTGGTTTCCACACAGAACCGATACCGGCTCCTTCTACCGGAGAGTATACGCAATTCTGTGCGCTTCCGGTGTGTGGACCTGTTTTTTTGACTTTCTGACAACAGAGACACTGACGGTGACCATGCCGATTTTGCTGCTGCTTGTCCTGCGTTATCAGGCAGGAGAGCTGGAAAGCATCCGGCAGGAAAGCAGACGTCTGCTCTGTGGTCTGCTCTGCTGGGGAAGCTCTTATGCCATTATGTTTATTACCAAGTGGCTTCTTGCTGTGGTGGTGCTTGGCAGGCAGGCATTTGGAGAGGCAATGAAGGCAGCGGGAGAACGGATCGGAGGAGCGGTATATCTTGGCAATACGAATCTTGATCCGGAGGCATCCGGAATACAGCGGTTTCTGGGAGCGGTCATCCGTAACCAGGGCAGCCTGTTCCCTTTCCGTAATACGATGGGAATGGGAGCAGCCGCAATCAGCTTTCTTGCCGTGCTGTTTGTCTGTCTGGCATTAATTTATCTTTTCCGGTCAAAACAGTTTGACGGACGCCTGTTGTTACTGATCCTGATGATTGGTGCAGTGCCGTATCTGCGCTATATAGTGCTTGAAAATCATGCTTATCTGCATTACTTCTTTACGTACCGTGCACAGCTTGTAACCGTTACCGGGGTGCTGTTCGTTACATATGAGCTGGGAATCCGGAATATCCTGAGAAAGAAAAAATAGTGTTATTCCGTTAAATCAGAGAAGGAGACGCGCTGCACATGGAATTGACGATTCTGATGCCATGCCTGAATGAAGAAAACACAATTGAAGGCTGTGTAAGACAGGCAGTTTCTTTCCTGCACGATTATCATATTGATGGAGAGGTGCTGGTTATTGATAATGGAAGTACTGATGCTTCAGCAAAGAGAGCATTACATGCCGGAGCGAAGGTACTGTCCTGTGACCGGAAGGGCTACGGCAATGCCCTGGGATTTGGACTAAAGCACTCAGCCGGTAAATATGTGATCATGGCAGATTGTGATTGCAGTTATTCCTTTGAAGAGCTGCAGCCGTTTCTCGATAAATTAAGAGCGGGTGCGGATATGGTAATCGGAGATCGCTTTGCTTACCCGATGGAGAAGGGGGCAATGGGTTTTTCCCATAAATATATCGGAGTGCCTGTCTTATCTTTTATTGGAAGGTGCTGTTTCCGAACGGATGTGAGGGATTTTCATTGTGGCGTACGTGCAGTGAACAGGGATTGTTTCCTGAGACTCGGATGCCTGTGTGAGGGGATGGAATTCGCTACGGAAATGATAGGAAGGGCTGCCGTGCAGGGACAGAACATCTGTCAGGTTCCGGTACGCTTCTATAAGGATCAAAGAGGGCACCGCTCTCATTTGAGGTCGGTACGGGATGGCCTGCGCCACTTAAAGCTTATGTGGAAATTGTTATGGGTATCATATCATGAAAGAGCTTTACGATCCCGGTAATCTGTACGGATGGAATCAGGCACTGGAGGGGACAAAATATCAGGATAAGAGAAACCGCTGTGGAAAAACTACAGCGGCTTTATTTATCGCTTTGTTTTTCCGGGGGATCATGTTAAGATAAATAAGTGACAGATCAGAGTACTGCGTAAGAGAAAGAGGACGCAGGAGATTAATGTGGGATAGCAATTATGAGGATAATACAAAGGCTTATTTTTGGAACACCGGAAGAAAAATGGAAGAATGGTTGTGGAATTCTCTTTCTGATTTTGGGAATTCTTTCCTTTTTTGTATGCCTGTTTCAGGCATTCGGACAGGATATCTGGTTTGATGAAGTATTTTCCGTGAATTTTATACAACATAGTTATAAGGAAATCGCTGCCCTTACCGGGAAGGATGTGCATCCGCCACTTTATTACTGGTATTTGAAGCTCTTTCATGATATTGGAAAGGTGCTGGTTCCGGCAGCTTCCTCGATCGTACTGTGTAAGCTTGCATCGATGCTTCCCTTTGTGGGAATCTTCGTTTATACACTGACAGCGATCCGGAAGAACTTCGGACTGCATGTTGCAGGGCTGTTCTGGTTCCTGGTAATGACCATGCCGCAGATCTCCAACTATACAGTGGAGATCCGGATGTATTCCCTGGCATTGTTTTTTATTACAGCGGCTTTCGTACATAGCTGTGAACTGGTTTGTGCATTTCCTGCACAAGGAGTATCTGAGGCAGAGAGAACAGCAGAACCGGGAGCAACTGCAGGAATAGAAGAGACAGCAGAACCGGGAGCAGCTGCAGGAATAGAAGAGACAGCAGAACCGGGAGCAGCAGGAACAGAAGAGACAGCGGAACCGGAAGCGGCAGGATCAGAAGTAACTTCCGGAGCAGCTTTTGCATCAGGATCCGTCACTGGAGAAAATGGATTGATAAAATGGTGGAAGAGAAATAAACACTGGCTTCTGTTCTGGGTTTATGGAATCCTCACGGCATATACACAGTATTATGCCTGCGTGGCAGTGATTGCGATTTATATTGCGGTGTTCATATTCTACGCTGTTATGGCGCATAAAAACAAAACAGGAAAATCTGTTTGTGAAAAGGTACAGATAAATCAGGAACAGGTAGAAAACCGAAAAACAATACAGAACGAAGCAGCAATACAGAACGAAGCAGCAATACAGAACAAAGTAGCAATAAAGGAACAAAACAGGATATGCGCCCGGAATGGTATAGGGAAGGTTCTGCTTTGTGCCGGATTATCCGTGCTTGCTTATCTTCCGTGGCTGCCGTTCTTTTTCTCGCAGGTACGGACGGTAAGCAGCAGCTATTGGATTCAGCCGCTCACCTGGAAAAGTATTTTCGGATGCATGAAATATATTTTCCTGCCGGTTTCCTATGCGGTAAAGAAGAATTACGTGCTGGCCTGTGTGATGATTTTGGTCTTTGGTGCAGCCTTCCTGTATTCCTTCCTTATGAAAAGAAAGGATGCAAGGGGACGCTTCTTTCTGCTTACCGGATTATGGATTGCGGTATTTACCACACTGATTGGATTTGTATGCTCGATTCTGAATCGTCCAATCTTCGTATACCGGTATCTCATCCCCTGCCTTGGGGCTATGTGGCTTGTGGCAGCAGTTGTGCTGTGGGACTTTGTAGAGAAAAACTGGGGCATTCTGTTATTCGTGCCGTTTCTTCTTTCAGGATATTCGAATATGCAGGGCTTTTATGGAGAAGAGAATAAGAAGATCGTAGAGATGAAAGCAACGCAGAGCTTTCTTGCAGATTTTCCAAAGGATGCTGTGGTACTTTGCAACTTCAATCATGTGCAGGCCGTGACAGCCTGTTATCTGAAGGATTCAAATGAGATCTGGCTGTATGGAAGCAATCCGGAAGACCTGATTGCAGAGCTGCTTCCGCAGTGCCGGGGACTTGAGGATACCACAGAGCTTTCGCAGCTTGTGAAGGAAAGGGATGTTTATTTCTTCGGCAGCTTCAACAGCAGGGAGGAGCTGTTGAAGGAATGGGAGACCGAAGGGATTGCCTATACCGAAGAAGGAACCTATCTGCTGGAGAGGTATTATTTTAATGTTTACCATTTGGTAACAAATCAGAGTCATGTTGACCCTTGACGGAATATGATGAAGAATTTTTGATCTGTGTTTATTTTAAGGGAAAAGGAATTTACATGAAAAGAATCAAAGCATTTATAGTAGAAAATAAATTATTCAGCCTGTTTTTCTTAGGGATGGCAGTCTATTATGCAGTCAGCATGTTTGCAATCAAACCATGGTATGATGAGCTGTATACCTACTATTCCTTTATTTCAAGGGGACCGGTTTATGCGGCAATTCACTGGCCGGTGCCGAATAATCATGTCTTTTATTCGGTGCTGTCAGCGTTTCTTGATTATCTGGGAAATCCCTATATCGGACTACGTGGTGTTTCATTTCTCATGTCCTGTGCCAATATGCTTCTTTTGTATCAGTTTGCGAAGAAATTCCTGAACCGGTTCTTTTCCGCAGGGGTGGTATTCCTGTATGTGGCAGTCTGGCAGGTCAACAATCTTTCGGTGCAGGGACGCGGCTATACACTTGCGGCAACCTGTTATCTGCTTGCCCTGTTAAGTCTTTTTAAGATCTGTAAGGAGCAGGCGCGGAGGAGAGATTATATCCTTTATGCCCTTTCCCTGACAGGGGGGCTGTATACGCTGGTAAGCTCGACCTTCTGGGTTATTCCGGTCTGTATCACGGGTGGAATTACCCTTCTTTTTACGAAAAAGTATAAAACACTGTGGAAGCTGATTGCCGCTTCCGTAGTGGCAGCGGTTCTGACGGTTTTGCTATATGCGGTGATCTGGCTTGCAATCGGATCGAACCTCATGTCGAAGGATCCGGCCAGTATTTATTATGGAATTTATCAGGTAAAAATCATTCTGAAAACACCGTTTGAAGCATTGCGGACCGGCATGGAATATATGCTGGCGACTCCGTACATTCAAGGGGATGAGCGAAGCTACATCGTGAAGGAGCTGTTCCATTATCTTACGGGTGTGTTTAATCTGTTCTATGCAGGATTTGGCGCGGCACTTGTGGTGATCCTTGCCATCGGGGGTGCGCTTGCCGTCGTGAGTGCATGCTTTTCCCGTAAAAAGGATGAGGCTTCATGGTTCTTCCACGTCTATCTGGCGGTATCCGTGGTGATGGTGCCGGTGATGCTGGTGATTCAGAGTGTGCAGCCGTATTACCGGGTATTTTCGTTTCTTGCCGTTCCGGTCAGCCTGATGCTGGTGTGGCTGCTGAAGCATCTGGTGGAGAGAATATTCCGATTTTCGGAAGGGGAGATGGTTATTGCAGGGAAGTACTGCTGCTTACTGCTTTTTGGATTTGCAATGTTTGAGCTTTGTGGATCCTCGTATCATTCCCAGTATGCGGAGCGTGAAACAGAAATCGCTGATATTTTCCGGGGTCATACGGAGAATCTGCAGACCTGCTTTCCGGTAGATGATTATCAGAAGTATGTGCTGAAATTTTATTATGACAGGGAACCGGCAGAGGTGACAGTTACGGATGCACAGTGTATCCTCATTCCGAAGGAAATCTATGACGAAACGAAGGAAATTCCACAATGGCCGACACTTTATGGCTATGGAGCGGTGGATACGGTTTATATTAAGGATCATTTTACGCAGGTTAACGAAAGTGAGCATTATGAACTCTATATCCGGAAGGAATAGAAGAAATTCGTCGATAAGTTTATTATGAAAAATGTATAAAAAGTTTATAAAAACATGCATTTTCCTGTGAAAATATGCTATGATATAAGTGGAGTATGGGGACCCCCGAAGAGGGAGAGGAAGGGTTGCTTATGGATATTATCACAGGACGTGACGGAGATGTGGATAACTGGAAAGAGGTTATGCTTATTTATGGTTCGGCTCTGAAACAGATTGGTACGAAGCTGGAGATTCTGAATGATGAATTTCAGCACGTACACAGCTATAATCCGATTGAACATATTAAATCCCGGATTAAGACCGCGGAGAGTATCGTTAAGAAATTAAGACGGTATGGCTATGAATCGACGATTTCCAATATGGTGGAATACATTAATGATATTGCGGGGATCCGCGTGATCTGTTCGTTCGTGTCGGATATTTACCGTATTGCCGATATGATCAGTAACCAGAGAGACATTAAGGTGATTTCGGTGAAGGACTATCTGAAGAATCCGAAGCCGAGCGGCTATCGCAGTTATCATATGATTGTGACGGTTCCGGTATATTTGTCAGACCGGATTGTGGATACGAAGGTGGAGATCCAGATCCGTACAGTAGCGATGGATTTCTGGGCAAGCTTAGAGCATAAGATTCATTATAAGTTCGAAGGAAATGTGCCGGAGCATATCCAGAGTGAGCTGATAGAGTGTGCGGATATGGTGGCAGCGCTTGATGATAAGATGCTTTCACTGAATGAAGAAGTTCTCAGTATGAATAATCTTGGTGAAGAATAAAGGAACATAAGAAAGACTCAGAATGCTGTGTTATCTTTGATATGAATTACATAAGATAATACCACATTTTGAGTCTTTTTCGCTTTATGGGAAATTCCGTAGGAATTTCTTAATAAAGCAGAAAAAAATTTTGCTCTATAAAATGAGGAGTGCCCAGACACATCTCTGCGCCTGGGCTATTATGAAAAAATTTATCTATGTGTGTAATGAAAAACATTACATGTTTCCGTTGCTATGTATATATAGTACAATACAATTATGAACAAATCCAAGTCCCACACCCTCGGAAGCTCCTTCGATGAGTCCCGGAA
>ERZ1034719.804-NODE-804-length-16594-cov-5.285991_pt1 | contig 16594 bp, 16 predicted proteins | sample MGYA00520703_ERZ1034719 | MGnify/ENA primary metagenome ERZ1034719 (study PRJEB33766, sample SAMN09781716) | gut metagenome | biome: gut microbiome | host: Homo sapiens | place: Madagascar | study: EMG produced TPA metagenomics assembly of the PRJNA485056 data set...
CTGTTTTCCTGATTCACCTTTGTTGCACCGGGGTCATAGTCGATCGGCACAATATTTGATTCGGGATACATATCTTTGAGCTTCCTTATCATGCCCTTGCCGACAATATGGTTCGGCAGACAGCCGAAGGGCTGAGCGCATACGATATTGCCGTAGCCGCTTTCGATAAGCTCCATCATTTCAGCTGTCAGAAGCCATCCCTCGCCCATTTTACAGCCGGGTCCGATAATCTTTGTGCATATTTCCTTGATATGAGCATAGGTTGACGGAACGGTGAAACGCCCGTAAGCCCTTACAGCGTCAAGCAATGTGGTTTCAATTCTCGTTAGATACCAGATAGCAAACTGCATTGCAATCTTTTTAAGCTTGCTTCCGCCGTAGAGCTTGATATCCTCAAGTCTGTTATCGACCTTAAAGAGGAAGAAGCCCAGAAGTCCGGGAACCATAACCTCACAGCCTTGACCGAACAGGAATTCCTCAAGGTGATTATTGGCAAGAGGAGAATACTTAACATAAATCTCGCCGACAACGCCGACCTTTGTTTTGACAATATTCTTTACGGGAACCTCCGAAAAGGACTTTGTAATCTCGGGAAGAAGCTTTTTCATCTCGCCGAAAGAATATCCTCTGCCCTTTCTGAACATCTCGCTGATACCGTCAATCCATTTCTGTACGAGCCTTTTACACTCTCCCTCATTCTTTTCATAAGGCTCGACCTGGTTTTTGAGAAGCATAATCAGATCGCCGTAGATAACTGCCGAGAGCATTTTAAGAGCCATTGAAATCCTGATTTTGAAGCCGCTGTTTTTCTCAAGTCTCGAAAGGTTAAGAGAAATAACGGGAACCTGCGGATAGCCCGCCTTTTTAAGCGCTTTTCTGAGCAGATGAATGTAGTTTGAAGCACGGCAGCCGCCGCCCGACTGAGTTATCATCAAAGCGGTTTTGTCAGGGTCATATTTCCCCGTGTTCAAGGCGTCAATGAGCTGACCGATAACAAGCAGCGCAGGGTAGCAGGTGTCGTTATGAACATATTTCAACCCCTCGTCAACAACCGTTCTGCCGTCGTTTTTGAGAAGCTCAACCCTGTATCCGTACTGAGAAAAGATGTTGATAAGCAAAGAAAAATGTATGTCTGCCATATTGGGAGCAAGGATTATATAATCCCGCATCTCTTTTGTAAATTCAACTCTGTCGGCAGTATTCATAAGTTATTCCTCCTCTTATAATCAGTTATATAGTTAATATTTTAGGTATCAGCAGGCTTTGAGCTGCCCGTGATCAAATAATTGTGGGACAGCAGTGGCAAATTCGGATCCCTCCCGGTCGTGCCGCACGGCTGCTTCATAAAAGTCCCTTCCGATGAGCCGGTTGGTCTTTTGACTGCCGAAGGACAGACGACTGTATATCCCGCCGGAGGGCTTAGCAAGCCGTTTGCACTGCTTCTCTTAGAAATTCCCACGCTTTATCTTCCCGGCTTCATACCCTCGGACTTATCTTCCCGTGGCGGCAAACAGGCTTCTGAGCCTGATTTTAACCGCACCCGGATTTGAAATTTCGTCTATTTTAATCTGAGTATAAATTTTACCGTCGCTCTCGAGAATGGCTCTCATTTCATCGGTTGTTATTGCGTCAACGCCGCAGCCGAACGAAACAAGCTGAACAATGTTAACATCTTTATCCGCGAGCTTTGCAACATACTTTGCGGCGGCGTAAAGCCTTGAATGATAAGTCCACTGGTCAAGAACGCCTGTGGGGAACTTGTTGACAAGCAGGCTGACGCTGTCCTCGGTTATAACCGTTGCGCCGCATTCGCAGATCAGCTTATCAATGCCGTGATTGATCTCCTCATCAAGATGATATGGTCTGCCGCAAAGAACAATAACAGGTTTATCGTTTTCTTTAGCTTCCTTGAGATACTCCAAGCCCTTGTGATGGATTTTCTTCATGTAGTTATGGTATTCGTCATAGGCCTTATCGGAAGCGTTTTTGACCTCGTCAAAGGAGATTGAGCCGAAGTTATTGCACAGAATGCCGTAAATCTTCTTTGAGAAATCCTTGGGTCTGTGAAGTCCGAGATAATCATTCATAAAGTTCAGCTTTTTAAGCTCGCCGACATTTGAGCGGATAACCTCGGGATAATAAGCAACAACGGGGCAGTTGTAGTTGTTGTCGCCAAGCTTTTCGTCAATGTTATAAGACATACAGGGATAGAAAATATTCTTGACTCCCTGAGAAATGAGCGATTCGATGTGACCGTGAAGAAGCTTTGCAGGGTAGCAAACCGTATCTGAAGGAATGGTGTGCTGACCCGAAACATAAAGCTCTCTTGACGATTTTTCGGAAAGTGCAATCCCGAAGCCGAGCTGAGTGAAAAAGGTGTGCCAGAACGGAAGAAGCTCAAACATGTTAAGTCCCATGGGCAGACCGATCGTCTCTCTCTTGCCCTTAACGGGTTTATATTCTGCGAGCAGTTCACGCTTATAATCAAAAAGGTTATTTCCCTTATCCGCATTTGACCTTGCAATGGGCTTGCTGCATCTGTTGCCGCCGATAAAGCTTCTGCCCGAGCTGAAGGTATTAACGGTCAGCCGGCAGTTGTTGCTGCACTTGCCGCAGGTGATTGCTTTTACCTTATGTTCAAAGGTTTTAAGCTCCCCGGCTGAAATGAGAGTGCTCTTTTCGGGTGCTCTTTCCATTGAATAAAGAGCCGCACCGTAAGCGCCCATGATACCGGAAATGTTGGGGCAGACAACATTTCTGCCGATCTCCTGCTCGAATGCACGAAGAACGGCATCGTTAAGGAAGGTACCGCCCTGAACGACGATATTTTTGCCGAGCTCGTCTGCGTTTGCCGCTCTGATAACCTTATAAAGTGCGTTTTTAACAACGCTGATCGAAAGGCCTGCGGAAATGTTTTCGATTGAAGCGCCGTCCTTTTGAGCCTGCTTAACCGATGAATTCATAAATACCGTGCAGCGTGAGCCGAGGTCAACGGGTCTGTCCGCAAAAAGACCGAGCTTTGAAAAATCCTCAATATTGTAGCCCCATGCGGCGGCAAAGGTTTGCAGGAATGAACCGCAGCCCGATGAGCAAGCCTCGTTCAGGAATATGTTATCAATTGCGTTATTTCTGATTTTGAAGCATTTGATATCCTGACCGCCGATATCTATAATGAAATCAACATCCGGCTTGAATCTCTTTGCGGCGGTGAAATGAGCAACCGTCTCAACAAGACCTATATCAACCGCAAAGGCGTTTTTGATTATATCCTCGCCGTAGCCCGTAACCGCGCTTGAAGCAATAACCGCGTCGGGATACTCTTTGTAAAAGTCTTCGAGAAAGCTTTTGATAAGCGAAACAGGGTCGCCGTTGTTTGACATATAGCGGCTGCAAACAATTCTGCCGTCTTTGTTTATAACCGCCGCCTTAACTGTTGTTGAGCCTGCGTCAATGCCTATATAAACCTTTTCGCCCTTATCAATAATGCAGTGATCCTCAATTGAATCCTTTGCGTGGCGTGCTGAAAATTCGTCATATTCTTCTTTTGAATTGAAAAGCGGCTTCGCTCCGAGATATTCTCCGCTCTCCTTTGCGTTCTTAATCTTCTCGGTAATGCTACTTATATCAATCGCAACACCGTCCGACGAAAACGCCGCACCGAGCGCAACGAAATAAAGACCGTTTTCCGGGCACGTTCCCGTAACACCCAGGCCCTTGTCAAAAGCCTTTCTGAGCTCCGAAAGGAAATAAAGAGGCCCGCCGAGATAGACAACCTTGCCTTCAATCCTTCTGCCCTGCGAAAGACCCGAAACGGTCTGATTGACAACGGCGGTAAAAATACTTGCGGCAATATCGTTCTTTCTTGCACCCTGATTGAGCAAGGGCTGAATATCCGACTTGGCAAAAACTCCGCATCTTGATGCAATTGAATAAATTTTTTCGTGAGCTTCGGCAAGTGAATTCATTTCGGTCGGATCCACACCGAGGAGCGACGCCATCTGGTCAATAAACGCGCCCGTTCCGCCTGCGCACGAGCCATTCATTCTGACCTCAACGCCGTTTGTGAAAAACAGTATTTTTGCATCCTCGCCGCCAAGCTCGATAACAGCGTCTGTTCCTGGCAAAAGCCTTGAAACGCCTACTCTTGTTGCATAAACCTCCTGAATGAAATCCAGCCCGAGCGACTGAGCAAAGCCCATGCCCGCAGAACCGGAAACGGTCAGCGAAGCATTTTTAAACTCGGGATGCTCGTCGACTATCTGCGAAAGCATCATTGCACTTTTTTCGGCTATTTTGGAATAGTGGCGTTCATAAGCCTTATATACAATATTATATTTATCGTCAAGAGCAACGCATTTGAGCGTTGTTGACCCGACATCCATTCCTATTCTCATATCATCTTTCTCCCACACGCAAATTAAGCATTTTTTCGAATTTCCGCCTTTTCTTCGTCAAGATTTTCTAGCATAAGGCGCTCAACCTCTCTGTAAAGCTTCTCATTCGCTTCTTCGGTCGTCATGTTGCCTACCTTAAAGGGTTCGCCGTAACGAATCGTCAGATTCTTACTGCGAAATTTATAATCACCCGTCAGGCCGAACGGGACAATATAGGCATCAGCCTTTTTAGCCATCGAAACACAGCCGTATTTAAAGGGAAGAAGGAATTGATCGGTCTTGTTGCGTGTTCCCTCGGGGAAAATTCCGATTGCTCCCCCTCTTTTGAGGACTCTCATTGCCGACATAACGCATGCGATATCCTTTCTTGACCTGTCAACGGGAATGCAGCCCACAGCCCTGAACAGCGGAGCAAGCCTGCCGTCAAAATATTCTTTCTTTGCCATATAATGTATCATTCTTTTGGTTGCGATAATAGTCAGGCACTGGTCGTAAACATGCTTATGGTTGCCTGCAATGATAATAGCCGAATCCTTGGGAATCTTCTCGGCTCCGATAATTCTGGGGTTATTATAGAATTGAAACAGAGGACGCATAAGCGGAGTTAAAAGCTTATATCCAAGCTCTCTGTCCTCGGGCTTCTTGGGTGATTTCCTGCTCATTTTCAAATACCTGCCTTTCTAAGTTCGTCTGAAACAATATTCATAAGCTCGTTGTTTGATTTTTCAAGATCCTCCGACACGGTGATCGGCTCAAGAAATCGGATTTTAACGCTTCTTTCAAAAGCCTTGTATTTTCCCGATATAACAAAAGGAACGATTTTTGTGTCAGTGTCATGTGCCATTTTGACTGCGCCGAACTTAAACGGCATTATTATGTCGTCTGTTCTGTTAATCGTTCCCTCAGGAAAAATTCCGATAAACTTATCGTCGTTAAGATACAGCTCGGCTGTTTCAAGAGATGCCTTATCCTTTCGGCGGCGGTTAACGGGAATAATGCCCAAGCCCTTGAAAAGAATTTTTAAAGGGCCTTTCATTAACTCGTCCTTCGCCATGAAATGAACACATCTTTTGGTTGCACAGCCCACAAGCAGGCAGTCGAGATTGTTCGTGTGGTTGCCTGCAAGAACTATTCTGCCGCTCTCGGGTATGTTGCGTTTGCCTACAATCGTGGGCTTGAAAACAGCCTTGAAGCAGGCGGCGGCAGTGCCTCTGATTGCTCTGTAAAACAGCGGGTCTTTCATCTTTTGTCCTCCATTTGGTAAAATTGTGCAAAAAGAAAGCTTTCTTTTTGACGTAAAGGTTTCCATAAATAAAAAAGAGGAGCCCGAAGGCTCCGCAATCGAGGAATTATTAAGTTCGGACTTTATCGATCGTTCTGTCTTTTTTAACAGCGGTCAGCTTGAATCTGCCCGCCTTGATTTTCTTCATTGTGCTGTAACGGGCGCAGTTCTTGATGATTTGTTGTTTAGCTTGCTCATCAATATTGATGCAACTCATTACCCTGACATATTTGCTTATGGGATTGCTGGGTTTCATTCAAATCATTCCTTTCAAAGCTCAAGCTCTCGTTTAAGCAGTTTGCGGCCGTACTGAAGCCGTTTTCTGACTGTCATTGGGGAGGTGTTCGTGATTTCGGCGATTGAGTTGGCTTTGTAGCCTTCAATATAATACAAATCAAGAACGATTCTGTATTTAGCCGGCAGCTTCATTATCAACTCAAAAATATCTCTGTCATTATCCCTGATGCCGATTTCACGCAACTCATCAAGATTCTCAGCCGCATGACGGTTATTGTATCGGCTGATATTCTTGCTGATATTTGTTGCAACCTTAATAAGCCAAGCTTTTTCGTGGTCGGAATCCTTAAACAGCGGAGCCTTGACCATGTATTTCAGGAAGGTTTCCTGAACAGCGTCCTCGGTATCCTGTTTGTTTTCCAATATATTATAACAAATACGAAAAAGCATTTGACTGTATTTTTCAACAGCATATTCAACATGACGCAACTCATCATTATACTGAGCAGTTACCGCACACACAGGCAACATTCCTTTCAGAGAGAATTGCTTCTCTATATATTAAAACACCCGGACTCATAAAAATGTGACAAAATTTTTTGTGAACAATTTGTAAACTTGACGAATTAAAAAAAATTGTTTAATTATAATTTATTTTATCACATTTTTTTCATTCTAACAAGTGAAAAAAAGAATTATAAGAAAACTCATCCACACTTTTATTGCTACTTTCAACACCAGATACTCTTAAGTTAACACTAAGAATTAAAGTTAACAGTACTAGTAATAAAGCAACTACTTTCATTTCAAAAAGCAGCCAAGAGATCAATTGATTCTCTTGGCTGTTTTCATCATTTGAAGCTGAACGAAACCATGCCATCTTTATCCATCGTAAGCTTTGCGGAAAATTCTCTTCCCGTCTTACTCTTAAAGCCCTTTATTTCTCTCGTTTCACCTTTTCTTATTAATGTTTCGATCTGTTTATCCGTCAATTTTTTATCGCAAATATTCTGGTTAATACCGAATTTGCATCCTGCTTTATGCCATTGTAGGCTTTCGTGCATCGATATATAGGTCGATGTCGTGAATGATATAGTTCGTGCCGGTTGTGTGAAGCGCCTCATAGCAGGTATACAAATAATCCCACACGTGATATTTACTAAATAGCTCGTCAAGCTGTTTGCCGGTCAACTTTTTTGCATATTTGTACTGCTCGGCGCCAAAAATCATAAATTCGCCTTGCCTTGACACATTTATCCCTCCTCCGGAATATCAAAACTGCCAGTCCTCTTTTCTTCATCAAACATATTATACAAAGTCAAAGGACTGAAATGCCAAAGTTTCGTTTCTTCCTGTTCCAACAGGGCATAAACCTCAGTACGATAAAATTCTTGGGCGGCTTTCACCTCGTCATATGGATAGTTTTCGGTAATAAGATGTATTACCTTCGGCACAATCAGTCCGATTACCGCACTAAATTTTTCTTCACTCATATCATTTCCTCCTGCGGAACTGTACCGATAAAATTCAAATAAGACAGTGCTTTCTCCGATGAAAGTACAAGTTGATCATACAGCTTTTTGATTTTCAATGCCTCTAACGTCTGATCTTTCGTGAGAACACCTGCGGTATACAGTGCAAAGGTCGTGTACACATCGTCGTTGGCGACCGGCCCGAAAATAAAATCGTATTTTTCTCCGGTGTATTTTCCCGAACGGTTATCGGATACATAACTGAGCCAAGCTTCATCCGGCTTATCAAAGCGCAGCACTGAGCATTTGGAGAAAGCTTGCGATTCATCGATCTCATATATACTGACACACTTTGCTCCTTCTTGACGCCGGCGTGTTACCTTATCGGCAAAGCCGATTGCCTGAACTTTGTTCGTAGTCGTATAAAAGCCAAATCCAAAATCCAAAAATCGATTCTGCCGGACCAATTTTGGCTTGGAAACAACCACATTGCTTCCATGATATACGATCATAGTTTGCCCTCCAATGCATTAAAAAGTTTAACAGAAAACGTACTTCCTTAGATGGCGAACAGATTACGCGACCCTTATTCCGTCACGGCATAGCAACAGGAGAATCATCTCTTCTCAAATTATACACAACAAATCAAAAAATATCAATAGCGAAGTGTTGCTAATTGCACCGATAAACACTTGAAAAGCGAAATTAATTTCACCTTTTTCATAACAAAAGCGACCAAGATTACTCTTAGTCGCTTCGTGCGTATCTTATATTGTTTTGTGGACAATTTAGTTTGTGACGGTTTTGCTAATTGATTATTCAGACGCATCAACCGTAAATGTCTTTGATTATTATCAAAACGGTTACTGCCAGTGAAACAATTTCTAAAAGAGCTGAGACAATATAGAAACGCTTTGAAATTTGGTTGTTTCTTTTTCTTACTAAGTAAATTGCAATACATATTAGCAGAATTGTCAGCGGTGACAGAAGAGTGAGTATATAAGTTACATTAAAAAAGAGGCACACTCCATATATAACGCCATCATCCGTAAAAAAGAGCACTCCTATCAATGGGACAAGCGCCGCTGCTTCTGTCGCTATGGCTGCGATTACCGGCAAAACGATTGATTTATTTTTTTCTCTTTGCCACAGTATCACTAATATGTCGATGATAAGCACTCCTAAAGGTAAAACAAAGCACAAAAATGTTGACAACGATGCATATTTCAGCATATACAGATACTCATCCACTTGACTTGAAAAATACACTTGCATCCTCCTTAATTAAAAATTTTTCCAAGCATATGGAAAGAAGGCGACTCCTATCTTGTCAAAAGTACCGTTGCCTCCAAGGTCTATCGGATTTGCATGCTGTATCAAGAACTTACATTGAGATTCCGCAGCGACATATTCAAGGAGTTCATTATAGCGCGACGGATCGGCTTTTTTCATTCCGGATAAAAGGCCTAGTAATTGTTCGGATTCATAATTATATTTAAGAGGTAACATAAGGACAAAATACTTTTCATCCTTTTGTTTGAGAAAGAGAATACTGTCGACTATGCCGGTCTGATTGCCGTTTTTGACAGCGTAAAAAAACAAGAGACACCTTTGAGCCTATAAGTAAAACGGTTTTCAAAAGGTGCCTCTGTTTTTTTTCACAGCTTACTTGTATTCGGTTGTTGCTGTTTCGGTTACGGTATCTGCCGGGCCGCCGGAGCCATACACGACAAACTCGCTCGTCACTCTGTATGTGCCTTTATCGGACAGTTGCACAGTATGTGTTCCGTCATAAATATTGTCATATATCACGTCGATCCACTTATTATTAGTCTGGCCGATATCGACCCTGCTCCAAAACAGACCGAGAACCTTTTTCTCAACATAGGTCGTTATGATGGCCTTGCTGAAAACAGTAGCATCTGCCGCATAGCTGTTTGTAGCAGTCAATTTGCCCGAAGAAGATACTTCAGCATGGTTTGATACTCTTACCACATTATTAAAGCATGGTTCGACCGTCTGTGCAGCCGCAAATGCCGAAAAGGCCGACATTGCCATAATTAAAGCAATGACAGCGCAGATCGCCCTTTTTGTTACTTTTATCCGCATTTTGTTCACCTCCTCTCCCCATACACACATATAACGCAGCAAACATCAATAATTGGACAAAAATTTCAAAAAAATTTTGGACACAAAAACAGCCGCCACCGAAGTGACAGCTGTCTCATTTAAAATGCAGATTTTGAAGCTATTTTATTGTATTTATCAATCTTAACAATTCATCGGTGTCCGTTTCTCCTGAATAAATCAGCTCCATGCTGTATGTATCTTCAATCCAAAAAGCAATGAACACGGCCTGCGACTCAGCACAATAGATTTTAATTTCTTTTCCGTCAACATTAAATGCTCTGATCTCTCCGTTTTCACTATCCAAAGAGAAAGAATAATCGGTTGTGATTGATTGAGATAATTCGATAACAGCGCCCGTCTCGCCATTCTCGTAACGCACAAGATTCATTTCTTTATTTGAGATTCTTTGTGTTTCCACGAATCCTTCGGGTACTTCCGCAAACGCATACACATGGTCTATCTCTGTCAAGGAATCGCCGGAAAACAAAACTCTTTTGAATCCCTCGTAAGTCTTAAATATGAAATTCACCACCGGTTCTCTGACGGCGCCGACGCTCATAATACCTGCAAACAAAACTATCAACGCCGCCGCAAGAGCAACGATTCTCTTAACGGTTAAGGAAGATCTGTGTTTCTTTTGCGCTTTATGCGTATCATCCTCTGTTCCGTTAATGAGCTTCTGCATCTTATCCAGAAATTCCTTGCTGAATTCGTATTGGATTTCTGATTCAGGCGGAATATCGGCAAACTCTTCTGAAATTACACTTCTGAATGTTTCATTAAACTCGCTTCGCGTCATAGACATATTTACTGTCACCTCTTATTAAAATTTCCTCAAGTTTCTTCTTACCTCTGTATAACTGTTTATACACTGTATCCTGCGGGCGGCCTACCGTTTCCGCAGTTTCGGCTACCGATAAATTAAGCACAAAATGGTAATACAACACCTCTCTATATTTACTGTCGAGCTGCTGTATTGCCCTGAGAAGACTTTCACATTCAAATTTGTCGCAAATATTATCTACAAATTCCGAATCATTGAATTCCAAATTGAAATTGATAAACTTGTTTTCGCTGTCCCTCTGTACTTTGCGCCGTCTTATCATGCTGATTGCTCTGTTTTGGGTCGCCTTGAACATATAATTCTTCAGGTCCTGCGGATTATCTAATTTTTCCAGAATATCCGTATGAGATGAGGCTATCGAATAAAAAACATCGTGGACAACGTCCTCCGCATCATCTTCATTTTTTAATATCGACGTCGCAATGACAATCATTTGCTTTCTGCATTGAGAATAAACTTCTTCAAAGCGGCTTCTTTCCGCTTCAGTACTTATAAGGCTCAGATACAGTGTAAGCATCAACATCATTTTCCTTTAACATTAGTTTTTTGTTCTTACACCATATATTATCACAAATACTATTAAAATTCAACAGATTCCCGTATATTTTTTCAGATCATTCCAAAAAGACCATTTATCAAAATGCCACGGTAAGAGGATGTCTTACCGTGGCTCGGCATTATGTCAGTCGCAGAAGCCGTATTTCAGGCGTTCTGCGGCTGAACATAAAGCCGTTGGTTTAGTTGTCGGTGGGGTCAATGACAGTAAAATCAGGGACATCGGTCAGAACAGTGTCGGCGTTTGTTGAAGTTGGATTCGCATTTTGCGCTCCATTCTTCAGGTCTATGTATTCCTGCGGTATATACACATAGAGAGCATTTTCATATGTATACCATTCTTCGTTTGAATTAACGAGAACATCGTAGACATGATCTCCGGCATTGTTATAGGATACACCCATTGTCCATATTAGATTATCCTCGTTTTCCGTTATTGTTACCCCGCTTACATTTGGTGATACATTATAAGTTCCTTTGTCGTTATGACTATATACGCGAATTTTCGAAACTGTTTTGTCGGTAGTAAAAACCCAATGTGTTACAACGCGATTTGTCTTAACTTCATGCCAAACCTCAACACTTTTAAGGTGAGGGTTGGTTTCTGTTACTTCGCCGACGGTTTCGCCGTTCTCGGTGATAAAGAGCTGCGTATCTTCGACGGGGACATCCTCCGATATATCGGCGGTGAATTCCTTGCCGGGATACAGGCTTATGTTATTGAGCGTCTTGATCTCCGATTCGGCGCTTGCGTCAACCGAGCCGACAGTGAAATTCATGGAGCCGTAGTCATATGCCTCGATTTCGATGCTTGCCGCGTCGGCTATGCTCGGAATGAAGAACATCTTTGCGCCGTCCTCCTCTATCCAAGACACTACGCCACTATTGAGCATATCGGGATACACCGCATTCTCCTGCTGGCTCTCGTAGCCGATGATATTGCCGTTGCTGTCCTTTATGGTAACACCGACGGGACATTTGATCTTTGCAATTATCGGCAGCAAGCCCCTGACTCTCGCCTCTTCGGAAAGCGCCAGCATCTCCTGAAGGCTTAAATCTTCGGAGGAATTCAGCCAGTTAAGATAGACGGACATCGCATGACACGGCATTCCCAAAATATCTGTATTGAGGGTTTCGTTAAAGGGCATATTAATGTAAAGGTCTATGCCGTGACGTTTCCAATAGTTCACAACAGGCAGCGTAATTGTGAGTGGCACATATGTAACAACATCATTGCTGTTTAAGATGTTGAAAATATTGGGATAGTTAACAGCCTGATTGCCGGATACAGCTTCATTCACCGTGCGCGGGGTGGCAAAGGTATAGGCATAGACATTACCCGGATCCATAATTCCATTAAGACGTGCCGCAAGTATGTTAGCTATCGCAGCTCCCATACTATGGCCGGTAACGAGAACAATCGGGTCTTGCAGCCCGACCGAATTCAGATAACTTTCAACATTTGTAAGCACCTCATCTGCAAGGGCGGCAAATCGGTTGTTGTCCGATTCGAATTGTGTCGTAATGTCATTCAACCAATCATTTCCCGTAACCGTGCCGCGAACATCGACAACAACAAGCGGCATTGTTCTTATTGCAGAACTTTGGATTACATCCACCACATTATCTTTTCCAGCCAATACCGCAACATTTCCGGAATCAGCCCTGCCCGAATTGCCATCCAAAGTCCGTAACCGATCCAGAAAATTCCAAACATAAAGCTCTTCATCTGAAGTATTATCCCATCCAACATTATCATTACCTCCTATATCATCAGAAATTTGTAAAAGCCCCGTGTCTACGCCCCCAATAGGACGCCAACCTATCGTATGTGCTCCGCTTTCATTAGAGCCATAGTTTAAATCAGTGATATTAACAAACCCGTTTTCAGACAAAAGTGTATTTGCACTTTTAACAAAATCGCCCATAAAGGCACCGGGAATGATCGGCAGTTCTTCGCCGTTCGGGTAGTTATAGGCTGCATAGCTCAGCTCCATAGCCCATGTTGCAAGCTTGTGGTTGTAATCAGAAGAGCTATTACGTCCAAAAGAACCATTCTCTGAAACACTGTAAAAATAGTTGCTAACTTTGTCAAGTTGAGTAACTGATATGGTTTTAGATTCTGTACCGTGTGCAGTCGACAACGTAATCGTCCCTGTACGAGTATCTGAACCGTCATTTGCTGAAGTATTAACGGTAATTACGCCGTTTTCTTCACCAGAAAGAGGCGATACTGTCAGCCACGGCTCACTACTCTCTACAGTCCATGAATCGTTCGATGTGATCGCAAATGTCTTTGAATCTTCGCCGCAATTGGTGATCCATGAATCTTCACTGATTAGCAAACTCGGATCTGAACCGAACTGTGTAACACTCAAAACGCCAATTACTGTATTACCACTTTTAACAGTAACGGTACCTAAACGGGAACTGGCAGATGAATTCTTTCTAACATGTAAAAACAACTGAGAAGAATCATTTCCGCTTTGAGGAGACATGGCAAGCCAACTACTGTCTGTTGTGGCAACCCAAGCGCCACCGCAAACTACTCTGACGCTTTTTGTTTCTGCAAAATGATTAAACGACAACGAGCTTGGTTCTATCATCGGCATTGAATAGTAGATACAAAGAGCAGGTCTATCTAATTCACGAAGCGCCCGTGAAGAGTGACAATCGACCTGTGTTTTTGAAGTCTCATCGGAAGATACAATTGCAACGCCCCTGTTATCGCCTGTGGCTATCCACCGCTTTACAGCATTGAGGACATTAAATGAATATGTCCTTGTTTCTTTCGTCGCGGGCACAGAATCTAACAGGTCATCGTCGTGACTACGAAAAACATTGTCGCCATTACCATACGGTTGGTTATTCCATTCCAGCGAGTCGAAGCTCCAGTCATCGTTCTTAAAATCGTATGCATTAATGTTAACATCGCTTTGCCCAATAGCTTGAAAATAGCTATCATTTTGCAAAAGAAGAAAGGCGCTTTGTATAAAGCTCTTTTTTGGGATGTTAGCAGGCATCTTGATTTTAATATAAGTGCGGGTGAGGTTTGTTAAATTCCTGCCCACACGCAGTTCATTGCCGCGCCTGAGCGAATTCATCTGCAACCCGCTGATAACAAATGCGTCGTCAATATTTGCATCCGAGAGACTTAAGGTCGGATCGATCACAACCGGGAACGCTCTGTCGGCTGCGTTTATCCAATCCTTGTCCGCTTCAACGGCAAGAACGTATTTGCCATCGACCTCCGTCAAGGACATCGTCACGGCAAAGCTCTCGTCGCTGTTTGCGTCATACATATACGGCGCTTCGATCCAAAAGATCTCACTTGCCGTATCGCCGGATTCCGTGAGGCTTATCGAGCCGTCATTATTCTCTACCGGAGTTAAGCCGTCGAGATCCATATCAAAGTAATATTTATACTCACTCTGAGGCTCTCGGACAACAATGCTCTCCTTAACGCTGCTCGACGTGACTGCGTACTCCAAATTGGTGGACGGCAATATGTTTCTGTATTGCACAGCGCCCGCTTGGTTCTCGACCACCATAAGCTCTGCGTTGCGCTCCTCGATAACATCCGCCGTTAGCTCTGCGTCGGCGACGACGCTGCTGACGCTCTGCGGAGCTGCGCTCACCTGAGCGCCGACATTCGACATAAGCTCATCAACGGCAACGACAGAAGCGCCCCTGCCGATAGCGACGCCCGCCTGATCGGCCTTGATGCCGAAGCTTATCTCATAGCCTTTGTTTTCAGCCGTGATCTTTTGACCGTCAGCAAAATTCTGCGGAATGCTGACCGCAAGACCGGCTCTGGTGGTGTAAGTCGGCTCACCCGATGCGCTCAACTTATTGCTGTTGAGGATCAGTCTGTTGTCGATTTCTTTCCACACACCGTTTTCATTGTAATGCACCGGCTCGGCATAAGTAGCGGCTATATACGAGCCGTCGTCGCACAAGAAGTGCTTGACCGATTCCTCTCTGAGTTCGGGCACTTCCCTGACGATCTGTGCAGGCAATTCTTCCGTGAACAACTCCTGCACCGCGAGGGATACGGGTATTGCGCTTGCCAAAAGGACAATTGTGAGGACTGCCGAGAGAATTCGCTTTAACAGTAAATTCTTTTTCATTTCTTTCTCCTTACACTTTTTTAGCACGCGTTGAAATATCCGATCGCTTAACCGTAGCTATCACCTGCTTTCTTCATTGCTCCGTCAAAACGAAGCAACGGCGGAATTGTATATTGATCAGTACTGCAACTATACGCATTGAGCACTAATCTATCCTCCTATAAGTTACAACGTAGCAAATATCAATAATTGGACAAAATATAATAATATTTTTAGTTATGTCTTTAGTTATGATTGTATTCTTATTACTTGACATCTTACAAACCAAAGCTCCGACAAAAAAGCGACAATTCGTGCCGGCAAAAGAAAAAACCCCGAAAGCCTTGATACACAAGGATTTCGGAGCTTTCACTCTGTCATAACTCAACACTATAGATTTTTGAAATTTGCTTTTAAAAAACGTCGTATGACAGCAAGAAAAACTTGATGCACAGAACTCACTTGTCTTTTGATTCTTCAGTTGTGTCAGAGACTGCTCCTTCCAGCAGATCTGTCACTACCTGATTAAGCTGTGCGGCATTCTTAGCAGTAATGACCGGCGTGTCTGACTGGGACTCAATGTCTTTTCTGGTTCGTCCAGCCACCTGACCGCCCGCCTTGGCAACTGCCAAATTCTCTTGGAAGGTCGTTGGTTTGCGATCTCTTGAAAACTGAGTGGTAGTGGCCTCCGCCAGCATATTCAGTACCAGTTCCAGCGTAGTCATGTTATCACGAAGGTTTTCCTTTTTCAAGCCCTTCAGATTTTTGTACTGCCGGGTGGACATGCCAGACCAGGCTCGGGAAATCTCGTCCGTGAGGATGGCGTACTCTACGCCTTTCTGCACACCGCGGGCATCCCATTCATCCGTCAGTTCTTTACGGACCTGGATGGCCTGCAGCCGCTGATTGATCCACTCACGGCTGTAACCCTTCTTGAGATAGGTTTCCAGAGCGCGGTCAATGGTCAGCTCCGGGTCGATGGTCTCCTCGATACGCTCTCGACCGACCTGTGCCAGCCACAACTTGAACGGTTCTGCCTTCGGGGAAGGAATAGACTGGATGATTCGGAGAAGCTGCTCGGTATCGGCTACATCAGTCAATCGTTTTTTGCCATCCGAAGCGGTCATTTTCAACTGGTTACAAGCTGTAACCGTTTCATTTCCCTCATCCTTCAGGCGTTTCTTCGTTACCTTCCAGTAGTTACGAGCTGCCTGATAATCTGGCTGATCAGTCAGCACAGCTACCACATCAACGACGGAAAAGTACCATTCTTCCTTTTCCTCATCCCATGCGGTTCGAATACGCTTGTTTTCGAACAGTTGGATATTATCGTTTTGTGCCATTTGAATCACCTCGTTCTGTCATGAATTCTTTCAAAAGTCCTTGGCAGCCATCCAGCACATCCTGCCAGGTCGCCTCGAAGTCCTCGGTGTACCATGGGTCTGCCACATTGCCGGGATGGGCGGTGTGATCCATCAGGAGGGACATCTTGCCGACATAGTCGCCGCCGCAGATACGGTACATATCCCGGAGGTTGGCCTGGTCCATGCCGATCAGGAGATCGTATTCGT
>ERZ1034719.805-NODE-805-length-16576-cov-34.665819_pt1 | contig 16576 bp, 12 predicted proteins | sample MGYA00520703_ERZ1034719 | MGnify/ENA primary metagenome ERZ1034719 (study PRJEB33766, sample SAMN09781716) | gut metagenome | biome: gut microbiome | host: Homo sapiens | place: Madagascar | study: EMG produced TPA metagenomics assembly of the PRJNA485056 data...
TGATGTTACACATCAACTTCTCTAAGAGTTATTTGGAAAAGTCATAAGAATATATGCGAATTTACGCTATATTTGCGGACGTCAGAAAAATATAAACGCATAAAATTTCATAAATATGAAACCTGCCGTAAGATATATCATCCGCGCCGTCAAGTATTTCTGCTGGTTCGCAATTCTTTTCACACTGATTATCAGCGTTCTCGCATTTACAAAGTTCGTGCCCACAGAAAACGGGGTGGAAGGGCTCTTCATCCACGGCTGGAAGTCAATTCTCGAAATATGCGGCGTCTTCCTCGTCTTTTCGGCCCTCTATCCGAAGTTCGGCTATCAGAAAAGGCAGGTCAGCATCCCCGGCGAATGGAGCGAGGTCTCCGCTGAAGTAAAGGGATATTTCGCCGACCGCGGAGACTACCGCCTCGAAAGTGAAACACCCGAAAAGCTCTGTTTCCGCGCCGGCCGCGCAGGTCTCAGAATTGCCCGCATGTGGGAGGACCGCATCACCGTCACCCCATCTTTCGGAGGTGTTGAGCTCGAAGGACCGGCGAAGGATATTGCACGCGTCGCCTCTCACATGGAATATAAACTTCGGGGCGAATAAAAAGCGGTTTACGGGGCGAATAAAAAGCGGTCTGCCGCGTTGGACGTCTTGATGAAATCCTCACAGCCGCTAAGGCTGCTGCGGTTTCATCTTCACCGTCCGTCTTGCATCCCATCTTTTTCTTCATCCCCTACTTCTAAGCCATATTCATAGCGACTACTTGACCTTTCCGAAATATAGTTGATGCACTCGGAAAAGTAGACACGGAGAGGTACAGAGTTCCCACAAGATAGGTTAATTTTTCCAAAAGGAATTTTCGGGGAGAGGGTATATTTCCCGAAATAAAATTTGCGGGACAGCATTGTTTTTCTACACCAAGTAGTTTTTAATCAGAGACTTATGATAAAGCAGAATTTTATTGAGTTTCTTGACTACCATGGGAAGTCAAATACCGCAGCAACCTGTTGGTTGTGAGGATTTTGACAAACCGGTCAACGAAGCTGACCGAATAAAAAGCTTGAGAGGCGGGAGGCATAAAAGGATGGGATGACCGCCTTTTATGCCTCCCGCAATTGTTTGGCGGCGGCTTCAAGGGCGGAATAGAAATCTTCACCGAAAAAGTGGATGATTGGGGTTTTGAGGAACTGATAGACGCGGATTTTCTTGCGGCGGCCGTTGGTGAAGGCGTCGCGACAGATGTTCCAGCGGTGGAGATTCAGGGCCGTCATGCCGTTGGATAGTTTGGAGACGCGAATCGGGTAGAGGCGGCAGGAGATGGGCTTGCAGAAGTCTCCGAGCCCATTGTTCCACTGTTCCTCGATTGTGCACAGACAGTTGCCGTCCGCATCACGACGGCAGTAGGCACACTCCTCAGAGCCGGGGACAAGTGGGGTGACGAGGTCGCCGTCAACGTCGATTTCAAAGAAGCCCTTCTCGTCAACAGCCCTGCGCCCGGCCTCGGACATCACCGGACTGAAATGGTGGTAGTTCTTTTCAAGCGCCGGCAACTCGCATTCAAGCAAAGGAGCACCACTGTCGCCTATCACGCAGCATATTCCCTTGCACTTGGCATAGTCACAGGCGAAATATTCGGTCAGTATTTCACCGGAGACGAGAATGTCGTCTATTTGTATTATCGAATTGTACTTGCTCATAAATCCATCATTTCATCACGACATACTCGATCCTGCTGCCTTCAACGAGCTTTCGAAGCACATCCATGACCTGTTCGGCCGTCACCGCATTCATTCTGTCGGCTATCTTCGTGCTGAAGTCGCGCCCGTCGGCATAGCGGATAACAAGTGCATCGCGCCAATGATCCGCAGACCCGGCATCTATTCCATATTCATTGTTAAGCCGAGCCTTGAATGCTTTCAAGACAGATGCCGGCCATTCAGTCTGCGGTGCCTCTGTCAAAGCCGTGCGCAGACGGGCCAGGACAGACAGTATCTCCGTATCGTCAAGGCTGCCGTAAGCAAAGCCGTCCTCCGGGATGCGGTCAAGTGAAATCAGCACACTAAAACGCTCCTGTGGATAGAGAAGGTATGACGAAGCGACGCTCACATGGAACCCGGTTCCGACGAGTGCCCCATGCAGACTATCTTCCAGCAGGCTTGCGGCAAGGCGGGAGGCGCAGAGATTCGCGGCGTTCATCGGCACAGCAGCAGAAAGAAGCACGTCGATACTCTCAGCAGCTCCACTGCGGAAAGTCGTGGACTGCCCTGAAACCGGCTGGAATCTCACACGGGGACGTTTTTCTGAGCGTCCGGAAACAGGGAACTCCCCGGCATACCAGACAAGGCGTTTCTGAAGTGCAGCAGGTTCCATGTCAGCACAAATCACAATAAAGCCCTCCCCGACATCGGAAAACACATCGGCGAACAGTCTGTCCGCCTTGGCAACGGTCTGCGACGTGAAGTTTTCATACATCCGTACTCCGGAATACGGATTGCCGGCGCATACAAGGCTGTCGATTCCGGCAAGTCGGGCATTGCGCCCTCCGGCAGACAGTCTTTTCTGCACTGATGCTGAGCGAAGCAGTTCAGCCGCTGCGGTCGTGTCTGTGGAACTTTCACGGAACATCCCCACAAGTCCCTGCAGCAGCAGGTTCAGGCTGCGCGGAGTGGCCGTACCCTTAAGAGTAGTGGAATAGAGCGAAACTTCGGCGTCTGCGATGATTCCGGTGGCTGTCATGATGTCTCTGAGATTGCGGTTGTCAATTCCGGAAATCGTGCGGCACTTCAGCAGTTCCGGAAGGAATGCCGCCTCACCGGGAACAAGGTCGTCAGCAGAAGCATAGCCCTTGTCCACATTCAGAGCCCAGGAAATCCGTTTCGCGTCAGGGACCCTTTTATAATAAACCCTCAGCCCGTTCTGGAAAGTCCAAGTCTCCCCGCCGGACATAAGTTCCTTGCTGGTCCTGACCTTGGATTTCTTGGACGACGGACCGGGAAGAAGGAGAGTGTCGCGCAGATCAAGGGAGTGTCTGCGGACCGTCTTCCCATCATTCCATCCGGCACAAAAAGCGCTACAGCTGTCATCGGGAGAAAGAAGGGCCTCGGAGAAAGTCTTCATCAGACGCAGCTGCAAAGTGTCCGGAAGCACTCTTGACTGGCAGAATTCGCAGAGTTGCGCTCCCGTGCTGAGCGTAGCGTCGCGAAGGAATGAAGCGGAGCACAGCCTCATATACTCGGAATTCTTCACCGAGCGTGCCGAAGTGCCGAGACATTTCTCTCCATACAGCTGCGACGAAAGCACTATGTCATTAACGTCCATCTCCCCCCTGTCGAGCGAACCGAGGACCTCGCCGAAACACTTCATTGCGGCATCGGCATCTTTCTGCAACACACAGAACGACAGCGATATTGACTCAAATCCTGAAACGTCTGCACTGGAAAGATGGTCTGACTCGACTTCCGAGAAAGGAATGGATGCAGAATTCAGAGCATCCCGGAGGCGGTCCTCTGCGATGAATCGGAACGTATCCGACATCTTGTCAATCACGGCAAACTGTGGCGTCGGCATAAGTTCCGCCGGTATCCTCGGAAAATAAAACGAGGAAGCTATCCGACAGACTCCGCCATCGAGTTTGTCGACCGAAACTTTAGTCGGACGGACGGGCTCCTCAGATGCAGAATACACACGGGTGGAATCTCGAAGAACGGAATCTTTCGGTGTCATGAGTGAAAATATCCCCATTTTTGAGACCAGATCCTTGCCATTCACGTCGCCGGAGACTATCACAGCCATGTTTTCAAGAGGAAAATGAAGACTGTCTTTCGTCGTCACGGCGTTCGCGGACAGTTCATCGGCAATTCCGAACACAGCAAGCAACAGTGAGTCAGCAAGGGCGGCACTCCGAGAGAGCATTACATCCTTGAAACGAAACGTCACTGCCTCGTCCGAGCATTCGGCATATCCCTTTACCGTCGGAGCCACGGCATTGGAAGACAAGAATTTCTGAAGACTGCGATTCTGAAGCCGTCCACGGTCAGAGAGTATTTTCCGCGACACGTCCACATAATCCCCCGCATCTGCGGAATGCCGGTACACGAGAGCAAAATCTGCAAATCCCTTTTCCGCAGGATTCGACACGACATAATAGCTCATTCCGTTGGGGAATGTCCCTGTAACTATCTTTGAATCAGCCGGCAGCTTCTTCAGACCTTGAGCCGTGGAAAACGGGACGCCACAAGTCACAAGCAGCGACACAGTTAAAAACAAAATCCGTATGTTCTTCATTTTAAATCTATACCCGAAAATTATCGACAAATCTGACGCAGTTAATTTTTTATGTTTCGTTCATCCTTACAAAGTTAGTGCAAATGGCAAGAATAAGAGACCAAATTGTACACTTTTAAGAAATATATGTTAAATTTGCGGTTCGTGGCATAAAAATATGTCCGTAAATTGTGAATGTTAAAATTTCAGCGATATGAAAAAGATTTTGCTTATCATTGCGGCGACACTCGCGACTGCTGTTGCCGTTTCTGCGCAGGACATGGCGCAGGCTACCGAGACTTATAACAACGGGGCAATGGCGCTTCAGGCAGGAAACAACACCGAAGCCCTTGAAAATTTCAAGGCGGCGCTCACAATGGCCGAGGCCTGCGGCGAGGAAGGTGCGGAGATGGTGAACAACTGCAAGGAGTATATTCCTAAAATCATGTTCAACGTAGCCAAAGAATCCATCAAGGAAGGCAACTACGACAAGGGCATCGCCGAAATTGACGAAGCCATCGCACAGGCTAAGGAATATGGAGTGACCGATGTCGTAGAGGACGCGGAGACTCTAAAACCTCAGGTTCTCATGAACAAGGCAAACGACCTTCTTAAGACCAAGAATCTTGACGGTGCCATCGCTGCATACAACGACTTGCTCGCACTGAACCCTGCCAACGGAACGGCTCAACTCCGTCTCGGAATGGCTTACGCGCAGAAGGGTGACACGGCAAACGCCGAGACCGCATACCTTGCAGCAGCGGCGAACGGCCAGGAGAAGGCAGCCAACAAGCAGCTTGCAAACATGTATCTTAAGAAAGCGCAGGCAGCCCTCAAAGGTCAGAAATATGCTGACGCATACGACGCTGCAATGAAGTCAAACAGCTTCGTGGAAAGCGGCAATGCACTTTACTTCGCCGGCATGTCGGCTCAGAAACTCGGCCAGGACGAAAAGGCAAACGAGGCTTTCGAGCAGTTCCTCGTGGTCGCTCCGAACGACAAGAAGGCTGATGACATCAGGTGCACTCTTGCGGTTTCCTACCAGAAAGCCGGAAACAAGGCAAAGGCAGTCGAGTACTACCAGCAGATTCTGACGAATCCTAAGTACACCGAGGTTGCAAAGGCGCAGATTGCGGCGCTTGAAAAATAATTTGCCCTGCTGCAGCGCGTTTTCCTGACATGAGAGAACTTGAACTGCTTGCTCCGGCAAGAAACATTGAAATCGGCATCGCGGCCATTGACTGCGGTGCCGATGCCGTTTATCTCGCAGGGCCGGCCTTCGGAGCGAGACAGGCGGCCGGAAACAGCGTTGAGGACATACGTAGGCTTTGCTCGTATGCCCATAGGTTCGGCGCGAGAGTGTTCGTGACGCTGAACACGATAATCTTTGAAGATGAACTGGACGCTGCCTATGCACTTGCGCTTGCAATGCAGGAGGCCGGGGCGGACGCTCTGATTGTGCAGGACTTTGCGCTGCCCGCGTTTGAGTTGAGGCAACCGGAGGAACTGACGATTCCGCTACATGCCTCGACTCAGTGCTCGATTCGGACTGTGGAGGAGGCCCGCAGGATGGATGCACTCGGGTTCTCGAGGATCGTGCTTGAGAGAGAGCTGCCTCTGTCTATGGTGAGAGAAATATGCTCTGCAGTGAGCTGCGAGGTGGAGGCATTTGTGCACGGGGCGCTGTGCGTGTGCTATAGCGGTCAGTGCTATCTGTCACATATGCTGAGCGGCCGGAGCGCAAATAGAGGAGAGTGCGTGCAGGCGTGCCGTTCGAGATATGATCTGGTGAACGCGGATGGCAAGCCGGTGAGGTGGCCGGATTTGTCCCATGGGCGTGAAGCCTTGGCAGGGGAAGGGGCACGGCTGGCAGCAGGGTACAAGCCGGGAAAGCCCGTAGCAGAGGATAGGACGCTACTGTCGCTGCGTGACCTAAACTTGCTTGGGCGTCTACCGGAGATGGCGGCGGCCGGAGTCAGTTCATTCAAGATTGAGGGGCGGCTCAAGAGCATCTCATACGTAAGGAACATCGTGGCCGCCTACTCGCAAGCGTTGGATAGGCTTGTGAGCGCAAATCCGGACATATATTGCCGCGCATCGCACGGACATGAGGTCTGCGGTTTCACCCCGGCCCCGGCGAAAAGTTTCAACAGAGGGTTCACGCAATTGTACTTTGACGGACAGCGTAGTCAGTGGGCATGCCTTGACGCAGGCAAGGCACTTGGAGAGGAAGTCGGGACAGTGGCTTCCATCGAAAGGCTAAGAAACGGAATTAGACTGACAATCAAACCAATGCATCAACAGGGAACAACTGCAGAGCATGGTAGACAGCATCGGGAAACAAGAACTGCAGCCACATCGTTTCACAACGGCGACGGCTTCTCGTTCATCGGCCGGGACGGCAAGGAGCACGGATTCAGGGCAGACATCTGCGAGGGCAACACGATTCTTTGCCGGGCCGCAGATGGCATAGCTCCGGGGATGCGGCTTTACCGCAACCTCGACACGGCCTTCGAGAAGGAACTCGAAAAGGGCGCCACTCGCAGGATTGGAGTCAATTTGACTGTAGATATCAACGAAACCGACATCCCTATAGCAAGCCGACACGAGGTGGAATGCGTCAGGAACTTCCGGGTCATTGTCAATGCCGTCAGCGAAGACGGACGTGAAACTCACTACGCTACAGACATCGAGACGGAGCCGGCAAGAAACAGGGAGCGCATGCTCGGGATGATTTCCGGCCAGCTCGGCAAGGACTCGGGCATCTACAGCTTCTCGGTGGAGGACATACTGTGCAATGGTGAGAGCTGTATCAAACGCGAAGCTGACGGCAACATTCCAATGATTTCAGCCGCGCATCTCAACGGGATCCGCCGTTCTATTGCCGAGGCGCTCGACAGTCTTCCATGCAATGCGCGCCCGCTGAACCATGTCACAATCAAAGGCAGTCTTGCGAAACAGCTTGAATTTCCACCCCTCATCAGCTATAAAAGTGACGTCGCCAACAGTCTCGCCGCCGGTCTCTACAGACGCCTCGGTGCAGAGATTGTCGCACCGGCCTACGAAATCGAGCCGCCTGACTCCATCGAACTGATGCGCAGCAAATACTGCCTCCTACACGAAATAGGTCTCTGCCGCAAGACACCGGCCTACGCCGCCTTCGCCACCGCCAACGACATCCGCGACGGACTCTTTCTCCGCAACAACGGCCGTCTTCTCGCCCTTGACTTCGACTGCCGCAACTGCGAGATGGTTGTCAAAGCAAAATAAACTTTATCAGTATTCGAGGACTTCAAAGGTGATGTCCACGTCGCCGAAGTGGCCGACGAGGTTGCTGGTGGCGTCGATGTAGCGGCGGCTGAGCTGACCGCGCCAGACAATGTCGTCGCGGGAGTTGAACGGAAGAGAAATGTCAAAGCCGTAGCTCTTGGACTTGATTTTGACCACTGCGGAGCATTTCCACTGATCAAGAGTGCCGCCGTCGTCTTCCGTTATCATGAAAGCAACTTGGGTGAGCTGCTCGGACCAGTCCGAGACAATCACAGTGTTGAACGGCAGAGGCTGCCCTTTCTGCTTGCGCTTCACAACGACCATAAAGTCTGTGACTTGCGGAGTGTAGAGGCGCAGTTCAGCCTCGGTGGAGGCGAAGAAATCGTTGACGGAACCGGCCTTGATGAAGAACTCGGAGCCGCCGGCAAACCAGCAGTCGTAGTTGCGTTTCATCGTGAATTCCTTGAGTACAAGAGTCTTCAATGTAGAAGCTCTTGTCGATGCGGCAGACGCAGAAGCCTGTCTTTTTCCGCCGATAATCAGCGCTCCGCCTCCATTGTCCCATTCAGGGTGCTCGCGACGCATGATTTCAAGCGAAGTGAAGCCGCAGTCCGAGTTGCGGTTCACCACCCAAACCGGGTTCTTCTCGGCAAATGCCTCGTCCACCTCCACCTCTTCGACACGGCTTGAACCATCAGGTTGCCGCACCACCTTGTAGCCTATATTCACATCCGAATCGTCTCCCGGGTCAAAGGTAAAGACCGGCTCCGACTGTCCGTCCCAGTTTTCAGAATACGGCCAGTAAATCTGCACGTCCGATGACTCCAGGGCAGCAAGGTAAGCATCCGCATCATCCCCGAAACCGGAGTCTGCCATGCCGGCGCCAGAGGAGGCGGTATTTGAGTTTCCAGACCGTGAGTCATCAGAATCAGCCTTGCCTGCCCCAACGGACTTGGTGGCGACAGAAGCCCTCACATGCTCGCGTATAAGTTCCCTCAAAGGACGTCCGTAGGCCTTCGACATAGTCGCCGCCTTGGTCCGGCTGTCTCCTACGCCCTTTCCAGGCGAGGCAAAGAGGTCCGACATCGTGTATTCCTCATCGTAGCCGTTGCCTGAAGACGACTCCACCGCCGAGTGCACCTCACGATAATGCTCCGGCTCCAGCGGCAGTTCCGAAAGCATGGCAGCCACACGGTCAAGTGCAACCGGACTCACAGCATTGTCAGAGGAGTCTTCTCCAATCACTTTTTCACAGGAAAACAGTAGCGGGAGCAGTCCCGCGCACAGAAACAGTCTGAACTTTCTCATAGCAACTTTTATTTGTTGCCGCAAAGTGACAAAGAAAATCCGGCAGATGGAAATATTCAGCGGATAAAGTCCCTAACATGCCATACATGGCAGCCAAAGGCAGATTCTGGCTCCCGATTAAACGAAAAGTTTGCGCAAACTTTATCAAAAACGTCACCCTCAGGCAACGTATGAGACCCACTCCGCAGGACAACAGAGGGCTATTTCCTTGCAACAGTGAAGCGCGGTTTGCCAAAATAGTCGCTGACGGTTTCAACCTCGGAAAAATTGCAACAAATTGTTGCAGTTTCCTCCGCCAAAGCCTCATTTTGTTCTAAGAACAACAGACCGCCCGGGACGAGAAGCCGCTCCGCCCAATCACGGATGGCCTTGTAGAACTTAAGAGGATTGGAATCCGGGACAAAGAGCGCCAAAGACGGCTCATGCTCAAGGACATTGCGTCTGATCAGCGGGCGCTCGCCATCACGGACGTATGGAGGATTTGAGATTATGACATCGAACGAGTCAAACTCATTGTGATATATGAATTCATCCGGACCGCGAAGGATGTCATATTCCACAAACTTAGGCTGTTTCGTAAGGCACTCCCGCCCGCCCGATTTTGCGTTTTCCTGCGAAGTTTCAGGCAAAAGCCCCTGATTCAATGCCACATCGAGAGCCGCAGGAGATATGTCAACCCCTACGACATCGGAACCGGGCAGTTCAAGTGCAAGCGTCCAGGCAATGCAGCCGGATCCTGTACATAAATCAAGAATGCGGAGCGATTCCCACCCTACCGCACATATCCGTTCAATCGCCTCCCGGCACAACTGCTCTGTCTCGGGGCGCGGTATCAGAACCGCCGGAGTGACATTGAAGCGACGTCCGTAAAATTCCGTCCACCCGACGATGTACTGAAGAGGCTCCCCTGCCGCCAGCCTCCGCGCGCAGTCGAGAAACCGGCTGCATTCCCGCTCGCCAATTTCATTGAACGGGTCAACAAGGACAGCATAGCGAGGAAGATACAGTACATCCTCAAGAACAGCGTTAAGCAGACTGTCGCGCTCCCTGCTGTCCGGATATTCTCTTGAGGTCAATGCACGTCCCTCATCATATAAGTCTTTAAGCCACATAATGTTTGCACAAAGATTCCCTTTTCATCCGAAACGACAGGAGAACAAAGTTGACTTCCTACCTGCCGGTATTCTCGATTATAGTATTCAGGAAATCCGTCATATCGAGCCCGGCCGTACGCACCATCTTCGGGACGAGGGACGCAGCCGTCATTCCCGGAATCGTGTTCATTTCAAGGAAATAAAGCCCGTCGGACGAAAGTATATAGTCCATGCGGACGACTCCGGAGCAGCCGATGTGGGCATATATCTTCCTGGAAGTCTCCTGCACCATGGAAGTCGTTGCGGCATCGAGCGGTGCCGGGCATATTTCTTCGCTTGCACCGTTGTACTTCGCATCGTAATCGAAGAATTCATGGCTCGTCACAATCTCGATGACAGGGAGCGCAACCTCCGATTTTCCGTCGAAGTAGACGGCACAGGTAATCTCACGTCCGACAATAGCCTCCTCTGCAAGAATAGTCGCGCTGTCCTCGAAGGCATAGTTCACAGCCTTGTCAAAATCCTCGGCTGTCTTGACCTTGGTCACACCGAAACTGGAGCCGCCATCGGTTGGCTTGACGAACATCGGAAGTCCCAACTTCGCCACGGCCTTGTCCGCAAGTCCCTCCGGAGACTCGCCCCTGCGGATGAACAGGTCTTTGGCAACCTTCACGAAATCAACATCTTTCAGGTAGCTCTTGCAGGAGAACTTGTCGAATGTAATCGCCGAGACAAACGCGCTGCAGCTGCTGAACGGAACCCGGAGCATTTCGAGATAACCCTGCATCTGACCATTCTCGCCGGGGATGCCGTGCTGCATGATGTAGGCATAATCGAACTTCACACGGGCACCGCTTATCTCTGCGGAGAAATCGGTCTTGTCGACCTGAGGAGCCTCCCCTTCCGCGAACTCGACGCGCTCTCCCCCTTTCGGACGCATCGCAACGACGTTCCACTGCCCGAAACGCGCGAATATTTCGTAAACATCATATTTCGTCCCGTCAATCTGCGACGCCGTAAACTTTCCGCTGCGGCAGGAAACCTCCCATTCAGAGGAGTCACTGCTGTATATCACAGCGATGTTTTTGTAATTTTTCATATATCTCACTCAAAATAATAATCCTCTTCAGCCGACTGCGCCTCAACAGCCTTCTTCTCCCCCGGTGCCTTAGTCGCCAGAGCGTCGCATCCGATGTTCATTACCACTCCGGACGGCGGCGTGAAATGATCGTCCTCGCTCACTCCGAGAGAACCGTCACGCAAGACCTTCTTCATAAACAGTCCCCAGATCGGAAGTGCCATATTGGAGCCGCCTCCGAGCGCTGTGGAACTGAAGTGAATCTGACGGTCCTCGCCACCGACCCAGACTCCGGCAGTAATAGTCGGGGTGTAGCCAATGAACCAACCGTCGGAGTTGTCGTTGGTCGTTCCTGTCTTTCCGGCAATCTCGCCCTTGAGCCCGTACTTCGCGCGAAGCCTGATTCCCGTTCCGTGGTCGACTACAGAGCGCATCATGTCCACCATCTCATAGGCCGTGTACTCGCTGATCGCCACCTTCTTGTGGTTGGAGAACTCGCTGACGGTGTTGCCCGTGTTGTCCTCAATGCGCGTCACGAACATAGGCGTAATGGCCATACCTTTGGACGGGAAAGTGTTGTAGGCGGCAATCATATCGTAAGGCATCTGGTCAGTCGAGCCGACGCAGAGTGACTCCACCTCGTCAATGTGGCCGTTTATGCCCATTTTGTGCATCATTTCTGCCATCGCGTGCGGGCCGTACTGCTTCATAAGGTAGGCCGAGATGTTGTTGGAACTTTTCGTCAGCCCCCATTTCAGAGTCACTGTAAGCCCAATCCACTCGTCCTTGTCGGTGCTTCGTGGAGTCCATGTATCATCCCCGACGACGAAGGTCTGCGGAACATTCACAACTTCCGTACAAGGGGTGAGTCCGTCCTGCATAGCCAAAGAATAGAGGAAAGGCTTTATCGTAGAGCCCACCTGACGCTTGCCTTGGCGTGCATTGTCATATTTGAACCAGCGGTAGTTCGGACCGCCGACATAAGCCTTGACGAATCCGGTGTTGGGCTCAACTGCCACGAACGCCGCCCGGAGGAATGATTTATAATATTTTATGGAGTCGTCGGGAGTCATCAGAGTGTCGATATACCCCTTCCCTTTCCAGGAGAAAACCCTCATCCTGGTCTTCTCGCCGAAACTTTTTGCAATCTCCGACTCGGATGCCCCGTCTTTCTTCATCATGCGGTAGCGGTCGCTCCACCGACGTGCCTGCTTCATCAGCCTGTCCCTTGTGGCGGCGTCGACATCCGAAGCAAAAGGAGCGTGCGGCTTGCGTTTGAGTTCACGGAAGAAAGTCGGCTGGAGATCCTTTCCGAGATGCTCGGCAACGGCCTCTTCCGCATAGCGCTGCATGTTCTTGTCGATGGTAGAATAAATCCTCAGGCCGTCGCGATAGAGATCGTACTGCGAGCCGTCGGCCTTGCGGTTCTTTTCCAGCCAGCCGTAAAGTCCGTCGGTCTCCCAGCGGAGCGAGTCGGCGGCATAGTCCTCCGCATAGTAATAGTCACTGCGCTTTGGCTTACGGGCCTTCATCGTACGGATGAGCATATCCTTGAAATAAGGGCCGAGACCCGCGTTGTGGTCCATCACCTGATGCGCGGAGACATTAATCGGTATCTGCTGAATCGAGTCCCGCTGCACCTCAGTGAGGTAGCCGGCCTTCTCCATCTGCCCGATCACGAAGTTCCTGCGCTGCAGCGACTTGTCCGGATTAATCACAGGATTGTAGCGCGTCGGCTTGTTCACCATCCCGACCAGCGTCGCGCTTTCCTCAATCGTCAGCTCGGACGGGTTCTTCGCGAAGAATGTCTGTGACGCCGCCTTCACCCCGTATGCGTTGCTTCCGAAAAAGACGGCATTCATATACATGTCCATAATCTCATCCTTGGTGTAGTTGCGTTCAAGCTTCACGGCCGTAATCCACTCCTTCAGTTTCACCCACACCATCTTTACCTTCGACCATCCCGGCACTTTGCTGCTTACGTCCGCACGCGGATAGAGGGTCTTTGCGAGCTGCTGGGTGATGGTGCTGCCTCCTCCCTGGCTCGAATCGCGGGCGAGCAGAGTCTTGAAGAACACCCTCCCGAGGCTCATGAAATCAATCCCGGAATGGCTGTAGAAGCGCGAGTCTTCCGTAGCGACCGCTGCCTGCACGAGATAGGGCGAGAGCTCATCGTAGCTCACATATAGACGGTTCTCATCGTGAATCGTCGTCAGAATGTCGCCGTTCGAAGCAATCACCTGAGTCGCAAGCTTGCTGTCGGGATTCTCGAGTTCCTCAAACGAAGGAATGTCCGCGAAGGCCCAGACGAGCAGTATCATAATCAGAAACAAGGCAATCGGTGTCAGGAAGAGAATCCAGAACCATTTGACGATTTTCTTTTTAGTATTGTCAGTCATAAGTGTGATTTTTTCATGTTTCAAAGTCGCAAAATTACTCAATAAATTTGGAAATATGGGTGAATTGTCCGTTACTTTGCACCCGCAAATGAAAATTGCATTATATAGGTATAAAAATATATATGGATATGGCGGAAAATCTTGTAATCGTCGAGTCACCTACGAAGGCTAAGAAAATTCAGGAATATTTGGGAAAGGACTATGTCGTCAAGTCAAGCGAAGGACACATCCGTGACCTTCACGACAACGAACTGAGCGTTGACATAAAGGACGGATTCAAACCCGAATATGTGGTGCCTGCGGGCAAGAAAAAACTCGTCTCGGAACTCAGGAAACTGTCGGCAGGAGCACATACGGTGTGGCTTGCATCCGATGAGGACCGCGAAGGAGAGGCCATTTCATGGCACCTTTTCGAGACTCTCGGTCTGAAGAAGGAGAACACAAGGCGCATCACTTTCCATGAAATCACGAAATCCGCCATTCTCAGCGCCGTGGAGAATCCTCGTGAAATCGATATGGACCTCGTGGACGCCCAGCAGGCACGCCGCGTGCTTGACCGTCTGGTAGGATTCGAACTTTCACCTGTACTCTGGAGAAAGGTGCAGCCAAAACTCTCTGCGGGTCGCGTTCAGTCCGTGGCGCTGAGGCTCATTGTTGACCGGGAGAGAGAAATCCAGGCCTACGACAGGGAGCAGTTCTACCGCATTGAAGCTCTGTTCCATCCGGAGAACACGGGCACGGGAACATTTCTCAAGGCAGTGCTGGACAAGAAGTTCAGATCGGTCGAAGAGGCGAGGGAGTTCCTCGGCAAATGCAACGGGGCGCAGTTCTCCGTCTGCGGAATCGAGAAGAAGGAAGGCACGAGAACCCCGGCAGCCCCGTTCACGACATCCACTCTCCAGCAGGAGGCATCACGCAAGCTCCATCTGCCTGTGAGCACCACGATGAGCGTTGCGCAGAGACTCTACGAGAGCGGACTCATCACCTACATGCGTACAGACTCCACCAATCTCTCCGGCCTTGCGCTCAACGCTGCAAAGGAATATATCACAAAGGAATATGGAGCAGAATACTCCAAGACCCGCAACTACAAGACCAAGTCCAAGGGGGCCCAAGAGGCTCACGAAGCCATCCGCCCGACCTACATAGACCGCGTATCAATCGACGGCACAGCCCAGGAGCAGAAGCTCTACGAGCTCATCTGGAAGCGCACCGTGGCATCCCAGATGGCAGACGCGAAGGTGCTCAAGACCGACGTCAGGCTCGCATCCGAAAAAGTGGAGGAACAGTTCACGGCTCAGGCGACGGAGATCCTTTTCGACGGTTTCCTCCGCCTCTACATCGAGGGACGGGACGACGAACAGGACGACGAACAGGGCACAATACTCCCGAACGTTGCTGTAGGCGACAAGGTTCAGCAGGTTGAGATGACTGCCGAATGCCGCTTCACGGCAGCCCCTCCGCGCTACTCCGAGGCGACCCTCGTCAAAAAACTTGAAGAGCTCGGAATCGGCCGTCCGTCAACCTACGCTCCGACCATCACCACCCTCACCAAGGCACGCGGCTATGTCACGAAAGGCGACAAGCCGGGAACTTCTGTCAAGGTCACCGACCTCAAGATGAGGGACGGAGTCATCTCCGCGCTTGACCACACGGAAGTCGTCGGAGCCGAAAAAGGAAAACTCCTTCCGCAAGACATCGGCCTGATTGTCACTGACTTCCTTGTCAAGAACTTCAGCGCCATACTCGATTATAACTTCACTGCCAACGTCGAGGATGAATTCGACGGCATCGCCGAAGGCGAACTCAAGTGGAACGAGGTGATAGGCAATTTCTACACTCCTTTCCACAAGACCGTGGAGGACTGCTTGAACAACAACGAGTTCAGCCACGTCAGCCGAGACCTCGGGGTTGACCCGTCGGATGGACAGCCGATGGTGGCTAAGTTCGGAAAGTTCGGACCATACGTCCAGAAGGGCGAGGGAGAAAACCGCCAGTTTGCAAAACTCGCTCCCGGCCAACTCATCGAGAACATCACGCTTGAAGAGGCTCTGAAACTCTTCCAGCTTCCGCGCACTGTCGGAGAGTACAAAGGCATTCCGGTCATCTGCACCAAGGGACGCTTCGGTCCGTATCTCAAATACGGCGACAAGAACGTTTCGCTCCCGAAGAAGTCCGACCCTCTTTCCGTCTCTCTTGAGGACTGCATCTCCCTCATCGAAGAAAGCGAAAACAAGAAAGCCAACGAAATCATAGCAGAGTTCAAGGACAGCGGTATCACCATCATCAACGGCAACTACGGTCCCTACATCAAGTTCGACGGCAACAACTACAAGATTCCGTCCAAAACCGATGCCTGGAAACTCACCGAAGCCGACTGCAAGACCATAGTCGAGACCTCCGAGCCTACAGGCCGCCGGAGCGGACGCGGACGCAAGTAGGTATAAAGGCAGAAATACTGCGTGTTTGTAAGTTTTTTGCGCTATTTCATAAAAATATTGTTATATTAGCCGCCGAATTTTAACAATTAATAACGTATGATTAATTATCATATTGATGAGATAGACCAGAAGATACTGTCTTTTCTTATAAAGAACGCAAGGACGCCTTTCCTTGAAATTGCGCGCGAGTGTGGAGTCTCCGGAGCAGCAATCCACCAGCGAGTTAAAAGACTTGAGAACAGCGGAATCATCACAGGGTCGAGAGTGCTCGTGAAACCCCAGGCCATCGGGCTGAACATCTGCGCGTTCGTGAGCATATCCATCTCCGAGGGAAACAAGTACCCGGAGGTTGTCGAAGCTCTTGAAAATATCCAGGAAGTCGTTGAATGCCACTTCGTTACAGGAAGGTATGCGCTACTCGTGAAGCTCTATTGCTTCGATCACGACCACCTCATGCAGGTGCTTGTGAACACCATCCAGAAACTCCCCTACGTCCAATCCACCGACACAATGATTTCGCTGGATCAGCCTATTGAGAGGCAGGTGTGGGTTAATGAGTATAAGAATACTATTTTCACTTCCCGTAAAAAATAGCGGGGCGCCTAAAAGGCGGTCTGCTGCGTTGGACGGTTTGATGAAATCCTCACCATCTTATTGACCCCTCCCGTCCCCTCGGAGGGCACTGAAAAAGTCCTTGGCTATAGCGTAATTATCCAGTGAATTATCGA
>ERZ1034719.810-NODE-810-length-16525-cov-4.026108_pt1 | contig 16525 bp, 12 predicted proteins | sample MGYA00520703_ERZ1034719 | MGnify/ENA primary metagenome ERZ1034719 (study PRJEB33766, sample SAMN09781716) | gut metagenome | biome: gut microbiome | host: Homo sapiens | place: Madagascar | study: EMG produced TPA metagenomics assembly of the PRJNA485056 data set...
ACATAAAGCGGAAAAAGCGTCAGCGGGGATTGCCCCGCTGACGCTTTTTCCGTTGGACAATTCCGGCTTACAACTTTTTAAGTATTTCCGCCTGTTTCGCCGTACTGTATAATAGACCGGTCAAAAAGAAAACGAGGTGAAACCCTTGACAGACGAAAAGACCGCCGCGGCGCTTGCCGCGCGCTCCGAGCGCGCCGTTGCCGACGTGATCGCGCGCTATTCCCGGCATCTCTATACCGTGGCCGCCGCCGCGCTCCGCGGTGTCGGCACCGAGCAGGACGCGGAAGAGGCCGCGGCGGATGCGTTCGTATATTTATGGGAGCATCCGGAAAAGTTCGATCCCCGCCGCGGCTCGCTCAAGACATGGCTTTCGATCGTGGCGCGCTCGCGCGCTCTCGACCGCAGCCGGGAGATATTGCGCTGCCGCGCCGTATCGCTCGAGGAGATCGAGCTGGCCGACCCGCTGGGCGTGCCGGAGGTACTGCTCGCCGGGGAACGGCGAGCCGCGCTCAACGCGGCGGTGGACGCGCTCGCAGAGCCGGACCGCGAGATACTGCTCCGGCGCTACTATTTCGGGCAGAAGCCGCGCGAGATCGCCGCGGCGCTCGGCCTGGACAAAAAGCAGGTGGACAACCGGCTGTATCAGACAAAGCGGCGGCTGCGCGCGAGCGTGACCGGCGCGGAAGGAGAGTAATATGCGCTCATTCAGCGAGGAAAACTACCGTAACATTCAGAGCTTATTTACCGAAAAAACCGGCGTGCCGCTCCGAAAACGCCGCGCCGCGCGCGCTGCGCCGTTCGCACTTGCCGCAGCGGTGCTCGCGGCGCTCCTCACCGTAACGGCGCTCGCCGCCGACCTCTTCTCGCCGCTTGCCGGGGACGATCTCGCGCTCGGCGCGGTGTACGAGGGGGACGGCGTCGTATCGGTGCATGTGGAAAACCGCTCGGACAAGGAGCTGAAATTCCAAGAGCAGCTCCGCCTTCTGCGCTGGGATACGTCCGAGGAGATCGCGCCGAAGCGCGGCGCGGCCGTGCGCTTTGCGAACACGGCGTTCGCGCCGCACACCGAGGGCGTGATGACGCTCGATCTATCCCGCGCTTACGATCTCGCGGCGCTGGACGAACCGCTCGCGCAGGGCGGATATTATCTCGTTTTGACGAACAGCAATTTTGTGTTCGGTCAGGACTGGATCTGCTTCATCCATGCCGCCGCGCCGGAGACAGCCGGGGAACCGGCGGAAGCCGTACCGGAGAAAGCGCCGGAGCCCACCGCCGCGCCCCTCGCCCCCGCGGAGACGGACGCAGAGCTTACCGCCCGCGTGGAGGAAACGCTGCGGCCATTTTTTGCAATGACCGGCGACGTGGCGCAGCGCCGCGCCCGCAGCGCGGAGTACTACGCCGCGTGCGCCGAGCTTCTCGCGCCGCTGGGGACGCGCGTGGCGCGCCCCGCCCCGTCGGATCTTGTCATCGGCGATGCGGAGGAGGGCGTCATCTTCGATCCCGCCGCTCCCGCGGACGCGCAGCACCTTCTCACGGGCGAGAACTATACGACGCTCGACGCTTACGGCCTGCCGGTCGGCGGCGCGCCGGGCGAGGAAGCGCTCGTCCTCTCCGCGCTCGTGGCGCAGCGCGCGGGGGATACGGACGGCGGCGCGCCCATCCCGGTCGTGTACCTGTTCACGTATTTCCGCGAAGACATTGAAAATGCGGACCATCTCTTCGTCCACGGCCAGCTCGTGCCACTTTCGGAGGTCGAAGACCGGCGCGTGTACGAGGACGAGCGGTACGTCTGCTATGAGCTTTCGGAATACTTCTATACGGACGTGCAGACCCACGCGGAGACGCTCTGCGAGCAGCGGGGGGATGTGTGCTGGAACGACGCCGCGCGGCAGCGCGTGCAGAAGATCTATGATTACTACACCAGTACCGAAACTCTCGCCAGGCTCGTCCGGCATCTTGCCGCATGACCGGAGGAGCGAAAACGATGTCAACGGGAACCGTCCCCGTCGACAACGTTTGAAACGAAAACAGCCGGAGGGAACTTCCCTCCGGCTGTTTGTATGCAGTTGGATTCAGTCTTTTTCGTCCTCGTCGTCTTCATCGTCGAAAACGACTTCCTCGACGGCGGCGTTTTCAAAGTCGATGACTTCGCCGCACTCCGGGCACTCAAAGGAGCCCGCGTCGAGCGTATCCTCGTCCACGGTCAGCTTAAAGCCGCAGCCCGGGCACTCCACGGAGTAGAAGACGGTGTCGTCTTCGTCCTCGTCGTCGTACTCTTCGTCCTCGTCGTCTCCGCCGCAGCAGGAGCAGGGGCTCTCATAAAACTCGTTTTCGAGCTCGGCGAGATCTTCATTGATCTCCTCCACGCCGTCGGTCAGATCGACCAGCGCGTCCTTCGTGTCCGCGAGATCGAGAGAAAGATCTTCCAGAATGTCGATAATGACATGGAACAGCTTTCCCTGTCCGCCGTCCTCCTGAATGCCCATGCCTTCGGCAAGACCCTTCAGATAGGCCACTTTTTCGGATGTTGTCATAAGAAACCCTCCCTTTGTTGATGGTTGGACGTTATTGCAGAACTTCTCAGCCCTTGGCGCGCTCGAGATACTCGCCGGTGCGGGTGTCGATCTTGATGCGCTCGCCCTCTTCGAGGAACAGGGGCACCTTGATCTCCGCGCCGGTCTCCAGCTTGGCGGGCTTGGTGGCGTTGGTGGCGGTGTTGCCGGCAAAGCCGGGGTCGGTCTCGGTGATGACCAGCTCAACGAACGTCGGGGGATCGACCGCGAACACCTTGCCCTTGTAGGAGCTGACGGTGCAGACCATGTTTTCCTTCACGAAGCGGAAGCTGTCGGAGAGCATGCTCTCGTCGATGGGCTCAAGCTCGTAGGTCTCGGGGTCCATGAAGTAGTAAAGGTTGCCGTCGTTGTAGCTGTACTCCATGCTGCGGCGCTCGACGAACGCTTCCTCGAACTTCGCGGTGGGGTTGAAGCTGGTCTCGACGACAGCGCCGGTGATGACGTTCTTCATCTTGGTGCGCACGAAAGCCGCGCCCTTGCCGGGCTTGACGTGCTGGAACTCGACGACCTGCATGACCTGGCCGTCCATTTCAAAGGTTACTCCGTTGCGAAAATCGCCTGCGGAAATCATAGGAAACTCCTCCTCGTATGTGAATAAATTATTTGTATCCACTATTTAGCGGAAATATTTTATACTATAGGGCGCCATATTGCAAGCTTTTCTTGCGCACAAGACGGCCGCGCGGCGGTTTTTCTTCCGCTTCCAGATACCGGATCTCCGGGAAAGGTTGCTTTTTCAGTAGTTTTACGCTATAATACCTCTGTTATGCCATACACTTACGGGGGCTAAGTCAAAAATGAAAAAAATCCGCTTTGCAATATGCGCTCTTATCGCCGCGCTCGCGCTGGGGCTCGTCCCGCCCGCGGCCATGGCGATCGACGATCCGGGGATCGACACGACGTACGCCGCCGTGCTCCTCGCCGAGGACGGTGACCAGGAAACGGTCCTCTATACGAAAAATGCCGACGAGCGGCTCTATCCCGCCTCGCTCACGAAGGTGATGACCGTCCTTCTCGCCGTGGAGGATATCGAGTCCGGCAAGATCGCTCTCTCTGACCCGGTCACGGCGCAGCCGGGATTTGATTTTGATATGATCGTCGGCGGCAGCAGCGTGTACATCATGCAGCAGGAGACGATGACGCTCGAAAGCCTTCTCTACTGCGCGATGGTCGCCTCGGCCAACGACGCCTGCAACGTGATCGCGCAATACGTCAGCGGCTCGATCTCCGATTTCGTCGCGCGCATGAACGCCCGCGCCGCGGAGCTCGGCTGCACCGGCACGAACTTCACGAACACCCACGGTCTGCCCGACGCGAACCACTATACGACCGCCTGGGACTTTTCTCGCATCGTGCGCGAGGCTGCCAAGCACGAGCTTTTTATGACGATCGCCAGCACCATCAACTACACCGTGCCGGACACGAACGTTTCCTCCGAGCGCGTTCTGGAGAGCACGAACTCGCTCGTCAACCCCACGAACCCTCTCTATCCGGGCGACTGGGGCTATGAATACGCCAAGGGTATCAAGACCGGCCACACAAACGACGCCGGATACTGTCTCGCCTCCAGCGCGGAAAAAGACGGCGTGAAGCTCCTTTCCGTCGTGCTCAAATCGGAGGCGTATCAGCAGGACGACGGCAGCTGGTACTACGGCAACTTCGCCGACACGCGCACGCTCTTTGAGTGGGGCTTCAACAACTTCAGCTATCAGGACGTTCTCAAATCCACCGAGACTGTGACGGAGGTCCCCGTTGCGATGGGCGCGGACGCCGAAACCGTTACGGCCCGCCCGAGCACGACCATCCGCGCCTTCCTGCCGAACGACGTCGACCTGACGGCGGTCGAGCGGACGATCACCCTCTCGCCGGACGTCGCCGCGGACGGACTGACCGCGCCGGTCAGCGCGGGACAGGTCGTCGGCGAGATCAGCGTGATCCGCGACGGCGTGGTGCTCGGCACCTCGCCGCTCGTCACGACCACCTCGGTCGATCTCTCGCGCGTGGAGTACATGAAGGATCAGCTCCGCGAAACGCTGCGCACGCCGGGCGTCATTCTCGCGTTCTGGGCGCTGGTGCTGCTCTTTGCCGCGTACATTTTTGTTGTGGTGCGCTACCGCTCAAAGCGCCGCGCGTACCAGAGGCGGCTGGAGCTCGCGCGCACCATCCGGCTCGATATGGAGGACGACGAGGAAGAGCTGCGGCATGAGCGCCGCGTCCGCGCCACGACCGGCGCGCCGCGCAGCCGCCGCCGCGAGGACGTGATGCTCACGCCTGACTCCGCCGTGGACGAGCCGACGCGCGTCACCGGCGAGCGGCCCGCCGCAGCGCCGGAGGACGAACCGACCCGCCCGGTGCCGGACGCGAAGGAAACGAAGGACGCCCCCGGCCGCGACGCCACGCGGGACTACTTTGAAGAGTTCTTCGGGAAAAAGTGAATTATTAAAGAAAATCCCCTGCCGCGCGAAAACCGCGCGGCAGGGGATTTTTTGCGGGAAAGAAAGCCTCCCTCTTTGAGGGAGGTGGCTCGGCACAAAGTGCCGAGACGGAAGGAGTAACTCCCTCAGTCAGCATAGCTGCCAGCTCCCTCAAGGAGGGAGCCAAGCCAGCTTACTGCAAACCGTACTTGCCGCCTCTGATGGAGAAATGCGCGAGGGGGCCTTTACCGAAATCTTACAGATACCGGTCCAGCGCTTCTCTTGCCTTGTCCCAGCCGGTGCGGGCGCGGTTGATGAGCTCGGCGACGTCGCCGGTCCACTCCGGCGCGCCGGGGAGAACGCGGCGGCGCGGCAGATCGCCGCTATTCCAACGCTCGATCACGCTGCGGTACTGCGCGCGGGCGTTCTTCACGCTGTCTTCCCACGAGAGATAGATCTTCTCGGAGGCCGTCTCGCCGATGCGGGCGAAATACGCGCGGTCCGCGCCCTCGCGCAGCAGCGCCGCGGCGAGACCGTCGCCGTTTTCGGGAATGAGGATGCCGGTATCGCCGTCGGTGATGCCCTCGGCGGCGCAGCTGCCTTCAATGAGCACGCTGCCGAGTGAGCACGCCGCCGCCTCGCGCACGACGAGGCCGTTCGTGTCGAACGTCGAGGGGAAGAGCAGCAGATCGGCGCGGGTATACCATGCGCGGATCGTGTCGCGGTCGCGCTCGGTGCCGGTGAAGCGGCAGTGGTCGGTGAGACCGAGCTGCGCGGCGTATTCCTCCACGGCGGGGCGGTCCTGCCCGTCGCCGACGAACACCATGCAGAAATCGCCGCCGGCGTCGCGCACCTTTTTGAGCCCGTCGAGAATGATGCGCAGCCCCTTGTACCACATGATACGCCCGATGAACAGGTATACCGGCTTATCGGCGGGCAGCGCCCATTTTCTGCTCAGCGCGTCCACGGCCTCCGGGGATGCCTTGCCGCGCGGGAGATCGACGCCGTTCGGCATGACAATGTAGTCGCCCGCGTAGCCGAGAGAGCGGAGATTTTCTCCCGCGCCGCGGCTCACGACCCATACCTCGTCACACGCGGAAATGTTGCTTACCAAGAGCTTCACCGCCGCGTCCTGCAGCGTTTTGCCGCGGACGGCCTTGGCGATGTCGATATCGAATTTGGTGTGATAGGTGAACACGACCGGCTTATCGATCGCCTCGCGCAGACTGCGCGCGAGCAGCGTGGAAACGACCGGGCAATGCGTGTGGATGATGTCAAAGTCCATCGCCGCAAGCTCCGCCACGGCTGCCGGGGCGAACGGGTTTCCGGCGCGGTAGCCGGTCATCTTCGTCGTGTCGATGCTCGGATAGCGCACGACGGGGAACGGGTAATCGTCCACAACGCCCGGATACTCCGGCGTTGCCACGGCGCAGAGCCCCTCGGTCTCGGTGAGGATCTTCGCATAGTTCACCACGGCGTTCGCCACACCGTCCACGACCGGCGGGAACGAGTCGTTCATCAGACAGACGTTCAGCCCCTCGCCGCCGTCCGGACGGCGGCAGCCCTGCGCGGGCCGCTTGCGACCCAGCAGCGCCGGGGCCGGCCGCGCCGTTCCGCCCTGCCGGGCGAGCTTGCGCGCTGCCGGTTCGGCAAATGCCGCGGCGAGAGCGGCTCCGCCGCCGGCAAGCTCGAGCAGCGTGTCCGCCGTGACGATCTGCCAGGGATCAACGCCCTTGTGCTCCGCCGCGGCCTCGATGAGCGCCACGGCGAGATCGATGTAATCGCCCTTTTCCGCGTCGAGCCGCTTGGCGAGCGCGGGGAGCTGCTTTTCGCAGAGCGTGCGCAGGCTGACGCTCTCCCCGGCGGAGGCGGCGTCCGACAAAAGCGAGAGCGCCTTCGTCTCGTCCCAATCGCAGTCCACATAGTATTTCGTGCCGCGCAGCCCGTAGAGGAAGCGCTGCATATCGTAATATCCGGCGCGCAGGTTTTCCCGGCTCTGCGCCGGTTCAAATTCGAGCGTGCTGCCGAGATCGGCCGTCGGCTCGACGGTATAGACGCGCGTATCCTCCGGGACCTTCACCGAGCGCTCCACGCCGATGCCGAACAGCCGCAGCGCGAGAATGTCCTTGTAGCCGTGCTCAATGAGCACGTGCAGCGGCAGCACGTCGCGCAGACCGCCGTCGGCGTAGCGCTTGCCGCCGAGCTTTTCGCTGCGGAACACCGGGAGATAGGCGCTTGCGAGCAGCATGTCGCAGAGCGTGCCCTCCGGCAGGTCCTTCGCGCGCAGCTCGAGCAGCTTCCCGTCCGAAAGGGAGAACGTGTCGATGAAAAGCTCCACGGGAGATTCGCGCACCGTTTTCTCGTCCACGACCTGCGATATCCACTTGCGCAGCGGCGTAACGTCAAAGCCGCGGTTTTTTATCACTTCGAACATCTGCTGCGCCACGCTGTCGAGCTCGTCGAGCTTCACGCCGCCCTTCAAAAGGCGCGACATCGTCTCGTCGTCCACGTCCATGACCTGCGAATAGCGGATGTTTTCCCAGATGTTTTCCGCCTTTTCCAGATCGCCCATCACGATGAGCGAGCCGTTGAGCGCGCCGACGGAGGTGCCCGCGACGGCGTCGATCTTCACGCCCGCCTCACGCAGCGCCTTCCATGCGCCGATCTGGTACGCGCCCTTCGCTCCGCCGCCTTCGAGCGCGAGAGCGTAGGAGCGGGAGGTGTCGATGCGTAGTTTCATGGGGGATACGTCCTCCTTCCAAAGTGTATAAGTTTAAATTCTTGCCGCGCAGCCGAGCTCTTCGGCGAGCGCGTTGAGCGTATCGCGCAGCGCCGGAGCTACCGGCACGCCGTTCGCCGCGCTCTCGGCGGCGCGGCGTTCCTCCGGCTCGCCGGGGAGCAAAATCTCGCCGCCCGGCTGCGCCGGGGTGAGAGAAGTGACGCGCGAAAGGCTCTCCTCGCACAGAGCTTCAAACGTTTCGAGCGGCAGGAAGCGCTTTATATCCACGCAGCCGAAGATGTGGCCCGTTCCCGCCGGGCGCGAGAGATCGGAGAGAAGCCCCGTGCCGCCGAGAGCGCCGCTGCCCGTGAGTACGGCGCAGAGAAGCTCAATGAAGATCGCAAGCCCTGACCCCTTTGCGCCGCCGGCGGGAAGGAGCGTGCCGCCGTCAAGCACGGCGGCGGCGTCGGTCGTGGGCGCGCCGTGCGCGTCCAGCCCCCAGGTCTCGGGGATCGGCGTGCCGTTCAGCGCGGCGTAGCGGATCTTGCCGCGCGCTGCGGTGGAGAGCGCCATATCGAGCGCGAGGGGAGCCTTCCCCTCGCCGCGCGGCAGTGCCAGCCCGACCGGGTCGGTGCCGAGAAGCGGCTGCGCCGCGCCGTGCGGCGCCATGGCGCTGGCTGCCGAGGAAATGTTGAAAGCGAAAAAGCCGCGCCGCGCCGCGGGGATGGCGTACCATGCGCCCGTGCCGAAATGGTTGGAGTTTGCCACCGCTACGAACGAAACGCCGTATTCTGCGGCGAGCTCCTCCGCCTTATCGGAGGCCTTCCGCCCGGCGAGCTGGCCGAGACCGTTCTGTGCGTCGAGCCGCGCCGTGCCGCCGGATTCCATCGTGAACGGCATCGGAACATTGCTTGCCGTCGCGCCCGAGCGGAGCCGGGCAATGTACTGCGGCAGACGCAGCAGCCCGTGCGACGTGACGCCCCGGCACTCGGCAAAGAGAATACTGTCGGTCAAAAGCGCGGCATCGTCCGCCGAAAGCCCCGCCGCGCGGCAGAGCGAAACGGAAAAATCGCGCAGCGCAGCGGCATTTATGCGCTCGCTCATACGCGAACCTCCGCTTCGGCGACGAGCCCGCGCCCCTCGCCGCGGGCGAGCTGGCGCGCTTCGGGCAGATACCGCTCCAGCATTTCCATCACGATGGCGGCCTGCTGCGCCATGCGCGCGGCGTCCGCCTCCGTCGGCAGTGAGCCGTGGGTGGCGAGAGCGCTGTTGCCGATCTTGAGATACACCGGCGCGCAGCAGCGCACGATCTCGGGCGCTTCGTAGGTGCGGATGAACCCGCCGGAGCCCTCCGGACAGTCGGTGTGGACATCGAGCGGAACGGAAACGCTCGCGCGCAGCGCGCAGAGCATATCGAGCGAAAGATCGCGCACGGGGTTGATGCTGTCCGCGCCGCACTGCTCGAGCAGCCGGAACGATGCGCCGTTGCCGTGGCCGCAGTGGGCGCTCGCCTTGAGCACCGTGTCCGCGGGCAGCTCGCCGGTTTTCCGCGCCTCGCTGAGCACCCAGAGCAGCCCCTCGTCGTATACGAGCAGCCCCCGGATGCCGAGATCGCACACGCGCTTCGCGTCCTCGAGCGCGCGGACGAGCTGTTCCTCGCCGCGCAGCCGGTAGCCGATGACGGCGCCCTGCCGCGAAAGGCGCGTGGCGGAGGTGTCATACGCGGCCCGCGGGCCGATCGACACGGTGAGCGCAGCGCCGCTGTCGCGGCAGAGCGCGGCATATTCCAGAAGCTCTGCACGCGTATGGCGGAACGCCCCGAGCGTTTCGTCGATGCGGTTGACCGTGACGCCGAGACGCTGCGTTTCGCGCAGCAGCGCCTTTGCCGCGGCAAAGGTGTTCACCGTGGGGATCTCCACGCCGAACTGCGCTCCGCCGGGAAATGTCGCCTCCGAGGTCGGAAGAGAGTGCAGATCGCCCCCCGGCAGACCCAGAGTGCGGAGAAACGCTCTCATTTTATCCATCATAACGGCATCGCTCCTTGTTCTAAGAGATACAGAAAAAGTATACCGCATTTTTCCGCCGTTGAAAAGACCTTGACGGGGAAAACCCTTCCGCCGCAAGAAACGGAAACGGAGGGGTCTCCCCCTCCGTTTGAGCTTGTCAAAAAAGTATTTTTGCCGACGTACACGCCGCCGGCAAAAATGCTTTGCACTTTATTTGCGCCTGCGGGCGCAAACTCTGCGTGGCTCTTTCGCTCATCGAGCGCCGCATCCGGCGGCTCTTCGCCGTGTACGCGCCGGAGACTCAGCGGTAATACTGCGCCTGCGCGTTCCAGAGCTGCGCATATTCGCCGCTCTCATCCGCGAGCAGCGTCTCGTGCGCGCCCTGCTGGATGATCTTTCCGGTGTCGAACACGACGATCTCGTCGCAGAACTTGCACGAGGAGAGCCGGTGCGAAATGTAAATGGCGGTCTTGTCGCCGACCATGTCGTTGAGCTTTTCATAGATCTCCGCCTCGGCGATCGGGTCGAGCGCGGCGGTCGGCTCGTCGAGAATGAGGAAGGGCGCATCCTTATAGAGCGCGCGGGCGATGGCGATCTTCTGCCCCTCGCCGCCGGAGACCTCGACGCCGTTCTCGTCAAAATCGCGGAAGAGGCTCGTCTCCGTTCCGAGCGGCAGCGCTTTGAGCCGGTCGCCGAAGCCGGCCTGCGCAAGCGCTTTCTCGGCTCTCGCGCGGTCATATTCCGGCGCGGCGGCCACGTTCTGCCCGAGCGAGAACGCCAGCAGCTGAAAGTCCTGGAACACGACGGAAAATACATCCATATACTCTCTGTAATTATATTTCCGAATATCTATGCCATTGAGTAATATCTCGCCCTCGGTAGGGTCGTACAGACGGCAAAGCAGCTTGATGAACGTTGTTTTGCCGCTGCCGTTCGGCCCGACGACGGCGAGCTTTTTTCCGATCTCAAACTTCACCGACAGATGGCGCAGCGCCCAATTCTCCGTGCCGGGGTAGCGGAAGGAGACATCGCGGAACTCGATCTCGTACTTGCGGTCGGAGCGCTTCTCGGTCGTGAGCGAGCCCTGATACATCTCGTTCGGCGTATCGAGGAAGGCGAAGAGCTCCTGCAGAAACGGCGCGTTGCTACGCGCAATGCTGCTCTGGTTGAGGAGCTCCGTAAGGTGCCCGGAGAGGGCGGTGAGCGCCGCGACATACTGCACAACGCTGCCCGCGCCGAACGCGCCCGCGAGCGCCTTGCAGCAGACGAAGAGGTACGCCGCCGCGGTGAACAGCACCGAGACCGAAGCGCTCACGATCATCAGTACGCCGCCGCGGCCCCACGCGAGCTTTGCAAACGGGCCGTTTGCGCTGAACGGCATGTCGGAAGAGGCGTAGCTATCACAGATGTCCTGCTGATTATACATGCGGATGTCGCTCGCGCGGTCGCGGTCGGAAAGGGCCATATCCGAAAAGAAGCCATACCGGTTGCCGAGCCGCGCGAGCGGCGCGAGCTCCGCGGTGAGCACGGCCATGCGATATTCGCAAAGCGGCGAAAGCGCCGTAAGCAGCGCGAGCAGCAGCACGAATCCCGCGATGAACAGCGGATGATTCAGCACCGTCCACGCCCCGGCGCTCTCCGGCACGCGCTGCGTGAAGAGCGTTACGGTGAGGACAATGACGCCCAGAACGCCGAACACAGCCTTTGGAAGCTCCATTTCCACATCCATCACGCGGCCCAGGCCATAGCCGCCCCAGTTTTCGTTCTGGCCGATCTGGGCGAGATCGTCGTGCGTTTTGGGATCGTCCAGCCGGGGGAAATCCATGTCCAGCATCTTTTTGGCATAGATCTTCTGGTTGATATAGAAATAGTTATCAAACAAAACCGTCTGCCGGCGCTCGAGCGCGGCAGTGATGAGCGGCAGCAGCGACGCCGCGGCGACGGCGGCAATCGCGAGCACCGTGAGCCGGTGCGCATCGCGCGCGCCCGTGAGCTCGCCGATGATTTGTGCGGAAAGGTAGATCAGCACATACGGCGAGAGCGATTTGAACGCGGCGTAAAGCCAGTTGACCGCGTGCAGCGCGGGCCGTTCGGCATAAAAGAGCTTCGCCGCGCGGCGGTGCAGCCGCCACGCCTCGCGCGAGGATACTTTTTTCTTATTCTCTTCCATCGTTTTCGCCCTCCTCCCGGTAATACTTGCTCTGCACTTCAAAGAGCCCGGCGTATTTTCCGCCGCGCGCGAGCAGCTCCTCGTGGCTGCCCTGCTCGGCAATGGCGCCGCCGTCGATGAGCAGAATGCGGTCGCAGAAGCGCGTCGAGGCAAGGCGGTGCGAGATGAACACGCTCGTCCGCCCCACGGTCATGGCGGCGTATTTCTGATAGATATCGTTCTCGGCGATGGGATCGAGCGCGGCGGTCGGCTCGTCGAGCAGCAGGATGGGCGCGTTCTTATAGAGCGCGCGGGCGAGCATGAGCCGCTGCATTTCGCCGCCGGAGAGCAGCACGCCGTCCTCGAACACCTGGCGGCCGATGTGCGTTTTGAGTCCGTCCGGCAGCGCCGCCACGCGCTCCGTGAGCCCCGCCTTTTCGAGACATTCGCGCACGCGCGCCTCGTCGATGCCCTCGCGCGTCTGCGCGACGTTTTCCTCCAGCGTCGCTTCGAGCACGGAGAACTTCTGGAACACGGCGGTGAAGAGCGTGTAGTACTCCTGCCGGTTGAACTCCCGGATGTCCTCGCCGTTTAAGAGCACGCGCCCCTCGGAAGGGTCATAAAAGCCGCAGAGCAGCTTTACGAGAGTCGTCTTGCCGGCGCCGTTTAAGCCCACGACGGCGAGCCGCTCGCCGGGATGCACCGTAAGATCGATGCCGTGCAGCGCGTCCTTGTCCGCGCCGGGATAGCGGAAGGAGACATGATCGAGCCGCAGCTCGTATTTCCCGTCCGGGCACTCCGGCAGGGGCTTGCCGCCCTCCATGCGGAAGGGCTCCGGCAGCTCAAGATATTCGCGGATGACGCAGAGATCGAGACTCTGCCGCCGCAGCGTGCCGAGCTCGGCGAGAACGCCGTTGAGCTGTTCGGCATACGCGCCGACGGCGGAGAAGCACAGCAGAAAGTCGCCCGCGCCCATTCCCCCGGCGAGCGTCTGGCGCAGCAGGAAGTAATAGGCAAGGCCGTTGCGCACGGCGGTGAGCGCGGCGTCGATCACGTTCGTCCAGAAATACACCCGCTCGCGCCGCTCGACGAAGGCGTCGAACGCGCGGAGCGTTTTGTCATACACGGCTTCGAGCCACGGGCGCATGCCGAAAATACGGATGTCCTTGCCGAGGACGGTGCTCTGCGCCTTGTCGGAAACATAGTCCATTTTCTTTTCGAGCGCGGCGGCCTCGTCGCGGTGGCGGTAGCCCCACTCGTTGATGCGCCGGTTGACGAAATACTCCGCCGCGGTCGTCACGGTGAGCGCGGCGAGAAGCCACGCGCTCGTATTCGTGAGCAGCAGCAGATACACCACAAAGCTCAGCGCCGCAGTGAGAAACTTCTGCTCGTCCAGCCAGATGGACTCGCTCGCGCTGCGGTTGTTGCAGGTCGCGCGGGCGGCCCGCTCCTGCAGCTTGAGGACCTCCGGGTCCTCGGTGAGCGGATAGGCCATCACGCAGGCTTTATAATGGATCTTGCGGATGATCGCAAGACGCACATCCACCCGCGAGAACAGCGGCCCATGATGCAGATAGTCTCTGACCGCCGAGCACACGAGCAACGCCCCAGTAAGCACGGCGATCGTCGTGAGAAGGCGGGAGAGGGAAGCTCCCTCCTCCACGCAGCGGACGATCTCCGGCGCGAGCAGAAGGCCGGAAACGCCCACGCCCGCCATGGCGAGCGCCCGGATGACCGTAATGACCGGCACATCGTCCCGGTGCACCGCGTGCGCCTGCCGCAGCATCCAGAGCATATTCTGCCCCAGATTGTAGCGCGGCTTTTTCGTTTTTTCTTTCATCGAAACCACCTCTTCTTTGCGAGGATAACACTATCACAAAACTTCGTCCCCGGCACAGACCGGGGACGAATGGCTTATTTTCGGGGATGAACCGTTTCGCTCACACCTGCGGGAGCAGTATCTCGGTCGTGAACGCGCCGTCCTCGCTGTTGCGGGAGAGATACCCGTCCAGCCGCGCGACGATATCGTCGATGCGCACGAGACCAAAGCCGTGCCCCTCGCCCTTCGTGGTGCGGAAGCGCCCGCCGGTCTTTTCGAGCTTCTTTCCGGCGGTGAAGTTTGTGAAGGAGATATAAAGCTGCGTGCCCTTCATGTCCATGTACACGCGGATGAGCCGGTCCTTTTCCGGCAGGGCCATGCTCGCTTCAATGGCATTATCAAAGAGATTGCCGAGAATGCAGCAGAGATCGAGCTCCGACATTTTGAGCTTTACGGGAATGTGCGCGTCGGCCTGCACCGTGATGCCGCGCGATTTGGCGAGGGATATCTTGCTGTTCAAAATGGCGTCCGCCATGGCGTTGCCGGTTTTGACGACGGTGTCCACGGTGTTCAGATCGGTGTCCAGCTCGTCGAGATAGGCGCGGATGGCGTCCATGTCGCCCTTGGCGGCGAACGCCTTGAGCACCTGGATATGATTCCGGTAGTCGTGCCGCCAGCCGCGGATCTGGCGGTACATGTTCTCCACCTCTTTATAATGCGTGTCCACCAGCTCGCGCTGGTAGGCTTCGAGCTGCTTATCGACGCGGCGCGAAAATAGGCTCATGCTCTCACCTCTCAATGATACGCGATAATGGCGCGGTTGAGCGCTTCGTAAGCGCCGCGCGGGAGCGGGACGGCTGTGCCGTCGGATAAAATCGCGTCCGTTTTCGTCACGCGGCGGATGTACGAAAGATTCACGATCGCCGCGCGCCCGATGCGGAAAAACCGCTCGTCCAGCTCGTCCGAGAGCGCGCCGAGCGTTTTCTTTACGGTATAATCCCGCTTCGCGTGGACGGTCGTGTAGTTTTTCTCCACATCGAGATAGCGGATCTCATAAAGCGGCACGCGGAAGATCTCGCCGCCGCACTCGAGCGTGAGCGCGCGGCTGTCGCTGCGCAGCTTCGCCGCGGCGCGGTCGAGCACCTCGAAGAGCTTTTCCTCGCGGACGGGCTTTACGAGATAGTGCAGCGCCGCCACGTCGTACCCCTCGGCGATGTAGTCCGTGTAGCCGGTGATGAAAACGATCTGCACGGCGGTGTTCTCCGCGCGGACGCGCCTGGCCATCGTCACGCCGTCCATGCCGCCCATCTCGACATCGAGCAGCAGAAGGTCAAAATTCTTGTCCTCGTCGTAGGCGAAGAGGAACGCCTCGGCGGAGGGGAACATCTCGAGCGCGACGCTCTCTTCCCGGCTCTCGCCCCATTCGCGGACATACTGCGCGACGAGCTGCGCGTCCTCGGCGCGGTCGTCGCAGATAGCGGCGCGCATATTCTCCCCCCTCACGATGTTTTTTCCATAGTATTCAATTCGCAAACGCTTGTCAAACTAAAAATGTGTATGGTATACTGAATTGATATGGAAAAGATGATGCATTCGTATATAATCTCCGGCGACGGAGACGCGGCGCGCGCTCGCGCGCGGGAAATGGCGGCGGCGGCGCTCTGTGAGAGCAGCGGCGCGAAGCCCTGCCGCGCTTGCCGCCACTGCCGCAAGGTGTTCCAGGGCGCGTTCCCCGGCATCCATCCGGACGTGGCGCTCGTCGAGCGCGCGGCGGACAAGTCCGGCAAGCTGCGGCGCGAGATCACCGTCGATCAGATCCGCGCGCTCGCCGTGGACGCCGCCGTGCTGCCGAACGAGGCCGACGGCAAGGTATACATCTTTCCCGAAGCGGACACGATGAACATCGCCGCGCAGAACGCGTTCCTGAAGCTGCTCGAAGAGCCGCCGCGCGGCGTCATGTTCCTTCTCTGCGCCGAAAGCCGCGAAAAGCTGCTCGAAACGGTGCAGTCGCGCTGCGGCGAGATCCGGCTCGCGGGCGGGACTATTGCGCCGGAGAACGAGCGCGCCCGCGGCTATCTTGAAGCGCGGCTCGACCGCGCGGAGCTTCTGCGCTGCTGCACAGCGATGGAAAAGCTCGATAACGCGCAGCTTCTCGAGGTCGTTACCGCGGCGGAGGAGCTCGCCGTGAAGCTCGTTTCCGACCGGCGGGAGCTTCTCGCGCTCGAAGCGTTTCTCCGCCGCGCGGAGGAATATCTCCGGCTGAATGTCGGCCCGAAGCACGTGACCGGTTATCTATCCACCTATCTGCCGGACGGCAAATGACCTCCGGCGCTCACACATCAGGAAATGAGGAAAATCCCGTGACAGAAGTAATCAGCATAAAATTCCGCGGCCGCGGCAAGACGTACTATTTCGACCCCGCCGGCGTGACCGCGAGGGCGGGCGATACGCTCGTTGTGGAAACGTCCAAGGGCATGGAGCTTGGCGAGTGCGTCAAGGGAAATCACATGGTCGGGGACGGCGACTGCGTGCAGCCGCTGCGTCCCGTCGTGCGCCGCGCCACGCCGGACGATCTGCGCATCGCGGAGCTCAACCGCAAGCGCGAAAAGGAAGCGCTCGGCATCTGCCGGGAGCTCATCGAAAAGCACAAGCTCGAAATGAAGCTCGTGGACGTCGAGTGCTCGTTTGAGGGGAATAAAATTCTCTTCTTCTTCACCGCCGACGGGCGCGTGGACTTCCGCGAGCTCGTAAAGGACCTTGCGGGCGTGTTCCGCACGCGCATCGAGCTGCGGCAGATCGGCGTGCGGGACGAGGCGAAGATGCTCGGCGGTCTCGGCATCTGCGG
>ERZ1034719.815-NODE-815-length-16476-cov-8.742342_pt1 | contig 16476 bp, 10 predicted proteins | sample MGYA00520703_ERZ1034719 | MGnify/ENA primary metagenome ERZ1034719 (study PRJEB33766, sample SAMN09781716) | gut metagenome | biome: gut microbiome | host: Homo sapiens | place: Madagascar | study: EMG produced TPA metagenomics assembly of the PRJNA485056 data set...
GGTCGGAAAACGAAAGTAGGAAGAAAACTGCTTCGTTTTCCTCCTACTCGATTTGTTACAATTACCAAACAACGACTTTGTCTACTATCTTCTGCTGCTCACTTGCAGTACGACGTAGATATATTCGTGTAGTTTCTAGTCGTTCATGTCCCATAAGATCTGCAAGAAGGGCTATGTCATTGAAGCGCTCAAGAAAGTTCTTGGCAAAACGATGACGGAACGAATGAGGATATACCACATTCTTGTTCATTCCATATTTCTCCGCAAAATGCTTCAATCGCTGAGCGATGCCACGTGTTGTTATGCGTTCTCCAAAATGATTCAGGAAAATATATCCAGATTGGATTCCTTTTTCGTCAAGCCACTTTGTTGCTTCTAAGCGCAAATTCTTCGGAATGTACAGACGGCGAATCTTGCCACCTTTACTATAAAGGTCAAGATACCCTACCTTTACATGCTCTACCTTGATGTGGCGTAACTCGCTAACACGTGCACCTGTGGCACCCATAAACCAAACAACGAAATACCACTCATCATGTCCGTCGGCTTTTAGTTTACGTTTGAAGAACTTATAATCAGCATCGCTGATTACATTCTCTAAAAAGTTCTTCTGTTGAACTTTGACGAACTTCATCTTTAGCTTTTCCTGCTTGATAAACTCCAGGTACTTGTTGATAGCTTGCAAACGCAAATTGACAGTCTGCGGTTTGAAGTTCTCTACCAAATACCCCTTATATGCCAAGAGGTTTTTCTTATTCACTACTGAATAATGCTCCGTAAAATACTTCACAGTCCATTCATATGAGCGAACAGTGTTCTCTGTCAAGTTGTTCTTGACAAGATAATCTTTGAATTTTGTTACCATATTATACTTAATTTAAATGTAATATGGTATAAACGAAAAAAGAGAGCCTATAAGCTCTCTTCTATCATATCAAGTTGATGAAATAACTCTTCTATCTTTGCAGCTATACGAGTTTGTTCAGCAAGAGGGGGAAATGGCACATGAAGTTTGTGTAAAGCATTTGAAGACAATCCTAACAAGCCAATCCCTTTTCCACCTATCATATTATTCACTTTAAGATAATTGAATACATAATAGTAAAAAGACACACATAAACCATTGATTTTCGGACGCAACCTATGAAGATGGTTTTGTATACAAATATTATAGTCGTAATTCCAAATAGCAGCTCGGCCTATATCTCCACCTTCACAAACAAGTAAGTCGCCTTTTGTTATACTACATTTATCTAACTCATTATTTTTAAAATACATTTGTTTGACCGTTGTGAAATCAAATGTATTCCAATATACATTAGATGTCGTCAAATATTTCCGCATAATACCTTCTGTGTTAGATGCGTTCAGGGCCTTTCCCGTATTATGATTGAAAATCTCTCCCAACCATACTTCACACCATCCCACAGGTAACTTCTGATAATGCCCGTTATCGGTTATGATTTCAGCCTTCGGATTGATGCGTTTCAAGAGTTCGCTAGCAGGCTCGTCATTCGGGTCTTGCGGTACAAGTTTGCCGTGAATGGCAAGGTCGAGGATTTTGCTCTTGGCTTGCTTTATTGCTGCTACTAATTTTCCTTTTCCTGCTTCCAAGAAGCTTATTTGTAAAAGTAGATGCTTTATTTTAGCAACAATCCTTTCCTGTTCTTCAATAGGAGCAATTGGAACATACAATGAACGTAAAGTATCTAATCCGACTGTTTTTTGCGCAGTTCCTGTTGCTAATTTATCGCACAAACTTTTAATGTAATTGCTCATCAAAACAAATGACAAGTATTCATTACTTATGGTAGGTTTTATCAAACCTATATGTCGTTGGAAGCAGAATAGTCGGTCAGTTTTAATGTTTACGACAATGCCGTATGAACCAGTTACAGAAAATAATATGTCACCACGTTTGGGTTTCCTTTCCATTTGTATTTTTTCATAATATTCTTCTGGCACATAACGTGTATTTGAAAAATCAAGACTTCCATCAGCTATGTTTGATATAACTAAAAATGGGATTCCTTTTGATACTTTTGGAGGTGCTTGATGGTCACCATCTGTAACAGAAAAAACATAGTCTTCCAACCTGCACCACTTCCACCCCTTCGGCAGTTCAAACGGATAATGCGGCTTATCAGAAGTCTTTGCAGACTTCTTTCCCTTCTTAATTTTTCCCTCTTTAATGAGTCTTTCCTTTTCAGCACGGATACGTTCAAGCAGCACCGATGCAGGCTCATCGTTGGGATCTTGTGGAACGAGCTTGCCGTGAATAGCAAGGTCGAGTATCTTTTGTCTTAATGCTTTTGTGTCCATTATTAATTCGTCTATTAATTTTAAGATTTATCTTCTTTTGAGAAGAACTGACAGAATTCCCTTAATTGTTGTTGCATTTTTTCTTGCGGAATTAAGATACGCTTATATTCCGCCACCATCGTAGGACTCATGCTGCGACTCATAGCATATTCAACAACAACCTTGTCCACATCAGGACATAAAATGATGCCTATAGAAGGGTTCTCGTTGGAACGTTTCACATCACGGTCAAGAGCTTCAAGGTAAAACTCTAATTGACCAAGATCTCGAGGATGGAATTTGGTTTTCTTCAATTCCACCGCTACAAGTGCCTGGAGACCGCGATGAAAAAACAGCAAGTCTGCCTTATAGGTAGATGCACCAACGGTGAGCGGATACTCTTGATCCATAAAGATGAAATCTTTACCTAATTCGAGAATAAATTGCTTCATATGCTCTATTAATCCATTCTTCAATTTGCTTTCATTGTATTTCTTTGGCAACCCAAGAAAATCTAAAAACACAGTGTCTTTAAACATAATAGGAGCATCAGGATATTGCTCTAATAATCCCTTCGACATATTACTTTTATTTCCGAGAAGATTGGAAAAAGTATCATTGTCAATACAGCGCTGCATCTCTCTTTTTCCTAGTTTTTCTTTATGTGCATAAAGAATATAGAATAACCGCTGTTCATAACGCTTACAACGACATAGTATTTCTATATGGTTAGTGAACGTTGTCAACTCCAAAATTTTAGGCATTTGTGCAGCCAGTGGCTGCACAAATGCAGCAGCACCATTTTTTGATTGTATTGCCTTACTTTTCGATACCAATTGTTTTACTTCAATTTGTGCAGCCATTGGCTGCACAAATTCAGCATCAAGATACTTATTTACTATCGTAGTGAAAGTTTCCGTAGAATATTCATCATAGAACATCACCATATTATATATGTTTCTTCTACTATATCCTTTTATCTCAGGATGTTGAGAACGGATATATTCAGATAGTTGGGAAATAACCTTGCTTCCCCATTCCTCACTTTTTAACTTCTTGGAAACATAGGCACCTACATGCCACGCTGTGAGCAGCATCTCCTTATTGACAGCCATAGACGCTTTACTTCGATGCTGAACTATCAGATTTACGACTTCAGTAAACTGCTGTTCGATGTTAGTGTTTATCAAACTTTTGTCCATTTTATACCTCCTTTATTCCACTCAATAATTTCTCCAACTCGCTTACGGCCTTGCTGATATTCATGCTCTGTTCCTTGATGTTTGACATCAATTGGCTCAATGGTAAATCTTCAGTATCATTACCCTGTTTTATCCAAGTGATATCAAGACTTGTCTTGTCACGAGCCATGATTTCATCAATGCTATACTTGCGCCATCTGCCAGATGGGTTCTTGTCTGCATCATATGCCTCTTTGCGGGCATTGATGTCCTCAGCATGATAGCAGGTTACAAAGTCATCGAGGTGGTGACGCTCTAACTTGTTCGTAGCCAAGGTGTGTTTTACCCCAGTGCGATAGTCGTAGAACCAAATATTCTTAGTTGGCTGTCCCTTGGTAAAGAATAGTACGTTTGCCTTTACTCCCTGTGCATAGAAAATGCCTGTAGGTAAACGGAGAATGGTATGTAGATTGAAATCCGACAAGAGTTTCTTGCGGATGGTCTCTCCTGCGTTGCCTTCAAAAAGTACATTGTCTGGCAGGACTACTGCTGCACGTCCGCCAGTTTTGAGCATCAGCATCATATGCTGAAGGAAGTTGAGCTGGTTGTTCTTGGTTTCAACATAGAAGTCTGGACGATTGATTTCAACAGAACCGGCAGGGCGTGTGCCAAATGGAGGGTTGGCAAGGATGACATCCACTAAGGTGGAAGGTTCTTTCTCCAAAGAGTCCTCGCATACGATAGGGCTGTGGTCTGTGCCTATACCATGAAGATAAAGGTTCATGGAGGCAAGTGTAACCACAAGTGGGGTGATGTCATTGCCATGTAACGCTTTGTTGTTCAAAAAGTCCAATTTATCACGATTCTGGCTTTGTTCCTTCATGTAATCGTAGGCAGCAAGCAAGAAGCCACCAGTACCACAGGCGGGGTCGCATACAGTCTCACCAATTTGGGGTTGCAAGCAGTCAACCATAGCTTTAATCAGTGGACGTGGGGTAAAGTACTGACCAGCACCACTTTTTTTATCTTGACCATTTTTCTCCAAGATGCTTTCATATATAGCACCTTTTACATCACCATCCATGATGAGCCATTGCTCTTCATCTATCATAGTGATTACCTTCTTAAGATAGACAGGTTTGTCAATCTTGTTTTGTGCTTTGGTATAGATGGTGCCGATGAGGTCATCTTGTTGACTTAACAGTTTGAGTGTACTCTCATATTGCTTTACGAGATCATAGCCATCCAAGCCTGTCAAGTCTTTCCATCTATACCCAACAGGTATGGATGAATCCTCTCCAAAGAGTTCCATATTCTCGTCATCCATCTTTAAGAAAAGAAGATAGGTGAGTTGTGTGATGTAATCTGTAAATCCTACTCCGACTCCTGCTAATGTCGTAGCAAGATTCCATACCTTTTTTGTGAGCGTTTGCTCAGTTGTTATATTTTTAGCCATATCTATATACTATGCAGTTGTTCTTAATACTATAAATTTATATACGGAATCCAAAGCCTCGTCAGCTTTCTTCATGTTTCCGAAAGCTGCAATCAATTGGGCTGCATGGGTGACATCGTTCTTCCTTATCTCTCGCACGTTGCAGGCTCCATTGGCTGCGATGTATTCCACTATCTTGCCTATCAAATCTTTCTGCTTCGCTGTTATATCCATCTGTTTTCGACCATACCAAAGATTAAACATACTTCGAGCCGTAGGATAGGCACTTTCCAGTTTTTCGGTCTGATGGTAAGCGAAGCGTACCAGTTGGATGATGTTGGTAAGAGCCTCCGATTCTTCCTTTTTGACCGTGCGGCGTACTTTATCACCATATACGATGGCGTATGAATTCCATAAGAGCTTTTGTGCAAAGCGGTTGTTCTCCATCTTCAACTTGTTTTCCAAGTCCTTCAACATGGAATAAGTGATAGGTTCGCCCTCGTTATTATATAGAATACGTAAAGCTTCTATGTCATCACAGTGGTCGCAGCAATATTGCTCAAATGCATCTGTGGTACTTTGAGCCTCTTCTATAGAGAAACCTTTGGATATGAGCGTATCTTCTCCTGGCATCAGCGTGTTGACAAAACCAGCTGCAAGAATCAGTATGTACTTACGGACATTGGCATGATTAGCTATCGGAGATACCAAACCCTTACGTTCATTGTTAGGTTCATTGATATCTACGTATGGTGGCAATTGTGGCTGGTGTTCAGGATCGAGAGCATTATAGATGCGTTGAGCAATTTCCTGCATGTCATCATGAGCGATGCGGACAAATTCCTGTCGCTGTACATTATCTGCCTTATTGTAAAGTCTGGATAATGTGGCAGCAAGTCGCTTGAGGTAATTGTCTGGCAGATTTCCATGAGCGATACGTTCCAATAGTTCTTTTAAGGTGATGGTCTCTGTCTCAGGACCTTCATACTGACCTGGTATGATATGCTCATGTTCGGTTACTCCTACTGCATCAACTAGGAAGAAACAGTCTTTGCTGATAGCATTAGGTGTCACGTTGCGCAGCTGTTCGTCACCTATTGTCCGGACTCCACGACCTTTCATCTGTGTATAGAGGGGAGCTGAAGCCACATCACGCATAAACATCACGACTTCCAGAGGCTTTACATCTGTTCCGGTTGCGACAAGGGTACAGGTTACGGCAATGCGAAAGTCCTTGTCGTTACGAAACTGGCGTATCAGTTCATTGCTATCTCCTGCCGAATAGGTTATCTTCTGAACAAAGCGGTCATCCGTTCGCCCAAAAACTTCTTTAGCAATTTGAACGATATTTGTTGCATGGTTCTCGTTGAGCGCAAAGATGAGGGTCTTTGGCAGATAGTTCATGTTGGGCACTCTTTGAGGGTCATTGAACATTTCTGTATAGACAGCATCACGATAAGTGGAAAGAATAAGTTTTATCTGGGCAGGGTTGATGATGCTTCGATTTAACTCTTCTTTCGTATAAGTCTTCGTTTCCTTTGTACTTACGGTTTTAACTTCACCAGTGTATCGAGTCTCAACTTTGGTTCTCTGCCCTTGCATGATAGCTCCACCTTCTTCAGTTACCTTTGTTCTGATTCGGTAGATACGGCTATCGACGTTGACACCATCTATGATTGACTGCTCAAGTGTATAGTTTACAACACGGTTGTTGTTGAAGAATGCCATCGTTTCAGGAATTGGTGTCGCAGTAAGACCTATAAGACGAGCTGTATCAAAGTATTCTAGCACCTTGCGCCAGTTGCCATAAATAGAACGATGACACTCATCTATAACAATAAGGTCGAAGAAATCGTGTGGTAAGTTTGGGTTGTCTGGTAATGCTACTTCACCATCAGATGTATCTTCATCGCCTTCATCTGTATCCGTAATCTCTTCTCCTTTTAAGAGTGAGAATAATCTTTGTATGGTACAGATAACCACATTGCTGTCTGTTGGTATTTCAGCCGACTTCAACCTGTTGACTGCATAGATAGTATTGAAGGCATCACCAGTTTCCGTAAGGCGGAATGTGCCAAACTCTTTTTCTGCCTGTTTTCCGAGGTTATTGCGGTCAACAAGAAACAGAACACGACGCATAGGAGTATAGCTAAGCATGCGATAGGCCGTGAGACATGCCGTATATGTTTTGCCGGCACCAGTAGCTAGAACCATCAATGCACGATTTTGCCCTATACGGAAGCTCTTCTCCAATTCCGTGACTGCCTCATATTGACATTCTCGCAGACCTTTCTTATTCAATGTAGGAAGTCCGGCAAAAGGGTCGTCTATACCTAACATCTTTACTATTTCCTTAGGAGTAAGAATGCGGCTGATAGTTTCCCATTCTGAAGTTTCACGATGTCTATAATCAAAAAACTCTATTTCCTTGCCATTTGATTTAAAAAGGAAAGGCAAAGGTTTTTGCCAGGCTTGATAACAGTCAGGTACACTCTTTGCATATGTGATAGCCTGTTCACTCACAATATTGGAAGAAATATTAATTTCTTCTCGTTTAGCTTCGAGCACACCGACAGCTTTCCCATTGATAAACAGGAAATAATCTGCTTCAAGATTGCCTTTGAGCAATCCTTCACGAATAGCCACGGCTGAGATGGTAGGCTCGTATTCATCTCGATTGACAACCTTCCATCCTGCATCAGCAAACCATTGGTCTATTTTGACTCTTGCTTTTTCTTCTGGCGTCATAGTTTTGTTTCCTATTATTTTAGCTACAAAGATAATGATAATATTTCACTTGACCATTTATATGATTCACTATTTATACTTTTTTGTCTTTTCCGAATGAAAATAAGTATAAGGGATAAAGGGAAAGTGCATCTTTCTTCATTATATTACAGGAAACGTTTTTCTAAAACTATTGCCACTATTGCCACGCTTCAAGTTAACCAATTGTTTTTTAACTATTTAAGCGTGGCAATAAGGGCATTTCCTATTGCCACCTATTGCCACCTAATGCCACGCAAGGGCGAAAAACGGGGGATTCTCAGCGAAAAAGCAGAGAAATACTTATTGTTTTCGACGAAAAACATTAAAAAAGTGGAGAAAAAGGCTTGCGGTTTCGAACATTTTTTGTATTTTTGCAACCAACAGGAAAAATTCCTGCCGATTCCACCTAGAAGCTAACGACTCCTGTGAAACCACTGTATACACATTTAACCAAAAAACCAATGACACAAGCAGATTTAGTCAGACTCTACTTCAACAAAGAAAGTGCTTACAACTCATGGGACTATTGCTTCAACCAGCAATGTCCACTGGCTCAGGAATGTGCACACTATCTGTCCGTAACCTACAAAAAACCGGAACAGACCAAAGGCTACGCCATCTATCCCGATGCCTGCCACGACAACAAGTGCGAACATTTCCTGCAGCTACAGATGATGAAAATGGCATACGGCTTTACGAATATTCTTGAAGAACTGAAGCGTAAAGACGAAGCCACTTTCAGAGTACACATGACTTCCTACTTCGGAAGCAAGACTTCATACTATCGCTATAAATTAGGACAGACAGGACTCGTGCCTGAACAGCAGCAGTACGTGCTGAAATGGTGCCAGCAACATGGATACACCAACATGAGGTTCGACCGATATGCAGAAGAGGTCAACTATTAACAGCCGCACGCCGATTAAAGAATTCACCCGTGTACGTGGTCACTCAAACCCACGTACATGAGTATCCGCACCCACGTACACGGGTACGGATGACCGACGCTGTGGTCACGGATGACCGACACGATGGTCACGAATGACCGACGTAGCCGGGCACATTTGCCCAACGCCTTGGGCAAAGCTGGGCAAAGTCATCGGCCATCCTAAGTATCACCCTATCAACAAATTAGCAGAAATATGAAGTTTACTATTACAAGAATCAACAAGCAGAACAAGTTGATGGTCAGTTCGAAAACCGTAGAACGGTTTCTGGAGCGCATCGCCAAAGATGATGCCAAGCTGAGTGTCACCAATTTCAGAATGAGTGTGCCGCTCATGGAGGCCGACTACCAGTACTACAAAGGCATCAAGGAATGGCAGCACGTTTATCCAGCCGCAGAATTCAACAAGGATGAAAGCGGCAATCTCGTCTTCCAGAAATCAAACGGGCTGGTGATGCTCCACTTCATCAACCTCATGTCGGACCAGGAAAAAGATACCGTCAAGAAGACGGTCAGTCTGCTGCCGATGACCTTCGCTGCCTTCGAAGGAGCCGACGGCAGAAGCCTCATCGTGCTCGTAAGCATCTGCAACGAAGAAGGAAAAATCCCGACAAAAGAAGCCGACGCCGACTTACTCTACCAGTCTGCCTACGAACAGGTAAAGACGCTCTACCAGTCGCAGGTACAGGCAGCCATCAAACCCGAAAAGCCATCATTGGCATCCAACTTCATGCTTACGCTGGATGCCTCTCCTTATTATAACAGCAAGGCAGTGGCGATGCGCATCTCCCAAAATATGAAGAAGGTAGCCTCAGCCCCTAAAAATGTAGACGATTTGAAGACATACGATGACTATGAGTTTCTTTACCGCAAGGCAGCAGAAGAGACGAAGGAAGAGATGAAAGAAGCCAACATCTCATGGCAGAACGATGAAGACCGGTTCCTTGCCGGTTTCTCAGCCATCGCCATCAAGCTCTGCAACATGGGCCTCAGCGAAGAAGAAGCTTTCATCCATATCCGCCGCAACAACTGGGGACATGTAACAGAAGAGAAACTCCGCCAGATAGTGGGCACCGCTTACGATACCCATTCCAAAGACAGGAAGACAGAAAAATCAGCCTCAGGCAGAAAAGGCCGTACCGAAATTCTGCAGATGATCAGATACCTGGAGAGCCGGTACCAGTTCCGTTACAATACCGTGATGAAATATACCGAATACCGCCCGAACAATTCATGGGTTGGCGATTTCAGACCGGTGGATGCCCGTGTGCAGAAAAGCATGACGCTGGATGTTCAGATAGCCGACATCCACGTAAGCATCAAGGATGTAAGGAATTTTCTAGAGTCAGACCGCATCAGAAACTACAGTCCGATAGAGTCCTATCTCTATGACTGTCTGGGAAAATGGGACGGTAAGGACCGCATCCGTGCCCTGGCACGAACCGTACCCACCAACAATCCTCATTGGGAAGACTGGTTTTACACCTGGTTTCTGGGAATGGTTGACCAGTGGCGCGGCATGTATCGCCGTCAATATGGCAACAGTACCATGCCGCTGCTCATTTCCAAGCAGGGTTACAACAAGAGCACCTTCTGCCGCCGTCTCATCCCTACCGAATTATCGTGGGGCTTTACCGACAATATGATTCTCTCAGAAAAGCGTCAGGTATTGCAGGCGATGTCACAATTTCTGCTCATCAATCTCGATGAGTTCAATCAGATTTCACCACAAGTGCAGCAGGGATTTCTGAAGAATCTGCTGCAGTTGCCTACGGTGAAAATCAAGCCGCCATACGGAAGTCATGTACAGGAATTCCCTCGTCTAGCCTCCTTCATTGCCACGAGCAACATGACCGATATTCTTTCCGACCCATCCGGCAACCGCCGTTTTCTGGGAGTAGAACTGACGGGACCTATCGATGTGAGTGGCAGACTGAACTATGAGCAGCTTTATGCGCAGGCGATGCAAGCTCTGGAGCGTGGCGAAAAATCCTATTTCGACGCCAAGGAAACCGCCATCATCATGCAATATAACAGACAATTTGAGCAGATTTCCCCTATCAAGCAATGTTTTCTGCAGGTTTTTGAGCCTGCAAGTACCCCGGAAGAGGGCGAATATCTGATGACAGCCGCCATTTTCGACATTTTGAAGCAGAAATTCGGCTCTTCTCTCCAGGTTTCGAGTATACAGAGATTGGGCAGAGAGCTCCAGAATATCGAAGGATTGCAGAGCAAGAAAACGAGGTTCGGCACTGAGTATCTGGTAGTTAGAAAATAGCCAACTCCCTTTTTATCTCATTTTCTCATAAAAAAGGCGTGGTAACGCGTGGTATCAAGTGGTAACAGAGAAACCGCTTATCACCACGCGTTATTCTCTTATAATCAGCTAGTTACGCAAAGCGTGGTAAATATGGTAATAAAAACAGAAAAACATTTTCGTATAATAACCATAAAGGTAGGAGTAAACCACTTTTTGCTTTACCATTCGCATGTATTGGCAATTGTGCCGAAATCATGAACTTCATTATGCGAACTCATCCACTTCATTTCACGACTTCATCCACTTCATTTCACGACTTCATCTACTTCATTGAGTTGACACATACGGCTGCGGTGGCTGAAGGAGACGACTGAGTTAGCAGAATGAGACGGCTGCATTAGCTGAAGGAGTCGAATGCATTAGCCGAATGAGACGGCTGCGGTGGCAGAAGGAGTCGAATGCGGTGGCAGAAGGAGTCGAATCCGGTGACCGAAGGAATCGAATGCGATGGCCGAAGGAGACGACTGAGGAGGATTAATAAAACACTTAATGCTACTATATTTTAGGACATCTGTATTCTAGTTAAAGTTTCACTCTAGAACTATAACTATTTTGCAATACATCACATCGCCAAACATCCAAACAATAATAATTAATCGAACCTTTATGGAATTATCTACAATAGTAGAAATTATTGAAGCATACTAGCCTTCAGTTACATTAACTGGAACTGGTTCTATATCTACAATAGTAGAAATTATTGAAGCATACTAGTCAGCGTTGCTTCTATCCTCAGTAGACGGTGATCTACAATAGTAGAAATTATTGAGGCATACTAGCCTGGTAATGATATCTACATCTGCCAGCCATCTACTATAGTAGAAATTATTGAAGCATACTAGCCATTTATTGATATGGTAATGATAATCGGTTCATCTACATTAGTAGAAATTATTGAAGCATACTAGCCCTGTCGGTCTTGGTGAGATTTTATCAGAAATCTACAATAGTAGAAATTATTGAAGCATACTAGCCCTCACTCAGGGATATGTTCAAGAATAATTCAATCTACAATAGTAGAAATTGTTGAAGCATACTAGCCCTTGGTCGTTGTGCTGGTGTGAGATTATGATCTACAATAGTAGAAATTGTTGAAGCATACTAGCCCACCGAAGTGAAGGTACAAGCAAGTTAAACATCTACAATAGTAGAAATTATTGAAGCATACTAGCCTGCACATATTGTGGAATGGAGCTGGTACACTACATCTACGATAGTAGAAATTATTGAAGCATACTAGCCTTTCTTTTTCTTCATTTTAACGTATATCTATCTACAATAGTAGAAATTATTGAAGCATACTAGCCAGGATAGCCATACATCACCTTATGCTCGTATCTACAATAGTAGAAATTATTGAAGCATACTAGCCCTCTCTCCGTGCACCCTCCTTCGCTCGGTATCTACAATAGTAGAAATTATTGAAGCATACTAGCCCTGCTGCATTATTGCTCGACATCAAGGAATCTACAATAGTAGAAATTATTGAAGCATACTAGCCACGAAAATTTGTAGTATCTTTGCATTGTCTATCTACAATAGTAGAAATTATTGAAGCATACTAGCCCAAGAAGATTGCCAAGGCTTATGTATTATATCTACAATAGTAGAAATTATTGAAGCATACTAGCCTCCGGCAATGATTCTCAACGGTTCTTTCGATCTACAATAGTAGAAATTATTGAAGCATACTAGCCGAATGACAATACCATGTTTTCCGCTAGACATCTACAATAGTAGAAATTATTGAAGCATACTAGCCCCAGTCCAACAACTCACAAATTTTATAGTATCTACAATAGTAGAAATTATTGAAGCATACTAGCCTCTTATCGATTGCAAAGATACAAAAAATCCTTTAAATAAAGGCATCTTCTGCATATCTTTTTAAAGAGAATTACCACCCCATCCCATAATATTGGGTACAATATTTCAAAGAACGACCTGTAAATAAGCAAGTTACACGCTTTACCACAAAAACATAAAGACCAAGGTTTGCTAAGTCAGAAATAGACTATAGCTTGGTCCCTATGAATTGCATTACCATACTTAGTAAGTTTATCAGAATCAACATCAAAGAGAATTACGCTATCATCTGCTGTGAAGTGTTTAGCATAAGCCTCTATCTTAGCCACAAGATTATCCACAATTCTCTTTGTATTCCTTACCTCATACACAGAAAACTGAAGACGAATGGCACCATTACTTTTCAGCATTTTAGAAAAGTTGGTACGCATCTTGTCATCCGATATGTCATAACTAACAATTATCATTTAAAACTCAAATATTGGATACTCTTTTACAGACTTACACCCCATAAAACAACGATAGTATTGCTGAACAAACTTGAATATGTCCATTTTACGAGCAATCAACTCATCATAAAACACTCTATAATAGTCAGCACACTTCTCATTCTTCAAATGATACTCCTGCTTTATCTGAGTAAAGTCTTTCTCTGAAAACTGCTTTCTATTAAATGCTAACAATACTGCATGATCTATGATGCACCTAAATGGTTCCATCAAGTCACATACCAATGATTTGCGCTTGAACCATAATCGATGGTACACACCAACATACAGATCAAATCCGAACATACGAATGAAACTTTCCATAAAGTTGAATAGGATAGAGTAACCAATATCCAATGTCACATTCAGCACATCACTTTTCATTCTTGGATGTCTTCCTCTCCAGTTTTGATTCTGGTAATATGCAGAAAAATATGTCTTGGCAACAGTTCCTTCAAGTCCCATCAACTGATTGTATTCATCAACGTCTGGCAAAGTAACTAATGCAGCATCACATTGCTTGATGGCATCCTCTGTATAGCTATCCTTCTTTCGAGTCTTTGCCAATGCAGCTTTCTGATTCAACACCTTATTATATACAATGCATTTTGCGATGCTAAGATCTTTGGTACTGTATTCAAACTGCCTTTTTCGAAGCAAATAGTTTGCTTCAGCAGAGTTTGCCCAGAAGAAAACTGGACGAAGATTTGGCTTCATAACCACCAAAGCTACTCCATACTTTTTGCATTTATCAATCAAAGGAGTTGTCACTGTGATGTGACCAATGATGAAAAGAGCCAACAACTTCTGGAAGGGGAATTTAGTCAAGGTCTTTTTCTTATCACCTTCAATTTCCTCTAGCATCAGTTCTCCGCTATTTACCCGAAGACTCCGCTCGTGCTCAATACAATTGACCGCGAATATGGTTCGCATTTCTATGTTTTTATGTGTAAACATTATCAGTGTTCGTTTTATCGCAAAGATTGCAATAGATGCAATGGATGCACTTATTTGGATTTACCTGTATCGTAGTAGAAGCAGGATTATAACGTTTAAACTGTTCTATGAATCCTACCAATTCCTGTTTTCCAAGTTCTCCAGGCAAATCAACAGGAATCATCTTATTTGTCGATATTTCATAGAAAGCAAGTTGTTCAACTTCATATCCCATTTCTTTCAAACAGAAGTATTGTCCCCAAAGTTGATAAATCTGACCACGAAAGATGCGTTTGAGATTGTTCTTACGTTCTATCAACAAACGCTTATCCTGTTTATAGACATCAATCTTGCCAGATATGCCTAACTCATCGCAATAAACTGGGAGCGACATGATATCACTCTTTCGAGTACTCCCTTTCTTTTCATCTACACCTTGGTGCGCTAGAGTACCTTTGGTCTGTGGAGCGGCTTTATATAAATCTCCGTCCGACTCCATATACACACTATGCAAGTATATGGAGTACGGACAGAAGATAAAGTCATTCAACGTTGAAAGCAGAATATAATCATCCATTCTTATATGGCTTTTGTTGTGCAAAATTGAGCCAAGCCTTATTGGAAATATCAAACTTCAAGTTATCCAAATTCTTAGCATCTTTTATCTGCTCAATCATCATCAGTCCCTTGCGGGCGATGTTATAAGCACCATTAGCATCCGCATTCTCAGGAAGTTCATCACCACAAGAACGACTATCGTAGAATATTCCATTCTCATCGGCAACAGGAGATACCAGATAATCAGTTTCTGTTCCAGTAATACTATTACGCATCTGCAAGGTCAACTTCAAAATGTGTAGCAATCCCGTAAAGAACGCTTTGTCTGTCTGCGCACTGATAGCATCCTTGAGATTACCATGAATGTCGATATAATAATGCTCCAATAAAGATTTCATCTCTGTTGTCAAGTCAACTTCCTGATTATCCCACTGCGAGTTCTTTTCTTTATTTCTGAAAGTATCAATACGCATTCCTCTGGTGCATAAAGTCCACTTAGTCCTTGTATCTTCCGCTTTTTTACCAAACTTGTCATAGTCGAGATTAAACTCAAACCATTCCTTATCCTTATTATAACGGATAGCATCAAACTTAGAGAAGAAAGCTTTGATTTTCTCTTTAGAATTTAAAGAATGAGTATCCAACAAGTTGACAAATCCTGTAACTGGATCTATCTTAGATGTATTCCATGCAGGGATATAGAACAGGAATCCGCTCTGTTGTCCTAACTTTTGAGAACTATCAGACTTACAGGTAAGTTGGTATGCATTCATCAAGCCTCCAGGAGTAGAAACATCAGTTTTTTTGTCTACCAAATAGTTAAGCTTATCTATCAACATTTTTTCAAACTTCTGATATACTTGCTTTTCTACCTTTTGACGACTACGCATAAATCCCTTGCTCAGATCTTCCAAAACAACAATGGCATGATATCTAACCATGAGCTGTGTAATCTTGTGGATAACCTGAGACAAATAGCCCTCTTTCAGCTCTTTGATATTTTCGATGGTCTGCCAACTTTGACGAGCTTTGAGTCGTTCGTCTTCACGAACATCCAACAAATCGTGATAATTGGTATGATAGGTATTACCATTATAATCATTCACAATTTCATTAAGCGAGAACTGCTCCTTGATATTACCTTGCAAATCAATTACAACCAAATATAGCAAATGACGTTCGCCACGATCAATACCAATAATATGCATATCATCTGCGTGACGCAAATACGCCTTCACATCTTGATTGATGTTCTCAGAACCAGAACTTTTAAAGTTCATTGTGATTGGCACATGGAACATAAATTTATCAACAGTGTAGCGACGATCTTTTATAAGATCATATTCGAACAAACTCTCCTTTTTATTATTGTCCATATTTTTATTCAGAATAGGATGATTAGCAGGATGAGTTGGATGAGTATTTTCTATACTTTTCTTACGATAGAACATCTCTGCCTGTCCGTTAAGCTTGTAAACTACATCTGCCAAATTGCGTTCGTCAAACAATGCTTTCCAATAAAGAGTATGCATATTTGGAGTGCCTTTGCTATACTTAGAAAAATCCTTATTGTAGATTTGGAACAGATACATCTTTCCCTCACTTACCAATTGCTCAATAAACGAGACTGAGACATAAGTAAAAGATATTGCATAAAGGTCACCATTAAGTTGCTTATACAATTCATCTACTGAGTTATATCGTTTTTTATAATGAATCTCATAAGCTTCTACTTT
>ERZ1034719.817-NODE-817-length-16440-cov-6.222460_pt1 | contig 16440 bp, 8 predicted proteins | sample MGYA00520703_ERZ1034719 | MGnify/ENA primary metagenome ERZ1034719 (study PRJEB33766, sample SAMN09781716) | gut metagenome | biome: gut microbiome | host: Homo sapiens | place: Madagascar | study: EMG produced TPA metagenomics assembly of the PRJNA485056 data set...
ACCAAGCTACTCTAGTATAAGCTGTCTATGTTTACCAAAACAGGGATACCTCAGACAGGCCGGGGGTGAGGTCAGGAACCAATTCATAAGGTCAGATGTGATCACCCAGCTCAAAAAATACGTGCACTTTTAACCCATAACTGCTAAAATATCCAAGAGGTTACGTGTTTATCTTATCGATAGTTCGCCTCATACGCCAAGCGTTTTGCTTCCATTTTACGACGGGTATACACATGAAAAAGTCACTATTTTCAGTACTTTGTGCGCTTTGCGCTATTTCTTATGCAGGCATCTCACCAAACGCGTGGGCACAATCCAACGACGCCGACGAAATCCTCCCTCCCATCGTCTTCCTCGTCCTCGACACCTCCGCCTCCATGAATCTAATCTTCGACGAAGACGCCAACCAAACGCGACTCACCAATGCCATGGCTGAAATCATCGGTGGCATGAAACTGACAGCCGATGGAAAACTCAACCGCGCCGAAGAAGGCGGCAAACCGTTCGATATGCCATTCCCAACGCTCCAAAACGACGGCAAATATACGCCTGGCATCAAAAATATCCCCGGCGATTCGCAAATCGCAAAACCCAACGTCGACGACGTCGACGACGTCGACGCCTCCTACGACGAGAGCGGCGTCATTCATACCTACAAAAAAGTCGTCAAATTCGGCCTCGCTGGCCTCGCCGTCGGTTCCGCCGGATCCAGCAGCACTAAAGACTCCAAAATCAAAGAAGCCGCTAAACTCTCCGGTGGCAAAACCGAAGGAACTGTCCTACGTTTTACACTCGTTTGGGGGCACAGAGAAAAGGATACAGGCGCTACAAGCGACCTCGATTTGCATGTTGAATTTAATGGCGATATATATAATGACCTTGATTATTCGAATCGTCATGAGCATGGCGGAGAATTGGATGTCGACAATCGTAATCCAAAAGATAAAGATATAACCTTAACACACCATAATACATCGATAAACGATTATGTTGTATGTATCAATAATAAAACAGGAATTTTTCAGAAATGCAAGGATTTTAACAAAAGTAATAAAAATGAAAATGATAAAGGACGAATTATTGGGGTAGAAAATATCTATTGGAAAAATTATAATAATCTTTCTAATGGTGATATTCTAAGAGTATATCTCGATCCATATTATAATAATGGAACAACAGATCATGGTTTTGAAATTGAAATTGCATACACGAACAAAGACGGTTGCGAAACGGCAGATACGTTTATATATCACAATAACATAACAAGCTCATGTATGAATAATAATAGTTGCGAAATCCCCGTTGTTTCACTTAAATTCACTAAAACAGGCGATAATAAAGGTTATTTTGAATTGATGCCAGAAACAGCTGGTACTAGTAAATATAACACATTGCAATCTTCCGACTTTCTACTCAGACGAGATTTTAAAAATATCGGAAAGCCAGATTTTATCTACGGCTATACCGATTCTATCCAAACCTACGGCAATTCATCGAATCAAATCAAATACGGCCTCGATCTCACGGGGCTCGACTACAAAAAGAACTTAGATTGCACCTACGACAAGGGCATCTGGTCGATGCAAAAAGATGCCGATGCCCCACTCGTCTATCCCGAGCCTTCCGACAAAGAAGTCGACATCACCGCCAACAACGAACGACTCATCCAAATCGCACGCACCTACATGGGCACGGCTGCCACTCCGCTCGGCGAAGCACTCGCCGATATCTACTACATGTTCGGAGGCGATTCTGGCATCGGTATCGATCAAGGTCTAACCCACCACTTCAAAGACGGCAAAGTCGTGCGCAACGACAAGTTCAATTGCCGTGGGCGTCAAAAATCCGTCATTCTCATCTCCGACGGCGACCCTAACGGATCGGGCATCCAAGACGCCAATCGAAAATCCGACGCCACTCCCGAACATCAATGCGGTCACTCGACCGATATCTGGTACGACGCTGCCCACCTCTACGAACTCGGCATCAAAGTCTTCGTCATCGGTTACTCCAACGAATTCGATCCGTCAAAAGTCGACCCATCGATTGAAAATTCGGCGGCATGGCGCTTGAGCAAGGCCGCTTGGAGAGGTGGCACGTGCCGCGACGAACACAACAATATCATCGATCCAAGCGATGCTGGCGAAGCCGCTTTCAATAATTTCGTCAAAGGATACAACAAAGTTCATAACAAGCTCTGCTTCTACAGTGCCGTCTCAAAAAACGCCCTCCGCCAAGCTATCGTCAACGCCGTCTCCGAATCCCTCCGCGGCACCGTATCCAAAACGCCCGCCGTCACCACGACATCCGTTGGCTACTTGTCATCGATCAACAAAGGCGTCTACCAAAACGGTTTCAGCAACATCTATTCGGGCTATACCGTCGAATTTGGCAATCGTCGCGAAACCCTCCTCGAACGATCGACATTCGTTTGCAATCCAGATGAAGCAAAATTTGTTGAAAAATCAAATAAAGAATACGTCTCCAACATTTCACAACGTCTCGATTGCGATATCATCAAGTGCAATACATCCGACGCCGATAATCGCACGGGTAAACCTCATCCATCTAATCCATGCACACTCAATGGCAACGAGAATACGTGCATGCGACATCGCGTCATCTTTGCTGGCGACTACTACGAGCAACGCGACGCCATCTACCCCGACAATGCCAAACTCGACGACAAACTAACCGACGATCACCTTGGCGATACGCCACAATACAATGTCCATATCGGCACGATCAAAGGCGGTAATCAAGGCGAAGATTATCACTTCATCACCGAATCGACAGCCGATGCTTGCAAAAAGTCACTCGACTTCGAGAGCGCCTTGGCAACCGACGACGCCAAAACTTCTAACTACATGATCACCCCATTCGAATGCTTCACCGACGTCGACTGCGGCATCGATGAATCGGGGAAAAAATCGTATCTATGTGTGCAAGGGCGTTGTGCAGAAAGTACAAAAGTCAGCGAAATTAGTGGCACAGTGAATTGCAAGACGCACAAAAACTGCACAGATGGCTCGGTGTGTCACAATGGCAAATGCATCCCTGGCATCGTTCACGAATGCGACATACGAAGTTATATTGCATCGCAACGCCTTGGTGTCATCGAATATGCAACGCCCGTCGTCGTCGAACCGCCCAATAAATCATATAAAGATGCCGCCTATCGATTGTTCCAAAATAAATATTGGAACCGCGACACGCAACTCCTCGTCGGCGCAAACGATGGTATGCTACACAATTTCATCATCGGAAAAAATAATGATGAAAAGTATAATTCGGGCTCTGGTTTATATGCCATCGACGAAAGCATCACGCCTGCCAATAAACTCGATCGCGACATCGCCGAAGGCGACGAGCTCTGGGGCTTCATTCCCAAGGCGATCATGCCAAAGATCCGCCAAGTCGCCACATCAGGGCTTTCGTCCAATGTCAACGCATCGCCTGCCGTCCTCGACGTCCGTGCACCCGATTGGTATACCGACAAATACAAAGATCTTTCCGATCCTACCAAATCCGATTCTGCTCCGCTCCGCTACCGCACAGTCGCCGTCGGCGGCTTCCGCGACGGCGCTCGCGGCTACTACGCTCTCGATATTACAAACCCTGCCAAGCCAAAAGTCTTATGGGAAATCGATCCAACCTGGCAAATCGGCAAAGACTCCCCCAGCACCACGTCGACTTCGAAATCAGATTTTGCAAATCCACCAAGCCACATCACCAAATCGCAAATCGACGAAAACGCCGCCCGCACCAAGACCGATCCCGACTATTATCCGTTCCAATTGCTCGGCAAGACCTATGCGCAACCTATCATCACAACGGCGCTCATCGGTAATAAACTCGAGCCCATCGCCATCCTTTCGGGCGGGCTAAGCGATTCCATCGCCTCAGAAAAAGACAAACAGACGTCGACCGAGAGCGCAAACGATAACCAAATCGGGCGCGTCATGTACGTCGTGCGACTTTTCCCCGAAAAAGCCGAAGACTTACTCGTCAAAACTTTCTATTTCAAACACGAAATTACCGGCGAGCCCGCAGTCTTCCCCAATACATTCGGAAAACCCGTCCAACACATCTACTTCGGCGATAGCAAAGGTGCCGTCTATCGTATCAACATGCGCGGCGACGTCGCCAATTGGGCGAGCCAAGACACGACGAGAGAAGGTTCAATCGTATACGAACTCCCAGCATTCGATCCAAAAGAATTCGATGAGCTCAAAGATTTTAATTTCGAGCAAATCACGCACAAACCTGCCGTTGCTCTCCATCACATGAACGGCAATCGAGCCGTCATACAAGTCGCCATTGGCACCGGGTCAAACGACAATCTCAATATTCAACCCACCGATCACAACTACGTCGGCATCTTCTACGACGTCCCCGATTCGTCTCAAAACGGTTCAGTCTATGGTTTCAATTTAGACAATGCTCAAACGAAATCTAAACTCATCCTCTTCAACCTCAACAAAGAACAAGATGATTGGACCGACATCAAAACTATCGAAAGCAAAGCAGATCGCAAGAAGCATGACAAAGTGCAAACGATGCGCATCACGACACACGATCCCGTCATCATACAAACCGGCGAAAAAGATGTACTAGGCGATAAACTCGACACACGTCAAAAGATGACGGGCGCTCCCATCATCTACAACTTCGACACTTATTTCCCAACCTATATCGCCAGCGATAAGAATCCAACCGATACGATTTGCCACTACGGCAAGGCGGCAATTTACGCCGTCCGCGACGAAAAAATAAAGCGCTACGACGCACTCAATCCCAACGACGTTCAGAACAACGAAGCCGCTAAAGACGAAAACCTCATTAGATTCCAAAATGGCGAAGTCTCGTTCTATAAGCTCGACATGGGCACGAAGATCTACGGTCTACAAATCACCAACCAACTCTATTGTGGCAACAAAAACAATGGCAAATTCGCTGCGCCGCAACTCATCGCCCAAACGGGCATCCCCAACGGCGTCAACGGCTTCGACAAATCGAGCGCCGATAACTTCGCCAGCAAAAATACGTCGCTCAACGCCTTTGGACTCAACCTCGCCGGCATCAAAGCGCAAAGCAGCCGAATCAAATGGGCTTCGGTCTACGAGTAGTCCCATCAACCCGCTATGCGCACGCCACAGGCGTCAACGCATAGCCACTCACAATAACCCCGTACATCGAAACCGAAGGCAAGATGTGCGGGGGATCTGTTAATCTAAGAACGAAGAGTATTCAGCGCGGGCACGGACGCCCGCGCAGTGCTGCAAAGATACTAATGCAAAGCATGCACAAACAACCCACTTCTCAATTTGGGTTCAAACCAAGTCGATTTAGGCGGCATCACCCCACCACCATCCGAAACGGCAAAGATCTGATGGATCTGCGTCGGATACATCGATACGGCGAGCCGCATTTCGCCTGAATCGACGCGCCGTTCGAGCTCTTCCGTGCCTCTGATACCGCCCACGAAATCGATCCGTTTATCGGTTCGCGGATCTTGTATGTCGAATATCGGCGAAAGGACGCGTTTTTGTAACAAATCGACGTCGAGCGATGCAACGGGATCATCTTTATCGATCGTCGCTGGATCGATCGTGAGCAAATACCATTGTTTGCCGAGATAGATGCAATACGTACCAGGGCATTCGGGCGTTTTAAGCGTCGTCTTTTCGACTTTGCCAACTTTCGACAACGCATCGAGTATTTCTGCATCGGTGCGATTCTTATCGTCTTTGAGCACGCGATTATACGGCATGATCTTGAGCTGATCGGCGGGGAAAAAGACTGCCAAGAAATGGCAATATGGCGCATCGGCTTTCGGATCTGCCGCCTCCGCGCGGCATTCTGCCCCCGCCCGAACGGCACTCGCTGCGCGATGATGGCCATCGGCTATATAACAAGCTTCCACTTTTTCAAACGCATCTTCATACGCTTTTGGCGTCGACGAACGCCATACGATATGACGTATTCCGTCTTCGGTTACGAAGTCATAGAGCGTTGCACCCTTTGTGTCAGCCGCCACAAGGGCGTCGATAGCTGCATCGTCGCGATACGCTAAGAAAACCGGTCCGGTGTGTGCATCGGTTTCTTTCACGTGTCGCGTGCGATCGTCTTCTTTATCTTTGCGCGTAAATTCGTGCTTTTTGATGCGGTTTTCGATGTAATCGTCGATATGGGCACAGGCGACGACGCCTGTTTGCACGTGATCGCCCATGATCTGGCGATAAATGTAGACCTGCGGTTCGGCATCTGTCTCCATCACGCCTTCTTTTATAAATTTGGCGAGGTTTTCGCGTGAACGCGCATACACATCGTCGCCGGCTGGGTCGTGTGATCGATCAAACTCGACTTCTGGGCGCGAAATGCGCAAAAACGACCACGGCTTCCCCTCGACCATTGCCCGCGCTTCCTCGGTATTCATGACGTCGTATGGCAAAGCCGAGACGGCTTCCACCATATCTTTTCGCGGATGAATGGCACAAAATGAACGCACACAAACCATCTTCACTTTCCTTATCCGGGCTATGTTTACACGCCGCGCCTCCCTACCCGAGCGAAAGGCAACCGCACAAGTGACCATATACCGATACTCTGTTATCGACGATTTGTAAATTGTCCAATTGCAGCCGATCGCTTTTTGCGTCGGTCTACGCCATTACCCTGGGCCAAACGTCGGCATGCCTATGCCACTCGGACGTTGATCGCTTTGTTTCTTTTCTTTTTCGGGTTGGTAATCGCCCATTTGCATCGTCGTCATTCCGCGCGTTCCGAAGACGAAGAACGTATTCTTTCGTTCGAGAAGTTCGTGCGCGAGTTTCGTGGCAGAATTCTTGAGATGCCAAGGGCTGTTTTCGTCGGGCGCTTTGCGCGAAATCTGCTCCCAAGGGCAAAGAACGAAGATTTCTTCGAGGAAAGTGCGAAAATCTTCGAGAAACTCGATGTTATCGTGGTCGCTGAACTCGGGCGGTTCGTGTTTGGCGTGTTTAACGGCATCGATATCGGCGCGAGCTTCGACGATCGGCATATCGTCGAGCATAAAGGGAAGCGGACGATCGAGGTCGTAATATCGCTCGACTTTTGGAATGTTGCGCAAGATGAATTGCGGCGTACATTCGGCAACGTAATCGTCGTATTCGACGGGGCGTTCAAATTCGATCGTTTCACCGCCCACGCCCGATTGGTGTTCGTGATTCGTCGCTATCTTTTCGACAAATGGGGCGATATCGCGACATATCGGTCGATCGACCGATACTTTATCGATCAAATGGCGCACGCCAAAAGCCATATCTTCGACGACGAGCGCAAGACGCCAAAACCCCTTCTCTTGGCGCACATTCCCAGTTCCGATGTCGGCTTGGACGATCGACAAATCGATGATCTTTTCGAGCTCTTCGCGCATGCCGTACCTCAAAATCGGGCAATTCTAGCCCCCCGCAAGGGGCTAATACCACAAAGCCCCACACAGTGGGGCTAGAACTATCGCAATATTGAATGCTTTAGCCCCTTTACAGAACTAAAACGATTCCTTATCGACTACAATCAGCCCCACGAAGTGGGGCTAAAACTATCCCTTATCGCCCTTCGACTCCAGAGAAATCGTGCTGTGCACTTCTTCCTCTTGTTGATAATACTCGCTTGTATATTCGCGATTTCTGACGATGCCCAAGGCTTCCTCGATTTCTCGCGTCAGTTCGGTGCAGCTTTTACCCTTTGCGCCTTTGACGGCAATATCGACCGATCCATCGGGTTTAATCGAAAACTCAATTTCTTGTTTTACTGCCATTTCTTCACCGTTAAAGTTATGACGTTATCGTTTTTCGTCTCTTCCATATCGAGGGTATAACCTTTCTTTTTAACCTCTTTAAGGACTTTGTGATAAGCGTAACGTTGTTGTAACTGATTGACAAACTGCTGTTCATTGATGCCACGCGTCGCTTCTACGCCCCACCAGTCGGCGAGGAGTTCGCAACCCGTTTCCGTAATGCGCAAACCAACGTCATACTTTCCGCTGGCATGAATCGAGATATCGGCTTTTTCGAGCTGTTGGTTATAGCCACGAACGTTGACGCCTTCTTCGGCTTGCGTATAGGTGTATCCGAGATCGGAGATGGCTTCGAGAATGCACTCGAGGTCATTCATTTTCGTTTCAACAGTAGAAAAGTGACTCATGATATATCCTTTATATTACATTTCGAGATGGCGGATCTGCTTATCTTCTTCGGCACTACCCTCTTCGTCGAGGCTAGCACGACGAGCACGGCTCTTCGCCCAATCGCGCATGTAATCGATGCGCTCTTTCATCTGATACGAAAGCGGGATGATTTCGTTACAGCTACGAACGACGGCATCGGTATCGATATCTTTTTTCGCCTCAAACGCATCGAACAATGCCGAAACGATAGCTTGTTCGATTTCCGATCCCGAGAACCCCTGTGTCGCTGCCACGATTCGAGGAATGTCGAAATCGGCAACCTTTCGGTTCTTCTTGATGATGTGAATTTCGATAATCGTCTTTCGCTCAGTCGGACTGGGCAAATCGACGAAGAAAATTTCGTCGAAACGACCTTTACGCAACAATTCCGGCGGCAACATCGACACGTCGTTTGCCGTTGCCATGACGAAGACGGGGCTCGTCTTTTCCTGCAACCACGTAATAAACGAACCGAAAACGCGAGCCGACGTACCACCGTCGGTCGATCCCGACGACTTCGTCCCAGAAAACCCTTTTTCCAACTCGTCCATCCACAAAATACAAGGCGCTACTGCCTCTGCCGTCTGGATTGCTTTGCGCATGTTCTCTTCCGACGAACCGACGAGCGACGAGAACACCTTGCCGACGTCAAGGCGCAAAAGCGGCATCTTCCAAAGCGCACCGACCGCCTTTGCCGTCAACGATTTACCGCAACCAGGTATACCGATGAGCAAAATGCCCTTCGGCAACGGAAGACCGAATTCGCGAGCTTTCGAGCTAAACGCCAAGTTACGCGTCTTGAGCCATGCTTTGAGTATCTCCAAACCTCCGATATCGCGCAATTTGAGATCCGATTGGTAGAATTCCAAAAGACCACTTTTGCGGATGAGGTTTTTCTTTTCTTCGATAATCGTATCGATGTCGAAATCGCGGCATACGATGAGGCTCTTCGAAAACACGTTCGACGCTTCGACTGCCGTCAATCCCAACGCCGCCTCGACGACGCGTTCGCGGAAATACGGATCGTTGCGCACTTGCTGGCACAACTCATCGGGCACGCTCTTGAGAACTTGCAACACGAGCTCATTGATGACCGTGCGATTCGGAAGATCGAAATCGATGACGCTGACTTCTTTTTCGAGCTCCGTTGGCAATTTAAACGTCGGGCTCAATAGCAAGACGTGCTTCTTATAACGGCTCGTCTTAAACTCTCGGCTCAAATCGCGCAAACGACGCGTCACCTGTGGATCCGATAAATACGGGTGAAAGTCGCGTAACACGAAGAGCGCATCGTTTTCATAGCGGAAAATGTGTTCCATCGCCCGCTGCGGATCGCGAATGTCGTTAAACGTATCGCCGTCACCGCCTTGGAACCCTTCGGTGCAAGACCATGTAACAAAGCGGCGGTTACGACGCTCGCAAATCGCCCGCAGGCTCTTTTCGACGCGTTCTTCTTCCGTACTCGTAACATAGAGAAGTGGGTATCGCGCACGAATTAAAAACTCAATTTCCTCTTCTGAGGAGACAGCGGCTCGAATTCCTTCCATGATTCATTAGCTCCCGGTTAGGGTTAAACAAATGAAACGCACATGCGTACGCTTCTTATCAATTCGATAATGACTTCGCTAAATCGACGACAAATAATTCTAAAACATTTCTCAAAAAACGTCAGCAATTTTATGGTTGCAACGCATTTCTAAATGTCTTCAGCTTTTCTTTCGTCATCGCCAGCGCATTTTGCCCCGCATCGAGATACGCCCCAATGTCTTCGAAGATCACTTTCGGATCGTGATCTTTGAGCACGTTTTCCAGACGCGTGCGCTCTTGTGGTTGCAACGATTTGACGTCGATTTTGACATACGCCACAAACACGCGCTGAATATCCGATATGCTATCCTCGAGCGATTGCATATCGCTGCGCCACTGGCAAATGATGTCGTTGAGCTCTTCGTATATCCCGCGCAACAACTCTAGCAACGCCGAATCGCCTCCACCTCCCGACGCCCCAGATTGACTCGCTTGGTGCAATTCCTCTTTGAGTGCATCGATCTCTTCTTGCAACGACTTCGCCTTAGAATCGGCTTTGGCCGCCGCTAGCGCTGCCGCACTCTCCGTCTCCGCTAGCTTCGATTTGAGATTCGCTATCTCCGATTCGCTCCCCGCACTCGCATTCACCGATTCCTCCGCGTTGCGAAGCTGTTTCTGCAACATCTCGCACTCGCTCGATTTCTTATTCAGAGCATCGCGAACAACCGATATCTCTTGCATGAGCGCTGCACTATCGGCGCCACCTTTGGCGCGCAACGAATCTTGCAACTGCCGTATCTCCCTCGCTCGATCGTCCAAATTCCCCTTCAGCTCGCTAAACATCATCTCGTGCTGTTCGACGACCTTTTTCATGTCGCGATTGCGACGCTGGCTTTCTTCGAGCGATTCATTGAGCGTTTCGATGTTTTCTTTCAATCGTTCGACGTTCTCACGCTCTTCTTTGCACGAAAACTGCGATAAATCGAGTTCGCGTTGCAAATCCGAGAGAAGTCGAATCTTTTGTTGGAGCTGAACTTTCAAATCCGCAATCGTCGTCTCTGCGTTCGACGTCGCCATACCTTTCGATTCGAGCGTCTCTTTCAACGTCGAAAGCTCCAGTCTTAAACTCTCCGAGTCATCTTGTGCCGTCACGAGATCTCGACGACACTCTTGATACTGCTCTTTTTGATGTTCGAGTTGCTCTTTGAGCTTGTCGATCATGTCTTTGAGCCCTGTCACAACAGTATCGTGAAATTCAATCCGGCGTTCGTAATCGGTCAGAATCTGGTTCCGCTCTTCCAGCTTATTCTGCAACTCGCGCACCGAGTCATCGTTCGACACAGTCCCCGAACGAAGTTCCTCGATTTGTTGCCGCAAACGACCGTTTTCCTCTTGTAACTTCGCCATCTCGGCATCTTGTGCATTCGGCGCAGAGTGCTGCTGTCCCTGTGCCTGCGGCGTAGAATGCGAATACCCCTGCGGAGCGCGGCCGCGATTGATCCGTGCATTGTCGGCACCCGATTGCCCCATCGGCTGGCCTTGCGGCTGTTGCATCGGCTGGGCTTGCATTTGCTGAGCCTGCATCGGCTGAGCTTGTTGCTGCATTTGCTGAGCCTGCATCGGCTGGCCTTGCGGTGGCATGGGCTGCATGCCGCGTTGCCCGCGCATATCTTGCGCATAGTTTCCACGCCCTCCGGGGGCTTGATACCCCATGCGCGGATTGTTTTGATACATCTGTGCAGCTTGTTGTTGCTGTTGCGGATGCGTCGTGTACACGATCGGTTTACCCTGCGCCGGCGGTATCTGCATCGCCTGCTCGCCCATTTGCGGAACATGCGAACCTTGATTATCGTCTTGCGCTACGCGAATGGCAAAATTGCCACACAAAAGCTCACTCCCTGCAAAGAGCTCGAGCACCTCGCCCGCTTCCAACCGCATGCCATCGACTTTGGTGCCATTGGTCGGACGCCCATTCGGCGGATCCTGGACGAATAGTTTCCCGTTTCTCCACGTGACCATGGCGTGAACGCGCGATACCGACGCATTATTCGTCTGGATACCGCAGTCTGCATTGCGCCCAATCATCAACACGTTGTTCTGGTCGTTCAGTTCAACCGACCTTTCCCAACCACTCTGATCGTTGAAAATTAATTTCACCAAGGATCGCTCTCCTCTCAAAACGTGCAAAACACAAACCTCTATCGTTGTAAACCATTATGGCGTGCTTTGTCCACCTTTAGAAAATCCGACCTGCAAAAATGGCAACGATGCGTCTGCAAAACCACGGTTTTCCACCCTGTTATTCGCGACATAATCGTCAAAAGATCGATTTCAAGCGCTCATATACGACAAAAAACGCGCTACGTACTCGCATTGAGTCGCGACATCGCACCACTATCGTTGAGCCTTATCGCTTGCTGTTTGGCGATCTCTCGACAAAAACTCCCTTGCTCATGCGTCGCATATTTCGAACACAGATTCGCGGCCAACTCGGTGCAATACAAAATATCGGCATCCACCACCATGCTATCTTCTAGCGCCTTGTCCAATAATAGCACCGTACTATCGAACATTGGCCAATCGAATGTCGCCGCACAACACGGCAAAAGCTCCGCATACAACCAATTCAAATCAAAACTCTGTCCATGCGTCTCGAGCTTCTCGATTTGTTCCAGTACGAGCGATTTCGCCTCGCTAAAACGATGCTTCGCCAACAACAACATCACGAGATTGATAACCGTCGTCGTGCCATCGGGCGCATTGATCTCGCGATAAAGCTCCATGGCGTTGCGATACCATACCTCCGCCTGATCTGGTTGCTGATAACCAAGTCGATAGATCTCACCTATATCGTTATAACAGTTGGCTATATAGAGCCGATAACCCATGTTTTGGAAGATTTGGAGCGCAAAATCCAAGTTCTTTCGCGCATCTTCATACATGCCGCCATGTTGGTACGTATTCCCAAGCGATTTATACGATCGCCCTAGTCCACAATAGTCGTGAATCTCGTTTTGGATGTCGATCGCTTGCTGCAAATAATTGCGAGCCAAATCGAGCTCATGGCGAACGTCGCAAATTCGACCAATGAGCGACAGCGTTTCGGCTTTTTCACTCATATAACCCGCTTTTCGGCGCTCGCTTATCTGTCCAAAAAACGACAACGAAACCATGAGCGTGTCGATCGCATCGCCCACGTTATTGCGCATATAGAGCAATACGCCCTTCTCTTTAAAAGAAAGCGCCTGAATCGCTGGCGACTGGATGCGTTGTCCGAGGGCTAGTGCGCGTTCGACGATGGGCGTCGCCTCGTCGAGTCTTGCTTCTTGGAGCAAGGCATTGGCTTGTGCTAGCCATCCCAACGCTCGAATCGGACTATCGGCATCGGCATGGCAATTGTCGATCGCCGTTTCCCTCTGCTGCAACAACATGTATCCCGTCGAAAACTCACATCGTTGCTGACGCAATTTCGCAGCCTGCAAAAGCGGATCAATACACGCCTCCCAAGCATTGGCGGCAAATAAATGTTCGGCTCGGCGTTCGTGATAAAACGTAAGAGCATCCGAAAAATACGCCCGCAACATATCGGCACAAATCATGTGGTGATCTTTGAAGCGGTTATTTTCACGAGCATTGCGCAACAACGATTCTCGCAATAAATCATGCGCAAACTGTATGTTCGGATACTTCATCTCAAACAATTTGTGCTCCAACATCGCTTCCACTGTCTTCGCGACGTTCCCGAGCTCTGCCATTTCACACGCAATGCGCCATTCATCGGCATCGAAATGATTCCCTAGGCAAGCCGCTATCTCGAGCTGCTCGATCGGACGCGCATTGCCAAATTTCTTCGAATCTTTGAAGATTAAATGCAACCTCGATATCCATAGCTCGTGCAATGAATCCGGAAGCGCAAGCGATACCCCCTCCTTGACCACAAACCCCGTACTACTCGGAATCAAAACGCCACGCTCGATCCAATCCCCGACGATTTGAATCGCAAAAAGCGGCATACCGCTCGTGCGCTGCGCAACCTGCTCGCACAAATCGTCGTCGAGCCCTATCAGCTCATGCACCAATTTCAGCTGATCCTCATACGCTAGCGGTGCTATCGATCGCCGTATCACCGTCGGCACTTCGAGCAATTCTCGCATCGATTCCGCTTGCGGTTGCGCATCGTCGAGATCTTCGTTGCGCGTCGTACACAAAAAGAGCACCGGAATTTGTTTCGCGGCTTCGTCGGTCAAGAAAAACCGAACAAAATCCATCCCAAATTTCGAATAATGAATGTCGTCGAGCCACAAAATAACGGGGCGATCATGCGTCACTCGCTTGAGAAATCGCGCCAATACAAAATACTGCTCCTCGGCGCTATCAAATCGGATATTCGCTATCGGATGCTCCGGATCGTCTTCGAGTTGCATCAATTCGAGCATCGGCAACGCATCGTCAAACTCTGGCTGCAACGGATGCTCCGATAAAAACGCCTCGATCCGTTCGAGCGCCAAATTGCGCGTCAAGTTCTGACACACGAGCGCATACGTCATCGCGCGAGCTATCCCCGGGGCTTGTATATGATCCTGATAGTGTATCGCCTTCAACGTATGCGCTATCGATAGCTCATGGGCGCGTTGCGATATCCACTCGATAATGCGCGATTTTCCCGTCCCTCTCGGGCCATCCAAAATGATGCAACGCGCCTGGTGATCCGATCGCGTCGCCAACAATCGATCGTAGATCAAGTCCCGTTCGGCATCTCTATCGACGAGCGGTATTGTGCGCAAGCCCCATAATCCTAGCCCTGCACACAATAGCTGACCAAACTGATCGTTAAACGCCTCTCGTCGCCACGTCTTGGGCGCCGGAACGACCGACGATCCCTCTCGCGGTTCCGCCCCAGCAATACGCGATCGATAGACTTCCGCCAACGTCGATAACTCGTGCTCTTGTTCATCCCGTGCTCGCGCCGCCTGCGCCTGTTCCGATATCACTTTCGCAATATCTGCACTATCCATGCGCATCGTATCGCCCATATCGTTCAACAAATCGTCGGCGATATCCTTATCCGATTCCTCGCCACCCTGACCCGAGCCTCCCTCTCTCGTCCCTTGCGCAACGGCGAGTTGCAACTGATCCGAATTGTAAAGCGTTTTGAAAACAGAAGACGCCGACCCGCGTTCCTCGACGATGTTATAATCGCAAGAATCCATGCTATCGACAGGTTCGGCAACCACATTCTGCGTATTGCTCGGAATCTCGGGCGCCTCTAATTCCGGCTCCGCCAGCGATATCAACTCCCAAGCCGCCTCCGCCGCATACTCAAACCGATGCGATGGCTTCTTGGCCAGCATCTTCGATAGCCATTTCTGAAACCCTTCGGGCAAATGACGACCCGTCACGGGCTCCGGCTCCTCGTCGATCTGACAACGCAAAACCTCCGTCCCCGTCGCATGCGCAAATATCCGGCGACCCGTCGCAAATAAATACGCCAAACAACCCAACGAATATAAATCCGTCCAAGGCCCCTGATCGCGCGTCTGATTCAGTATCTGCTCCGGAGCCATATATCTCGGCGTTCCCGCGACGAGACCATTGGGCAATTCCTTCGTCCCTATCGCCTTCGCTATTCCAAAATCCGTCAACATCGCACGTGTATGGTTCTTCTCATACATGAGCAATATATTACCAGGCTTGATATCTCGGTGGATCACATCTCGCGCATGGGCATGCGCCAACGCATCGAGTAACTCCAATAACAAATAACGCATCTGAAGCCACGGCAACGGCTGCTTCGGACGCGGAAGCGTCCCCCCCGTCGCCAACTCCATCGCATAATACGGACTCCGTATCGCTATCTGCCCCCCAGTCGACTCGCTCAGCGCGTCATCCGTCACGCCATAATCCAAAAGTCGTATAATCGACGGATGATGAAGACGCGCAACCGCCCGAACCTCGTTCATAAACGATTGTCGAAACTCATCTTGATCGCCAAATGTCGACAAAATCTTGACTGCTACAGGGACCGATTGCGCCCGATGAATACCTTGCCATACGACACCCATCGAGCCCTTGCCAATCGGCTTGATCAATTCAAATGGTCCTATCGACAGTCTGTTCTCACTCATCACATCCATCTCCATGACGAACACCCAAGCCTACAATATACTACACTCGGGCAAAATCATCCATTTTTTCATCCTATGATAAAATAGTCAAAACGACAAAAATCAATACCTTGCACCAAATTTGATTTCATCCAACATTCGATTTATAACTCCCTCGCCCTATCGGCGCATATCCATGCGTCACAATGGGCTCTCGGCGCTTTTACAGCCTCCCCACCCTACCGGCGCATATCCATGCGCCACAATGGGCTCCACAGCGCTTTTTCGATGATTCTTTCCTTCGAGGCATATCGATTCTAATGGCATATCGCATCATGAAACGTTCTCACGACAATGCAATCGAATACGCGAACACCATTCGCCCCATTGCCTCGGCATGCGCCATAGCATCCCTCGTCTTTGCTCTATCGCTCCCCGCCCCAGCTCGCGCCGATATCTACCGCTACGAAACCGACTCGGGCGAAGTCATCCTCACCTCGCAACCGCGAAAAGACCTCAAGCTCATCGAAGTCATTCGAAGCACGCCCACCAAAACGCAATCCAAATCCGCCTCAAAGGCCGATAAACCCAAACCCACCC
>ERZ1034719.818-NODE-818-length-16433-cov-5.362193_pt1 | contig 16433 bp, 7 predicted proteins | sample MGYA00520703_ERZ1034719 | MGnify/ENA primary metagenome ERZ1034719 (study PRJEB33766, sample SAMN09781716) | gut metagenome | biome: gut microbiome | host: Homo sapiens | place: Madagascar | study: EMG produced TPA metagenomics assembly of the PRJNA485056 data set...
AATCACCACTGTATATTATCATTATTTCCACCAATCCGTTACCATTAATATCTTTTATCATTACAAAAACGATTTTTAATGGCAAAAGCATTGACAAATGCTTCTTTATACAGTATTTTTGCAACGTGGTTTTTTCATAATAGTATTAGATTTAAGGTTAACAAAGTTGATTAGGGGTTGTCGCGAGACAGCCTCTACTTGTTTTATGGCATCTCTTGCTTCTCTTTTACCGCAACAGGTGAATCCGGAATCCAATTATCTATTTCTTCTTTGCTTACTCCTGGCAAAGCAACAGGGACATTCTCTCCTTCTTGTTTCTTATCTACCGGATAGTCGTCCACTTCATTTCTGATATTGGCACCAAAACGGCTTACGCTCAATATAATTCCTATATAAAAGCAACTAATAACATTGGATGTTCCACCACGACTGATAAGGGGCAATGGTTGTCCGGTTACCGGTAAAGCTCCAACAGCTACTGCCATGTTTATCAATGCTTGTGTCACCAACATCAACGCACAACCCAATATCAGGTATTTGGGGAAGAGCTTATCACATCGTTTGGCTATTACACGGACACGCAAGAGCAACACAATATACAAAAAAAGCACAGCTATTCCACCGACAAGCCCCATCTCCTCTATAATGATAGCGTAGATAAAGTCCGAATAAGCTTGAGGCAATATATCACGCATCTGTCCATGCCCGGGGAATTTGCCAAAAACGCCTCCCGTAGCAATTGCAATCTTAGCATTGTCTTCTTGGAAATGCTTGTTTTGTGCATCCATCAATGAAATCTTTTTCCCAGAAGAATCCACTCGGTCATTCACAAAGAAACGCTCCACTCGATGTTTCCAAGTTACCGTTCGACCCGGCATGTAATTAGTGGCAGATTCCGGTACTATATAAAGAATAGCTGCAGCAATTATACCCAGCAACGCCGGTATTAAGAGTAAACGCAATACATATTTAACTGGGATACGCCCTATATAGAGCATCATAACCATGATAAGATACAACAAAATAGCAGTTGAACCATTATTCGTGAATATAAAAAAGATGGTCAATCCTACTAATCCGCATATTATCTTCAATGCCTTCATATCTCCGATGATATCTTTCTTGCTTAAGATATGAGCCATGAAACAGATAGAGCATAATTTCGCAATTTCTGACGGTTGAAAGCTGATTCCACAGAAAGAGAGCCAACGGGGCTCGCCATTAATCACTACACCAATATATGGAGCCGACGCCAATAACAGTATGGTCAAGGGCAAAGCCAACCCAACCCACCGATACCACCGGTACGGTAAATTAAGACATACTAAAATGCAAACAGTCCCGATAGATAAAAGAAAAGCATGACGGACAATTGGTTCCCAATAGTTCGTACTCCTATATGCAAGAGTGCTGGTTGCACTATATACTTCGATGAGAGAGATAAGGCACAATATCATAAAGATAATCCAAATTACCCTATCTCCCTTAAATAATCTGCTCGCTAACCCCATATAATCAATTTATCACAAGTTCCTGACACAAGATTTAAACTGCTCGCCTCTGTCCTCATAACAAGTGAAGAGGTCAAAGCTGGCACAACAAGGCGACAACAACACCGTATCTCCCTTATGAGCCATCTTATATGCCTTTTCAACCGCCTCTTGCATAGAAAGGGCATCTTCGATTTGAGGGACTTTCCCGTCAAAAAAGCCATGCAGTTTTTTATTGTCAACTCCTAAGAAAATCAAAGAGTGGACTTTCTCTTTTACCAGCTCTTCTATTTCACTATAATCGTTGCCTTTATCCGTTCCGCCCAAAATCAATACAACTGGAGTCGTCATAGACTGCAAGGCATACCAACAAGAATTGACATTGGTCGCTTTGGAGTCATTGATGTAATCTACACCCTTCACACGCGCAACCTTTTCCAAACGATGTTCAACACCGGTAAAGCCCATCAAGGAAGCCCGGATTTTATCATCGTGCAAATCCATGATCTTTGCTGTAATCGTAGCAGCCAAAGAATTATATAAGTTGTGCTTTCCCATTAATGCCAATAATTCCTGTTCCATTCTGAATGTACCGTTTTCTGTTTCCACTACTATATGATTGTTTTCCACATAACCTTTTACATTTTCCTCATGCGTTTCAGCAAAGGGATAAAAAGTCGCCCCTATATTTCGTTTTTTTATCTCTCGTTGTATTATCGGGTCGTCATTCCAAAAGATAAAGGCATCCTCTTTCGTCTGGTTCTGCACGATGCGGAATTTCGCATCGACATAGTTCTGCATCTCATAGTTATATCGATCCAAATGGTCTGGAGTGATATTCAACAAGACAGCAATATCCGCCTTAAAATCATACATGTTGTCCAACTGGAAGCTGCTCAGTTCGATTACATAAACATCATGCGGTGATTCCGCTACTTGTAGTGCCAAACTGTTTCCTACGTTTCCTGCCAAACCTGCATCGATACCTGCTTCTGTCAACAAATGATGAGTCAGCAAGGTTGTCGTTGTTTTCCCGTTACTTCCCGTGATGCATATCATTTTAGAACGGGTATAACGTCCGGCGAATTCTATTTCCGAAATAATATGCGTTCCTTGCTCCTTCAGTTTCTTGATGATGGGAGCCTTATCAGGAATACCCGGACTTTTTATCACCTCATCCGCATTTAATATTTCAGACTCGGTATGATGTCCCTCTTCCCAACGAATATGATGACTATCCAATAACTCCTTATATTGAGGTTTGATGGCAGAGAAGTCAGAGACAAACACATCAAAGCCCTCTTTTTTAGCCAACACTGCTGCACCAGCACCACTCTCACCTGCACCCAATACGACAATTCTCTTGTTCATTTCTATCTCATCTTTAATGTAACAATCGTAATCACTGCTAATATTATGCCAATTAACCAGAATCGGACTACTATTTTTGATTCCGGGATAACATTAATCGGTTTTTGTATCCATGCCTGTATTCCTGCATTGCCAGGCTTTTGGAAATGGTGATGCAACGGAGCCATCTTAAATATCCGTCGTCCTTCCCCGAACTTCTTCTTGGTATATTTGAAATAGAATGTCTGAATAATGACCGACAAACTTTCTGCCAAAAAGATGCCACACAAAATCGGTATCAGTAACTCTTTACGGATAATGATAGCGAACACCGCAATAATTCCGCCCAAAGTAAGACTTCCTGTGTCTCCCATAAACACTTGCGCAGGATATGAATTATACCACAAAAAGCCAATTGTCGCACCGATAAAGGCGGCTGCAAATACCACCAATTCTTCAGCCCCGGGCACATACATGATATTCAAAAACGAAGCGAACTCGAAGTGGGAAGACATATAAGCCAATATTCCCAACGCTACTCCTATAATGGCGGACGATCCTGCAGCCAAGCCATCCAATCCGTCCGTCAGATTCGCTCCATTCGATACGGCTGTCACGACAATTATCACCATGAGGACAAACACTGCCCAAGCGGCTTCGTTTTTATATTCTCCTGCCCAACTGACCAACTTCGCATAGTCGAAATTATTGTTTTTGACAAAGGGGATAGTGGTCTTGGTCGATTTCTTCTCAATCGTATGAAAACGAACCGATTCTATTACATTGTCATGGCGGACTTCCATATTCTCTTTGATTACGACATCGGGACTCAAAAACAGGACTAATCCCACAATAAGCCCCAAGCCTACTTGTCCGACAATCTTGAATCTTCCATGCATTCCCTCTTTATTCTTCTTGAACACCTTGATATAGTCATCTGCGAATCCTAATGCGCCCAACCACAAAGTCGTTATCATCATCAATATGACATATACATTTCCAAGTCTTGCAAACAACAAAGTAGGAATCAAAATGGCTATGATGATAATTACCCCTCCCATGGTAGGAGTTCCTTTCTTGCTCATCTGCCCTTCCAATCCTAAATTCCTTACGGTTTCCCCGATTTGCAGACATTGCAGTTTGTCTATAATCCGTCTGCCTATAGCCGTAGATATAAACAGCGATAAAATCAAAGCCAAACCGGAACGGAATGAAACATACTTAAACATTCCGGCTCCAGGAAGGTCCAATTGGTCCAAATAGTTAAATAAATAATAGAACATCTTTTTTACTATTTCTGTGAATTAAATATCCCGCGAATAATCTCACGGTCATCAAAATGGTGCTTTACACCTTTTACCTCCTGATAATCTTCGTGCCCTTTTCCTGCCACCAATATAACATCGCCTTTCTTCGCTATCGCCACAGCCGTTCGGATTGCTTGTTCACGGTCGGTTATGCAAAGCGTATGCTCCATATCATCCAATGCCAATCCGACAACCATATCTTGGATAATCGCATTCGGTTCCTCAAATCGTGGATTGTCAGAAGTCAATATCAACTGGTCACTCAACTTAGAAGCCTCTTTCGCCATCAAAGGGCGTTTGCCTTTGTCCCGGTTTCCACCGCATCCCACTACTGTAATCACTCGTCCCCTGCCATCAAGAACCTCATGTATTCCATTCAAAACATTGGTCAAGGCATCCGGAGTATGGGCATAATCTACAATTGCTGTATATCCTTTCGGGGAACGGATGGTTTCAAATCTTCCAGCGACAGAATGCAATGAACTCAATATGCGTAGAACCTCTTCCGGATCTTTTCCTAACAACACAGCAGCACCATAAACAGCCAACAGATTGTAGGCATTGAAACGACCGACAAATTGGACATAAACATCCCGGTTGTTTATCTGCATCTCTGTGCCTTCAAAGTGCGATTCAATAATCTTCCCTTTGAAATCAGCCAATTCCCTTAATGAGTAGGTCTGTTTCTTTGCTGCCGTATTCTGCAACATTACCATGCCCGACTTGTCATCCAAGTTGGTCAATGCAAATGCTTTGGCTGGCAAATCATCAAAGAATTTCTTCTTTGCTTTGAGGTAATTCTCAACTGTTTTATGATAGTCCAAATGGTCTCTTGTCAGATTGGTGAAAATCCCGCCATCAAAATCCAATCCGCTTATACGGTCTTGTGCTATCGAATGGGAACTGACCTCCATGAAAGCATATTCACAACCCGCCTCTACCATCTGCGCCATCAACGCATGCAAAGTATGAGGGTCTGGAGTTGTATGGTCTGTTGGTATCGCTTCATCATCGACATAATTACAAACCGTTGAAAGCAAACCCACTTTATATCCCATCTTCCGGAACATATTGTATAATAATGTGGCAATCGTCGTTTTCCCATTCGTACCGGTAACACCGACTAATGTTAACTTATGCGAAGGATTGTCATACCATTGTGAGAGCAAAAGTCCCAATGCCTCTGCTGAATTCTTAACAGCAATAACCGGGCAACCCAACGTCTCCACATTTCCGGGAACTTTCTCACACACAATCGCCACAGCTCCCTTCTCAAGCGCATTTGGAATATAAGCGTGTCCGTCCACGGTTGTGCCACAGACTGCAACAAATAGTGAACCTGCTTCAACCTGGCGAGAGTCCGACTGAATATTCTTTATTTCTACGGATGTATCTCCGTATATTTTCGGAGCATCCAAAACTTGAATCAGCTTTTGTAATTCCATATTCACTTTAACGTTATTAATATAGACTTCCCTTTCTGAACACGGCTTCCTGCCGGAATGCTCTGTGATTTGACTTTTCCTGCACCAGATATGCTTACACGCAAACCGGCACTTTCCAATAAGAACACAGCGTCTTTCGCTCCCATTCCATACACCGAAGGAACTAAGCCGCTCCGAATGGTTATATCTTCTATCTGTATATCATTTTTATCTTTTATCATTTGCGCACGCACCCATTCCCCTCTTGCACTGTCAGCGTTTACCGGGACACCCAATTCATCCAACACATTCTCTATCGCCCGTTTCTCGCCTGCTTTCACAAATGGCAACAATATGGCTGTAGAATCAACTTCCATCGTCTTTACACGAATCGGGGTACGGTTGGCATATATCTTCTCTGCAATTTCCTTAAACACACCTCCGGCCATGGTTCCTCCTGACGGATAACCGATGCGGGGCTGACGAATAACGACAATACAACTATACTTGGGTTTATCTGCCGGGAAATAGCCTGCAAAGGAGACCTGGTGACCAGCTCGGCGATAGCCACCGCCTGAAGCGATTTGGGCTGTTCCTGTCTTTCCTGCTATTCTGACAATATCCGAATGGACAGCCTTTCCGGTTCCCTTTTCCACAACACCTTCCAACATTCCTTGGATGATATGCAATGTGTTCTGTGAACAGATGGAAGAAATCAATACTTCCGGTGAGTTTCTCCGGACAACTTTTCCCCTACGGTAAATTTCCTTCACGAAGAAGGGGCGCACCATCGTCCCTCCATTCGCAATGGCATTATAAAATGCCAACGTCGAAATCGGAGGTATTTGGGTTTCATAACCAAAAGACATCCAAGGAAGGGTGGTCTTAGACCAATACCGGACGGAATCATCCGGACGACGTATTTTAGGACGTCCTGCTCCTGGAATATCCAAATGCAAGTCGGCAGCCATGCCAATCCTATAAAGCCCTTCGACAAACTTGGTCGGATTATGCTCATATCCTTTCAAAATCGTTTTTGCCACACCGATATTGGAAGAATTCCAAATGGCCTTTTCTACGGAAATAACCTGATAACCTCCTTTATTCTTATTATGGTCAGTCATACGTTGTCCCTTGTACATATAGATACCGTTCCCTGTATCTACGGAGTCCTGCGGCTGGCAAACTCCATCTTCCAATGCCACCATGATGGAAGCGACTTTGAATGTGGAGCCGGGTTCCGTTTCATCTGCCACAGCGTGATTCATCGTCTCGTTATACTTGCCTTCGCTTATCCTTCCTAAGTTCGTAATCGCTTTAACCTCTCCTGTTGCCACCTCCATGACGACAGCAGTGCCGGATGCCGCATCAATCTTCTTCAGCATATCCCTTAACGCCTTCTCTGTTATGTCCTGGATGTCAATGTCAATAGTCGAACGAATATCCATTCCCTCCTCCGGTTCGAGCAAAGTGACATTGGTCCATCTTCCACCGATACGTCTTTTCACCTTAAGTCCTGGTTTTCCTCTCAACAAAGAGTCGTATTGAAGTTCCAAGCCATTCCTTCCTCTTGTCACGCCCGTTGAATCAATTTCCCCAAAAATGTCACCTATGGTTCGGGCTGCCAACGTATTGAACGGTCTCTCGCGCTGTACCTGTTCTTTTGTGTAAAATCCACTGGGGTTTCTGCCCAACCGGAAATGGGGATACTGTCCCAACTCTTTAAAATCCGAATAGGAAATCTTATGACGCACCAAAGGATATTGACGGCTCTGCGATTTCAGTCCACGTAACAAATAAGCTTTGTATCCGGCAGGCGTACGGTCTTTAAACTTTCTTGACAAACATATTGACAACGAATCGACTCCATTCCGTTTAGAATAGAGAAATGAATCCACCTGTAAAGCATCTGACTTGAAATCAATGTAGGTATAATAACGAGGCACGCTGGTTGCCATCAATTTCATATTATTGGAATAGATGTTCCCCCGGCTCGGCAATATCGTCGTTGTCGGTCTTACCAACTCCTTTGCCATAGTAGTCCATTGGTCTTTCTCTACAAACATGGTTATACACATCTTAACCACTATCCAACATGCCGCCAGCAGCAAAACGGCTGTCAAGAGCAGATAACGGTTAAAAATGCTCTTATCCTGTTCTTCGTTTCCTTCTTTGTTTATATCTTCGGCCATGTTTATCTTTCCAATTTATAAGGCGGAGTTTTCGCTCCTTCCAAATCAATTCCCTCTTCTTCGACCAATTCTTCAATCTTTGACTGGCGGCTACTACCTATTAATTCGGAAGAAATAGAGAGAGCTTCAAAACGGACATCTTGCAATTGTTGTTGCAGCTTATCTATCTCTTTTAATTTTTGCAAACAGGTATAGCGGTTACTTATCAGAAAGAATATCAATAAAACGACCCAGATAATCATCCGTATGTGACGTTCTACGAATCCATCTTTCAAAAAGCCTCCTGTCAATACGTATATAATTGAATTTTGTTTCATGACGCTATCCTTTATAGTCTAAAAAGAGTTCTACTTCTATCTTTCTTCTTTTAGTTATCCAACAGGAATCTCCTTCAGTTCTGCAATGCGCAACTTGGCACTTCTCGAACGGGGGTTTCGCTCTATTTCCGCATCAGTCGGCACAATCACTTTCGTGTTAACCAAACGGAACGGAGAATTAACATTACCGAAAAAGTCCTTTTCCGCCTTTCCTTCAAAGTTCCCGGTTTTCAGAAAGTTCTTCACCAAACGGTCTTCCAACGAATGGTATGTAATCACCACCAAACGGCCTTCAGGTTTCAGCACTTTCAATGTTCCTTGGAGCATCTCTTTCAACGCCCGCATCTCATCATTTACTTCTATGCGCAAGGCTTGGAATACTTGCGCCAAGAATTTTTTCTCTTTGTCTTTCCCGATAAAAGGTTTGACCACTTCCAATAACTCGCCTATCGTCGTAATCTTTTTAACGGCACGGGACTTGGCTATCACCGCTGCTAATTTACGGGAAATCTTCAATTCCCCATAAAGATAGAACACATCCGCCAATGCTTCTTCGGTGTAGGTATTGACAATATCCGCTACTGTTTTCCCCGCACGCGTATTCATTCGCATATCCAAATCGCCATCAAAGCGAAAAGAGAAACCTCGCTCTTGATCATCAAAATGGTGGGACGAAACACCAAGGTCCGCCAACAAACCGTCCACTTCGCCTGCCACCTGATGATAACGCATGAAGTTATAAAGATAACGGAAGTTGCTTCTGACAAAGGTAAAACGGGAGTCTGCCGGGATGTTCTGCTCCGCATCTGCATCCTGGTCAAATCCATACAAATGTCCTTCTGCACCCAGTCTGCGTAAAATTTCCCGGGAATGGCCGCCGCCTCCAAACGTCACATCCACATACGTTCCTTCGGGAGTGATGTTCATTCCTTCTAAACTCTCTTGCAATAATACGGGTACATGATATGAATACTCCTGTTGCTCCATGCCTTTTACTTGATACGTTAAAACTTTACTTCACAAAACCAGCGTACTTCTTTGAAAAGCAACCAACTGACTATTTCAGTTTGTAAAATTACATATTTAGTAGATTAACATCAAATAAAGCGATGGAAAAGTACAAAAAAGTTATCAACAGGTTGAAAACGCTGGAGTTTCTCCTTATTAGTATCAAGAAACGACATGATTAAAACGCTATTAAAACGGCGTTTAAACACTGTTTAAATGGTGTTTTAATAGCGTTTCATTTTCCACGACTTTTATTGTGCCAAAGAGAATCTCACACTCACTCCATAGTTGGAGTTGGAAGTCGGATAGGCAGCGCTGGACACCAAAGGCTTGTTTATCTGCAAGTCATAAAAGGCGCGGAAAGTCAAAGCACGACTCACTCCATAATCGGCAGAGAATTGCAAGGTCTGGGCAATGTTTCCGCTGGTAGCCTGAGTGAACTGCTCTTCTATTTTCCGAATCAACGATTGCATTTTCCGATAAGAGTAATCCAAGCGGAGCGTCAAGTCGTTGCTGAAATTTTGTGTCTTCTTTCTCTTTAATACTTTGTTGAACTCTGCGAACTTATATCCCAATCCCACGACTATCTCTTTCGAGTTGGATTCGACCAATTGGTAAGAAGAAGTGTTCAAATTGAGGTTGCGCGTCGTTTGGTATTTCAAGCTTCCTGTCACATTGTTCAATGCTGTCGCATCCACTCCGAAAAGAGGCGTGAAACCATCCGTGATACTGACGGCTGAAATCTCATAAGGAGAAGATGGGGTCGGATTGCCTGTCAACACACTGCGGACATAGCCCAAGCCATCTTGACCGGCATCTACCCAGTTCAAGAACGAGGAGAACGAGCCCACACTATAAGAGCATTTATATTGGTGACTTAAAGTCACATCCTTGAAAAACTTCTGTATGATTGGCAACTTGTTCAATCCGTTGTAAGTAATCTTCCAGTTGGGCAACATACTCAACAATGACGGGAAGGCCGTCAGACCTATCTTGGATGGATTCTTTCCCGTGTAGGCGGAAAGGAATGCCGGAATCAAGACATCGGTTGAGTTCTTACTGATATTTCCAATGTTAGGATCATACGGTTTGCCTGCTTGGATTGTCCCGGATATAAAGCCGCTGTTGGGATATGTCGTCTTTGAATACGCCCGTTCCAAACGTGCCGCTATCACATCACGGTTTGCCAAGAAGTTATTGAATGTCTTGGATGAATAGTTATTGGCAGCATTGCCACTTCCTCCTAAAGCTCCACGCAAAGCGATGGTTGTCATCGTGAAACTTCCTCCATAAGTTTCAGGCATCCCTGCATACATGAACTTTATCTCCGTATTCTTCATGTCAATCCAATTGGCAGTCAAGTCAATCTTAAGACCGACCATCGGCTCTAATGTAGCACGGACGTTCACATTACGGGAATCGTTGATAATAGCCGGATTGATATTGGTCGAATCACTCTTGACCAGCCAACCTCGTTCATCCGCCTTGTCTATATATCTCCGGCTCACATCTCCAAAAGCGAAAGCCAAGCCTGGAGCCAAATTGCCTGTCGAACGTGACTGTCCAAACATATCACCCACTTCGGGCAAGAAACCCGGAAGCATCATTCCGGCAGAGCTGGAATAGGTGATATTGAAACGTCGTAGCATCATCGCAAAGCGGGTTGCATATTCGACAGACTTCATCATATTGGCTTCACTCTTGTTCGGCCCGGGTTTGATTGTCAATTTCAAATGGACAGTATCTTGGTTCAAGATGCGCACCTGTGCATAATTGATTGGTTTAAACTTCACGGCATAACGTTTGCCATCGGCTCCCACTGCTGTAATATGCAACTTTTTGGTGTACATGCCATGTTGTACGATAATGCCGCTATCAGGGCTCAACGTCACCTCTTTCTCCAATTTCGGATCTTTCTTTATCTTCTTTTGCGTGTCCCTCTGATTATTCCGAAGCGTAGAGGTCGTGTACTTCTGGTTAATCTTCTTCAAATACCTATTTTTATTATACAAGGTTTGCAGATTAAAAGACCCTTGCAAATCCCACTGTCGTTGATTCTTCACCACATTACCAATCGGATCATCCCCCTCTATCTCCGCACTTCTCTCCCAATTGTAGGAAGAGCTATAGTTGACAGAACCGGTAACCCAATCCAATACAGGAATATATTGGAACGGAAGATTCCAAGTCGCCGTGAATTGCTGGTCATACTTCAACGGTGTTCCGAGGTCGCGAATACTTTGCATGACAGAGTCTTTCCACACCTTGTATCCGTCAGGATTCAAAGCTTTGTTTACCTGCACATAAGGTTCCTCAATACGCGCATTAGTTCCCGAAGTGAAATTGAGGGCAATGGCTTGGGTCAAGTTCCAACTCAAACTAAATGCTCGGTCCCAATAAAATTCTTGGCTGAAAGATACCGGGATATTGCTCTTCACCCCTGTCTGTACGGCATTCAAGTCTCGCAACTGCAACTCATAGTAATTACGCATCATCACCGTTTGGAAATTAATGCTCGATGGAACGTAATTAAAGCCCAACTGCTTGATGAATTTGGTCGAACCGGAGTTCTTCTTTATCTTCGCAAACGGTTTGAATGGTCTGACATACGGTGTATAACTGTATGCGAAATTACCATTCCAGTTTTTCGTCCGTTCATATTCTGTTTCCGGATTCTTCTTGCTGTTCTCGCTATAAGTATAACCAAAAGAGAAGTTGGCAGGGTCATACGGCATCGGTGTCTTGCTTTGGATATCCACCTTCACATTATTGAATGAGACACTTTTCACCGTATTCTGCTCGATTGAATAACTCTTGATGGAATCCTTCTCGGCTTGCGTTTCGACATTGTCCAGCGCATCCTTGATTTTTATGTCCTGATTCATCGGGTCATACTTAGGAGTTGTCGTTTCCTTTGAATAAGCATAATAGAAAGGGACGCTTACTTTCGCCTTTTCAGGGAAGAACTTGCCCAGTTCCACGGTTGTGGAGACACTATATTGCGAATAGTCGTCCAAACGCCTTTCCGTTATGGATTGGTCCAACGCTCCGAACCCGGCTGTTTCGACACGTCCTGCCACATTCACCGTTCCCAAGTCGGAAAGGGCGACATTCATGCTGGCATTCGCAGCCCAACCTCCGCTCTCATTGAAATCGGTCAATCGTAATTCGTTCACCCACACTTCACCGCTTTTCACCATTCCTGTGGAAGAGGTGTTGCGGACACCAATCATGATTACTTTTACCTCAGCCAAACTCGGATTTCCGACAATACGGATCGTATTAAGCGAATTGTCCGGGTCGGTTTCGGCATAAATAGTCTGATAAGTAACCCCGTTCGTTCCTTGCCTTTTGGCTCTGTTACGATGCAATTTCAAGTTGGTAAATGATTCCAAACTAAAGTCCATCATATTCTGTGTCGGCCAAACATCAACCGGATTGATATAATTGCCGGCAGGAGTCAAACGCAACGGAATCTCATATTCATAATAATTGTTCTTATAGTCCGAACCCAAACGGAGGAAGACGGAAAGGTCTCCATTCCGCAAATCGGTCACATCATTAATCAAAGCTTCCGCATGCGTAAACAATTGCAACCGTTTATATTGGCGCAAGTCATACGAGGTCGTTTTATAAACCGCCAAGGCATCTTGTGACGCCAAATCAGCAACCTTCAAAGAAAGAGCTTGCTCATTTTCCTTGCGTACTTGCGGTTGGCTCGGGTCGCGCATACGGGTTACGCCCGGCGGCAACAGATAATTGACCGGTGTCCGGCTGGCATTCTCTTCTATATTTACGGTTGAGACATCCAACGAACCTTTGGCTGCCGGAGCTGCCGTACTGCTTGCCAGACTGCGTTCATAAACACGCCATTCACCACGTACCAACTCAAATGTACCAAAGCGCAAGAAAGTAGAGTCTTTGAAGTTAGTCATGTACATACGCATGAAACGGATGGTCTTGAAATCCTGTATCGCTCCAACTTTACGCTGATATTGTTTCACTGGGATCTTGAATTGATACCATTTGATATCCCCTTTCGTGCCATTAGCCAACGGAACGGAAGTGCTCAATTCATTTACAATATAGTTTGATCCCACTTGCATATCTTTCGGGCGCAAGGAGACTTTATATTCAAAGTATTTTTCGTTCTCATTCAGCGTGTTGTCTTGGTTCAAGTCCTCCACGTCCGGAGTTGTACGCGCCGATGTGTTATAACGCTCCGAAGATTCATCGGAGTTTCCCTCCGTACCATTATAACGTTTGTAACGTTCAAGCACCGTCAATCCCTTTTCATCAAAATCAGAACCCCTGAAATGGTGGAATTTATCACCGGACGGGTTGTTCAACACAGACAACGGGTCGTCTTGCCATTTCGCCAATGTCTGAGCATTGATTTTCGGTGTCAGCTTCTGCAAAAACTCCTGGTAAGTCGGGAACTGCAACTCTTCTTCTGAAGAGAGTCCGTTGAATCCGACATCCTGGATTTTCCGTGCGCCGGCAGTGTTGTCAAATGCATAAACGGTACTCTGCTGCTTAGGCACTTTACCCCATACCGTTGTATCGACTTTGCTCATATCCCCGTCAACTGGAAGACCATTTTCAAAGAATTTCTTCTCATCCTTCAAGATATCTTCAGAGACATCTCCAAGGTTGAAATACAAATCTCCTCCCTCGGCAGTAGGACCACTGTAAACAAATGGATCCATCAACCAAAACTCTATGTATTCGATGTTGGCAGTTTCAAAGTCCACTTGGTCAATCTTCCTCATGATACCGCCCCAACGCTTTTGGGGTTCTTGCAAAGTTCCATCCGAATTGACACGGTCTGCATCCAAGTTATAAGGACCACGTTCATTCGGATAAAAAGCAACGTTCAATGCCGAAATCAAATTGTTTTCATTCACTCCGACATCTCGGTTGGGGAACAACTCCGTAGTTTGGATAGCACGAACAAAATGGTTGGACAAATCATCCTTCGTGATATTCTTAGGCAGGGAACGGGAATTCTTCCGCGTAAAGATACCATCGACATAATACCAAGACATCAATGCTCTGTTCTTTCCATAATCAATATCGTTCACCTTCGAAGCTTCCGGGAATAGAGTCGTAGGAGAATCATCATACGGGGTACTTGCCAAGTTCCAAGGGAAAGGATTGAGCAGGTCGATTGAGTTTTGCGTTGACTCGAAATCGTCCAAATAAGAATATCCACCCGTGTATTCATTCTCATAATGTCCGGCAATCAAATGGGCAAACTCCGCATTCAAGGCTATCTGGCTGGGCTTCGTCAGCGTCAAAAGCGGAAGTTTGTCAAAGACATTGGTCAGCCACTGGCTTTCGGTCTTGTAAGAAGCGTTCAAACCCCATAAGGTGTTCTTCACCGACTCACTTCCCATAACCGTTTTGGTTGTCAGTGGCATTTCGGACATGTGCATGATGGTCGCACCCAAATTAATGTCTTTGCTCAGTTGGTAATTCAAGTCCAAGCCCATCATGGTCTTTCGTTGCATACTGTACGTGGACTGGTTTTCCAATGAGACACTGACTGGCGTTCCGGCATTGATGATATTCTCATTTAAAATGGTTACGACACCTGATGCATAATCCACCGTATAATCCACATTCTCAGTCAATACAGCTCCTCCGGCAGTTACTTTGACAGAACCGCGTGCCACATTGGTCGATTCCAATTGTATCTCCGCACTGGAAGAGGCTTTGTATTCTCCCCTCAGGACAAACTTGTTCTTTTCTGCTATTTGACGGGCGTATGTCAAAGTGGAATCATAAAGTTCCTGATAGACATACTTGTCTGCAATGGCATTGTTTCCTATCTTCTTACGCAGATGCGAACCGAAAGGTTCCACGACCGGGAAGATGATTTTTCCCATGTCTGCCATGACTGTATATCCTTCCACAAAATCGAAGAAGCCATCCGAATGGGCTTCATTCTGTGAATTCAAGCGGTCCAGGTTCATTACTTGAAGCAATATCTGATTCTTGATATTGCCTTCCGATATATAATTGACCGCTGTTCCAGTCGTGTCGCTTTGGTATAAGATATCCATCCTGAACTTCTCCTTCTGTACGGAATAGGCTCCCAACGAATAGATATTCTTCATCATCAAGTCCCAGAAAGGCATGGACGGGGACATATTGCTTCCTTTCAACAATTTCAAATAGAGGCAATTGGTTGTATTGCTACTGTTGTCGCTTGAGAACTCTCCCACTTGGTAGACTTGTCCTCCCGCCGTATATTCAAATGCGACAGCCAATATGTCATCCGGTTGCAACTGGGTCTTTAAGGAGATATAACCCAACTGTTTATTTACAACATATTCCGACTCATTCAACATCCGGGCACTCTCTATCTTCTCAAAGTCACGACCGCCGGTCAGGAAACTGCTCAGCACTTGTGTCGCTTGGTTAATCTTCCGGGCATCTGCATAATTGTTGACAAGCGTCGGATAGAGCGTATTCGATTCATTCTTCGGCAATTCGGATGTTCCTTGGGGCGAGAATTGCGGATTGCTGATATGCTTGTATTCTGCCAAGTCGGAAAAAGCCACAATATTCCGGGATTGGTCATAATTTCCCCGTTTATTGGTTATCCAGACCTCCACACGGTTGATGGAAACCACAGAATTGACACGGGGCAATTTCGTCAAAGCCTCATCATAATGGTCTCTAAAATATTGTGCCAAGAAGAAGTGCCTGTTTTCATCATACGAATCAACCGTGATTTCAAAAGGTTTGGTTTGCACGCCTCCTTTGGATGTAACGGTTTTGGATTCCGATTCTTGTTGGGCAAAAAGCGCATTGACACGCAAGCGTCCAAACTGCAAATCCGCTTTCATACCGAACAGGGCAGCACCACCATTGATTAATGAATTGCTGGTAGTCATGCTGACATTTCCCGCTTCGATGGATTTGATGATTTCATCTTCTTCACCGGTGTATGCCAATTTCAACTGCTTCGAGTCGAAATCGAAAGAGGTTTCGGTATTATAGTTCATGCCGAAATTCACTTTACTACCCACGGAAGCATTCATGTTCAGCTGCACACTCTCATCGAAATTGAAGTATGTGCGGCTTCTGGCACGGGTCGGCAAAGTGGGATTCTTGGTCGTATTGTTCTTCAAGCCCATGGTTATCTCCGCAGATCCTTGTGTCTTGACACGCACTCCGCCCGGACCGAATATTTTCTCAGCCGGTCCCAAGTCAAACTGCATATCCGTCACATTGAACTTCTTGTTAGCCTCTTTTTCAAACTCCTCCTCATTCTTGGCTTTGAAATAGGCACGCAGCGATTCCTGCATGCTATAATCCTGATACTCTTCAGGTG
>ERZ1034719.819-NODE-819-length-16430-cov-19.538443_pt1 | contig 16430 bp, 28 predicted proteins | sample MGYA00520703_ERZ1034719 | MGnify/ENA primary metagenome ERZ1034719 (study PRJEB33766, sample SAMN09781716) | gut metagenome | biome: gut microbiome | host: Homo sapiens | place: Madagascar | study: EMG produced TPA metagenomics assembly of the PRJNA485056 data...
GTGACTGGAGCCGTCAGGCCGCCACCGGTGACGGGAGCAGCCAGGCCGCCAGCGGGAAATGGAGCCGTCAGGCCGCCAGCGGGGACGAGAGCCGTCAGGCCGCCAGCGGGGACGAGAGCCGCCAGGAAACAACCGGGAAAAGCTGTGTGATGATGTCGGCCGGTAATGGCGGGCGGGCAAAAGGTAAAATCGGCTCCTGGATTGTGTTGACGGAATGGGAACAGGGCGTTCCCAACGTGGTCGCCAGGCGGATTGACGGGAAAGAGGTAAAGGAGGACGTATGGTACACCCTGAAAGACGGAAAATTCGCGGAAGTCGAATCGTGAGCCAGGCCCTGGTCCTGCTGCTGCTGGCAATCGCCCTGCGGGTGCTGGTGGGGCTGCTGGCAGGACAAAGCATGTGGGGCTGGATTGCGGCCTACTGGGCGGCGCTGACCGGGAAAAACGCGGTGGATTTTGTGGGAGGGATGAAGAATGCGGATTGGGCTTCACGACAGCGATGATACCGGATTCCCGAATTTGGCTCTGATGAAAATTTCGGCATGGTATAAATCGCGTGGCGATTCGGTGGACTGGTGGAGCCCGCTGTTTGAGTATGATCGTGTGTACAGCAGCAAAGTGTTCACTTTTACGCCGGAAAATCCGTATCTGCCGCCCGACACAATCAAAGGCGGAACTGGATACGGTATCTATACAGAACTGCCAAAAGAAATAGATGCCATGTTTCCGGATTACACGATTTATCCAAACTGTCATCATGCGATCGGCTTTCTTACGCGGGGGTGTATCAGGAATTGCTCGTGGTGTGTTGTCCCCAAAAAAGAAGGGAAAATACGCCCATATCGAACATGGAGAGAAGTAAAGCGTCCGGACAGCAGAGACATCGTATTTATGGATAACAACGTTTTGGCTTGTCCATTTGGGATTGAGCAAATGCAAGATATGGTTGGACATGATGTAAGAATTGATTTTAATCAAGGACTTGATGCTCGTCTGATCACGACGGAGATTGCGCAGCTTCTATCGCGCCTGAAATGGATTCGTTTTATCAGGATGAGTTGCGATACGGATTCAATGCTACCCATTGTGTTGCAGGCGGTGGAACGATTGGGAAACGCGGGTGTGAAACCATATCGCGTGTTTGTGTATCTACTGGTGCAAGACGTGGATTCGGCGGAAAAAAGAGCAATTGCATTGCGCGATGCAGGAGCAGATGTGTTCGCCCAACCATACAGAGATTTTGCGGCCGGAAAGGAGCCTGAAAAAGAGCAGAGGCAATTTGCCAGATGGGTAAACCGGAAAGAAATTTTTAAAAGCACAAATCGATTTGCGGATTATAGGGGAGGGATGAAGGATGCTTGGGCAGCAGATCATCACAAAAACCGGCGTTAAAACAAAATTGGACCTGGCAATTCAGCGCCTTAAGGCATTTGAACCGCCCGAAGGGTATTGGGTCGCATTTTCGGGCGGTAAGGATAGCCAATGCGTTTATCATCTGTGCCAGATGGCCGGAGTTAAATTTGACGCACATTACAGCGTAACGAGCGTTGATCCGCCGGAAGTGGTGCGATTTATAAGGCAGGAATACCCGGATGTGGAGTTCTGCTTCCCGCGTTATAGCGATGGGAAACGGATCACCATGTGGAATCTAATTCCTCGCGTAATGATACCGCCAACCAGAAAGCAAAGATACTGCTGTGAAAAGCTGAAAGAATCCGGCGGGCGCGGGCGCGTTGTGGTAACGGGAGTGAGATGGGCGGAAAGCGCAAAGAGGGCCGCGTTGCACAGTGTCGCATCTATCGCTGGGAAACCTAAAACGACGAAAAAAATGGCCGATGATTTGGGTGTGGATTTTACAGTCAATCGCGCAGGATCGCTGGTTTTGAACGATGATAACGACGCTGAAAGGCGCATGGTGGAACAGTGCTATAGGACGCAGAAAACAATGGTAAATCCAATCGTGGATTGGACAGACGCAGAAGTTTGGGAGTTTTTGAACGAGATCGCTAAAGTCCCGCATTGCGAGCTGTATGATCAAGGAAGAAAGCGTATCGGTTGCATCGGCTGCCCGATGAGTACGAAAGCCGGAGAAGAGTTGAAAGCCTATCCGAAGTACAGGAGACTGTATTTGAAAGCTTTCGCCCGCATGCTGGAAGAACGCGAAAAGGCGGGAAAACCGAATGACGGGAAGAGCGATTGGAGCACGCCTGAAAAGGTGATGGATTGGTGGCTGCAAAAGGATTGCAATGGAGGCAGCACATGTACCGATGTGAGCGATGCGGAGCGTGGATGAGCTTGCAGACAAGCGGCTGGGCATGCCCGTACTGCGGGCCGGTGAAGCTTGTATACAGCGACAGGACGGAGGGACAAAATGGGCAGCAAAACCAAAATTGATTGGTGCGACGCAATAAGAAACAAGATCACAACAAAACAAGGGTACATACTTATCTGGAAGCCTGGTCATCCAAACTCAAACAAAGGAAAGCAGAAAGGATACATATTTGAGCATAGGCTGGTTATGTCTGAACATTTGGGACGACCGCTAGAAAGTGGAGAAGTTGTGCATCATATAAACGGCAATAAGTCAGACAATCGGATTGAGAACCTTGAGTTATTGACCAACGTTGAACATATGCGCAAACACGGGTTAATGATGGAAAAAGAACACAAAGATGCGTTTGCCGCTGGCGGGAGGGCATATGCACGGAGCAGAAAAAAATCAAGAAAGTTCGTACCGTGCGCTTGCGGCTGTGGAGAAATGATTGAACAGCACGATAGCAAGGGACGATTAAGGACATTCAAGCACGGGCATAACGCGCGAGGAACGCATTGGGCTTGGAAGAAAGGAGCGGAAGCAAATGGGACTTAACTCTAAAATTTCGTGGTGCGACGCGACGTGGAACCCCGTAACGGGCTGTCTGCACGGGTGCGAATACTGTTATGCGCGGAGGATTGCGGAACGGTTTAGGGCAAGAGAAATATATGACCCGGAATGCCAATGCCAACGACACCTGATTGAACGTGGGATGCTGAAAGGAATTGGAAAACCGTTAGAGCTTGATTATCCGTGGGAACAAAAAAACAAGGATGGAAGTATAACTAACGCTGCGTATCCGTTCGGATTCGCCCCCACCTTTCACCGCTATAAGCTGGGCGAACCCCAGCGCTGGAAGAAGCCCCGCAACATCTTCGTGTGCTCCATGGCCGACCTGTTCGGCGAGTGGGTGCCGGACGAATGGATTAAGCAGGTATTCGAGGCGTGCGAGGCCGCGCCGCAGCACCGGTATCTGTTTTTGACAAAGAACCCCGCCAGACTGTGCAAAATGGCGAACGCTTATAAAATACGGCGCTGGAATGAGAAGCATGAAGGGAATACCCATCCGCAGACGGAGGAATACGCGCAGACGCTCTCCCTCCCCAGTCATGATAACTGGTGGTTCGGCAGTACGCTGGACAACAAAAAAGCCAGGAGATTTCAGGGGGACAATCATTTTCACACGTTTACAAGCATTGAACCGCTGACAGAACCAATGGACGTGGGGCTCGGTTCTTTTGGCTCGGACGAATGGGTGATCATCGGCGCAGAAACGGGCAATCGCAAAGGCAAGATCATTCCAAAACGGGAATGGGTGGAAAACATTGTGGAAGCGGCGCAGATGACGGGAATGAAGGTGTTTATGAAAGAAAGCCTGCGCGGTCTGATGGGCGCGGACTTTCGGCAGGAATTTCCGTGGGAGGTGTGATGGATGGAATCTAATCCCGATCTGCGCCCGTGCCCGTTTTGCGGGGGATATGCCCGGCTTGTACGCTGCTACAACGGTTGGGTGCCGGAACACCCAGCGTATATGGTGGTGTGCGATAAATGCACGGCGCAGGGGCTGAAAACGCAAGAGCCTGAAATCGTCGTGAAAGCGTGGAACCGAAGAGCGGAACCGGAAAACCGGGTGCTGCTGGCTGCGGAAGCCGACGGCGGAGAAAATGGCGCATTCGCCATGGGGGGAGTTACCATGCACGAATCACTGATACAGGCCCTGCGGTTCTGCGCCTCCGGGGAGAAATTTCCCCGGCTGTGCACGGAGGCCTGCCCGCTGTACTGCGCCAAGGGAAACGCCAAGACCTGCGTGGCGTGCATTGACAGCCTGCTGCGTCAGGCGGCGGACGCGCTGGAAAATGCGGAGGAACGGCGGAGCGGCCGCTGGGAAAACGGCGGGTATGTCTGCGGGGAAACAGATGGGAAGGAGGATTGAAAAACGCCATGGGCAAGAAAAATGAGCTTTGGCTGGTTTCCAGGGAATGCTGCGGCGATTGCCAGTATTACGGCACGCTGGGCGGCGGGCAGACCGGCACCCGCTGCTGCAATTACACGGTGGTCACAGGCCGCATCCGCAAGAAGCCGCCCAAGTCCTGCGAGGTGAAGAAGCCGTGCCTGAAGGCGCGATAACGAAGGGAGCACAGCATGGTCAAAATCATTGAATGCGATTTGTTTGACGCGCCTGCCAGCGTGATCGCCCATCAGGTAAACTGCCTGGGCGTGATGGGCGCTGGCGTAGCCCGGCAAATTGCGCTTCGGTTCCCGGACGTATACATGGAATACGTCCATCTGTGCCACCAGCACCGGCATGACAGAAAAAGCCTGCTGGGAAGCAATCTGAGCGTCTGCGTCACGCCCGATCTGATGGTGGACAACATGTTCGCGCAGGAAGGCGTTGGCACAAGCGCCGTGCAAACGGATTATGGCGCGCTTAGAGCCTGCATGGCATCGCTCCATGACCAAACGAACGCATATGATACCATCGCCATGCCTTATCTGATCGGCTGCGGGCTGGGCGGCGGGGATTGGAATGTGGTTTGCCAGATCATCCGGGAGGAGCTGTCCGATCGAAACGTACTCATTTGCAAGCTGCCGAAAACGAAGGGAGAGAAAAGCCATGGATAATGTGAAGCGCCACGAAGAAATCTGCCAGTTCCTCAACGCCCTGTATGCCCGGAAGAACGCCGATTACGGGGATTCCTTTCACAAGACCTATCTGGATTACGGCATGGCCATGCCCCTGATCCGGCTGGACGATAAGCTCAGCCGCCTGAAAGCCATTTACAGGAAGGGAAACCGCCAGGTGCAGGATGAATCCGTCCGGGATACCCTGCTGGATCTGGCCAATTACTCCATTATGACCGCCATGGAGCTGGATCGGGAAGCGGAATCGTCGCAGGGAAGGGAGTGACCGCCTGTGTATTATATCGGCATCGATCCGGGAAAATCCGGGGCCTGCGCCATCATCCATCTGGGCCGGGACGGGGGGCGGGAAATGGAGGCGTTTTTATGGGATGACAGGGCCTTTATTGACAAAATGTCCCTGATCGCCCATTCCGGGGAGCAGCGCATCGCCTGCGTGGAAAAGGTGGGGGCCATGCCCGGACAGGGGGTCACCAGCATGTTTTCCTTCGGCAAGTCCGCCGGGTTTATCGAGGGGGTGCTTTGCGCCCTGGCAATCCCCTATCAGCTGGTGCCCCCCCGGGTGTGGAAAAAGGCGTATTCCCTTGGCGGCGATAAGGGCCAGTCCGTTTCCGTGTGCCAGCGCCTGTTCCCGGAGGTTTCCCTTCTGCCCACCCCCCGGTGCCGCAAGCCCAGCGACGGCATGGCCGAAGCCCTGCTCATGGCCCATTACGCAGAAAGGAGGCTGGGGTGAAATGCAATTCGTCATTCCGCTTTGGCTTCTGATTGCTGAGATGATGGCGCTCACGCTGTCCGGGTATCTGGCCGGGCGGCGGGCAGCCGTGCGCAAACTGCGGCCCATCATTCGCAGGCTGCAGCATAAAGCCCTCCGGGAAGCCCTCAGACGGCCTTCCCAGCTGGGGCGGGAAAATGCCAGGGCAAGGGAAAAGGGCCGCGCAGAAGCCGCCGCAGCGGCCCTGCCGCAGGTGCTGGCGCTGTCCGAGGAAAATCGGCGGCTGCGGGAGCAGGTGCGCATGGAAGCGCTGCTGGATCGGCGGATCAAGGCATGCCGCGTCATCGGCGCGGAGGAAGCGCGTGGAAAGGGGGAGGGGGCATGATTTCCGTCGGATGGCTTCTTCTCTGCGTGGCGGCGGCCCTGCTGCTGGGGGCATGCCTGGGAAATTATCTGGGCGAATGGCGGTTCGCCTGTCGCTTTGTTCGGCTGGTCACGGAAAAAGATCCCGATCTGCTGCGCCATCTCTGGCAAATGGGCCTTTGGGCGCAATATCGGGAGGATGGGCCGAAAAAGGAAGAATAACGAATGGCGTTTTCCCCCCGGAACGCATAAAAAAACAGGCCCCCATTTCGGGAGCCTGCTTTTTTGTATCGGTCATTCGCCTTCGTAGGGCGCGTCCTTTTCCCCGCTCATGATCTGCTTCAGGTCCAGCAGCTTCCAGGCGGCGGAAAGCGCGTCCTGCACCGCGTCCGTATCAATATTCCAGCCCTTGTCCTGCATCTTTTTCAGCGCCATGGCCCATTTCTCGTCCCCGTGGTGCCGCCCCACAATGGATTCCACGGCGGCCACGATCAGCCGGGCGTCCTCGGTCAGGTTCCGCGCCTCCAGCCAGGGCCCCACGTACTTTTTCCACACAAACACCAGCAGGCTGTTGAGCACAGCCCCCAGCAGCGCAATCAGCGCGGTCAGAATCGGCGTCCAGTCCATCTGTCATTCCTCCATTCATCCGTTTTCGTCGGTATTTTCCGTTGTTTCTGATTCCGCATCCCCGCCCGGGAACCGGCGAATCAGCCATTTTTCCACGGCGCTGTTCCCGCTGTAGGCGGCAAAACAGATCGTGGCATAGCCAATGAAATATTGGGCGATCCTGCCCAGTGTTTCCGTGTCGCCGTTTTGATAGCACAGTCCCATCCCGATCAGGGAGAGCGCCGTCACCGCAATGGATACGAACACCACCATCCGCTTGGAAAACTGCACGTAGCGGCGGGCGCCGGAAATCGGCTTTTGAGCGTTCATTCGTTTACTTATTCTCCTCGCCTGTCAGCGCTCTGTACTGCGCATCCGTCAGCCGCCCCAGCGCGTACAGCGTGTCGATCTTGTCCCGCAGCTCCTCAGTCATTCCTCTGGATACCATTCTCTGTAAAACAGTGTATAGCATGCATCAGCCCTCCGTTTCCTGCAAAATAGCAAGCGCCAGTTCGCTGTTGATGTATGCCATATCCGCCACGCTTTCTGCGCTTGCAAGCCGTTCTTCTTTGCTTTTTTCAGGTGCAGGCGCGTTGGCCCTCAGATGCATCAATTCCGCAATTTCCGTCTGGCTCATTTCGCGGCATACACCGTTAATATTAATTTTAGGCATCCCGTGTCACCCCATAGATGCTTATTTTTGTCCCAGCCGGTATCACGCCGTCTGTCGTGTACAACTTAAAATCAATGATTTGCACGTCCATCCTGAGCACATTGGACGGAATAAACTGCGTTTCGCCGAGCGACGTTTGATCGGTTGCACCATTGCTTTTTGCAGCTGCAAACCACGTATCGATACTTCCGTCCGACGTAGACCGCCAGACAAAGTACGATGCGGCGTTACTCGCGCTGACAATTTCTCCGTTTGCGATATATCGCCAGTCTTCATACGGTTGCGTGCTGTTTAAGCGCACCCAAGCATAGGCGCTTTCCCGGCCGGAAACATTTCTCGCATCAATTTCTATGATGATTGACTTCAAATTGTAGGCAGTTCCATCCGGCTTTTGGCTTCTTACAAAGCTCGTTGTATCTTCCTGCAACGTTGTTTCTTCGAGCAACTGATATATCGATCCATTTGCGGGCACATACCCCAGCGCCTCTACAATTTCTTCCTTCGTCACAGCGCCCCCGCTGATGGCGCGGATGGCATCCGGCATGGCCTGGGGCGCCAGCATATCGGATGTGCCGCTTTTTTCCCGGATCGCATTGCCAATATCGGTCAGCGTCTGGCCGTCAATGATATAGTCCTGCGCCACGCGTATCACCTCCCTGCTTCCGGCTCGGCAAGGGGAATCCCGCCCCGTCCCAGCACATAGTCCTGATAGCAGATGGCCTGCTCGAACTGGTGCATTTCGCTGTTGAGCTGGGCGTTCAGCGCCTTCAGCCGCTCCGTGGCCGCCCGCATCTGGTTGGCTTCGTTGCCCGTATCAAAGGATTTGTCCCGGATCTTGGGCTGCTGGAGCAGGAAGGCGTTGGCGAACCGATTTTCCCATACCACCTGCACGCATAGTCCCAGAATCCGCTTCATCTGCTCGCCCAGTTCCCGGTCAAACACCCCGTCGTTGTAAAAGTCAAAGTCCAGCTGCGTTCCCGCGGGAACAGCCTGATTCACAGTGACCACGCCCGTTTCCGCGTCATATGCCATAGCGATGGGCGTATAGCCAATGCCGCCGTATCCGTCCGGTGCGGTGATCACCCCGCTGGCCATGCCATAGCCGGTCACGTCCGTTGCAAGGGTATCCCCCGCCGCCATATCCGCTTCCGGGATGTGCTGAAAATCGTCATAGGAGGGGGCGGTGAATTTCAGCCATTCCCGTACCTCCGGGGGCCGGTTGAACCGGGGAATCGCGTTAAGCATATACAGGCTCATTTTGCGGAAGAACCGCGCAGGGTTCTCCAGCAGCTGCCTGTTCAGGCGCACATCGTCAATCTGCACCAGCGCGTAATCGCAGAGCACGTCTGCAAAGGTCGTCTGCGGCATGGGCGTCCGCTCCTTCCGTTCCGGTTTCTCAGTATCCCACCTGGCGGGACAGGGCCATTTTCTTCTTTTTCCCGGAAAGCTCCAGGCATGTCAGGGAAAACACCGTGGGGGCCATCAGCTTTTGCGCGGCGAAGGCGCTGTATTGCAGCCAGCTGGTGCAGATCACCACCTGGAAGGGCTTCACGCTCACCCGGGCGTTGTGCTTGTCCACCACGATTTTCCCCACCGGGAAATCCTGGGGCTTGTGGATATGCCCGGCGATAATGCCGTCAATGCCGTCAATGGCCATGCCGTAGCGCTCCACCCGCATGGCGGCGTTGGTGGTGTAAATGCTGCTGCCCGCCCCATGGGTCACGCAGAAGGTATAGCAGGGGTTGGACGCCCCGGCCCCGGCGCTGTCCCCGAATTGCAGCTTCAGATAGGCGGCGTTCTCGCGGTACATGTCCTCCAAATCCAGTTTGCAGGCAATGTCATAGGCCGGGCTTTCGTCGGTGTCCTTGGTGGTGCGCCGCTCGTGATTGCCCCCCACCATGCACAGGATCCGGTCCCGCAGGGGGGTCAGCTGCTCGATCATCAGCCGCTTTTGCTGCCGGGGGCGCATGGTCTGCTCAAAGGGATTGCCCACGCTGGTGCGGATGCCATTGTTAATCAGGTCCCCCGCCAGAATCACGTAGGCCTGCGGATCCTACAGCACCTGTTTGCGGAAGGTTTCCCATTCCGCCTCCATGTGCTCCATGGCCCCCAAATGCACGTCGGCGATGGGGTAAACACGAATATCGGGCCGATCGGCAAAGCGCCGGGTAATCATCTGAAAATCATGCAGCATGGCTGCGCCCTCCTTCCAGCCGTGCCCGGCTTACGCTTCCTCTGTCTGCTCCTCGGCCAGGTTCATCTTGCTGATAATGGGCCAGAAATCCCCCTTGCGCCGGGGATCGTCTTTAGGCAGGTCGGCATGGTCTTTGCGGGAGAGGGCGTTCAGCGCCAGCAGCACGTCGCGGGGCACCTCCAGCGTGTGGTTCTCATAGGCCTGAGCGAACCTGCAGGCCATCATTTCCTTGTAGCCCCGGCAGAGCTTGGGGTAAAGGTCTTCCAGATCCTTGCCCATGGAAATCAGTCTATCGTAAACGGCGGGGTCCAGGCATTCCCCCTGGGCATAATCCACGCCGTACATTTTGCGTTCTTCATTCGTCAGCCCGGAGATCACCAGCAGTTCCCGGTTGGCCAGCAGCCGCTGCACCGTGGCGCTGCGGAAAGTGCCGAAAAAGTCGGAGCGGGATACGGAAATATTGGCCCGCTTGCCGTGAATGCGGCCATACGCGCCAAGGTCCACCTCGTTTTCATCGTTCACCTCCGCCTGGAAGCGAAGCACCACCCGCTCTTCCGTGGGGGTCACGGCCATTACGGGGGCGGCGGGAAGCTGCGCCTTGAAATCCTCCAGCGCCTTGGCGATCATCTGCTGCACCTGCGCCTGGGTAAATGTCTGCCCGGTCTGCTCAGGTTCCGTCTGGGCCGCGCGGGAAACCTTCCTGGCGGCGGCGATCTTATCCTTTTCCGTCATATGCTTTCTCCTCTCAGGATAAAACGCGGCAATTCATTGCCCGTTTTACAGGTTGCCGCAGGAGAGGGCAAGCGCCCTCTCCTGCGAATAAATCTTAGGAAATGCCGGAGATCGTGGCCACCTTGGAGCCGAACACGGCCTTCACGTCCATGCTGGCCGTGATGTTCACGTTCAGGGTCATGTCCGCGGTCTTGTCCGGGGTCAGCTCCAGGGTGATGGGAGTGCCGTCCTCAAAGGCGATGTACACGGGCGCATAGCCCACGCCCTTGCGCGCGGCAATCCACACCTGGTCCTGGGGCAGCACCAGCCCGCCGGTGGTGTTCTGGGTGCCGGGCACCATGGCGTCCAGCAGCTCGAACACGGGGGTGCCCATCACCGTGCCCAGATACCCGTTGCGCATCCATTCCGTGCCAAGGCCATAGGTCAGGCCCGCGTCCTGAGTGGTGCCGGAGGGCAGAATCTTGGTCAGGGGCTGGAACGCGCCGTATACCATCACCTGATCCCGCCGCACATGGTTCGCGGTGGCCACCAGCGTCACGGCCTTGGCCAGGTTGGCGCTGTTGTAGGTGGTGAATTTCAGGTAGGAGGGCACGTACATGTTGTTGGCGGAGGCGGTGGTCATGGCGTTCGTCCACAGCGCCATGATCTTGCTGTACAGGCCCGCCGTCAGGGCGTTGAGCCACATGCCAAAGTCCGCGTCATTGCCCACCAGCTGATACCACTTCACGCTGGCTTCCGCCGTGCGGGGGGTGGGGTTCAGGGTGATGGGGTAGCTATACAGGGTGTTGGCAGGCACCGAGCGGGAAGCGCCCCAGGAGGAATCCTGGAACAGGAAGATGTCGTTGCTGGCCACGGAGATTTCGTAGGTCTGGCCCAGCGGCACGGAAACCATCTGGCCCAGCTCGTCCACCGCGTTGGAAAGCACATAGGGCAGCATGGGCCGCACAATGTCCTCCACCACGCCCGACAGCGCCCGCATGAACACGGGATTGCTGAAATAATCCCGGCTGCGGGAAAGGAACGCCTGATAGCTTTCCGGCTTGTCCCGGCCATCCATGGCGCAGGCCTTTTCGGCGCAGAACAGCATCAGCCGCTGCTTGGTGTTTTCGTTGGTGCGGCTGTATTCGTTTGCGTCCATCTTCTCGGCGTAGGGATGCTTGCTGTTCCTGCGCAGGCTGTTGAGGGTGCGGCCATTGGCCTCGCTCATGAGCATGCGGCCAAGGGCCACCAGCTTGTCCCGTTCATCGCCCATGGCGCAAAAGAGAGACGCGGGGGCGGAGTTAAGCAGAATACGCATGTTTCATGTCACCTCTTTCTTTTGATCAGGCGCCCTTCACGGCGGTCACGCGCACAGCCCGCAGGTCGTAGTAGGCAAAGCCCGCATACGCGCCCTGGGTGAAGGTGCCGTTGCCAAGGATCTCAAAATAGAGCAGCCCCGTGGTGTCCGGCGCGGTGGCGCCGCTGGTTACAAGGCCGTTGGCAATGGTGGCCACGGTGTCGGAGGTGCCGGGGGCGGCGGTGAAATTGCCCACGCCCACGCGGATGATGTCGCCCTCGTCAATCCGGGTATAGGTGCCCCGGTTCCCGGCGGGAATGGGCAGGCCCAGCGTGTTGGTGCCCACCTTGTATTCAGCGCCGGTCACGTCATCCTTGAGGATGTTCACGTTGAAGGTGTTGCAGGCATAGATCACCCCGGCTCCGGTGGCGGCCAGCTTCATCTTCCAGGCGTTTTCGTTATTCACGCCCGTGTAGCCCTCGTTGGGCAGCAGCCCGTTCTGGGCCACCAGGAAACCGGCGGAGCAGGCCTCGGCGGCGTTGCTGGCATTCTGGTACAGGCCGGTCACGTTCTTGGTGGTGTCGAACTGGTGGTTGCTCACCCGCAGCTCAAACGCCGTCTTCGCGATATAAGACATATTGCTTTCACTCCTTCGTTACTGGTTCACCCAGCTGATCAGCGCCTCGGGGGAACCGTCGTTGTGGCTTTCGCCGGGGATCAGGCTGTTCCAGGAAAAGCCCTTCTTGCCGGAATGGGCCTTGTCCTGGGCTTCCTGGGCTTCCATGCACAGCGCCATGAGAGAATGCACCGCGTGGGCGTCGCCCACCCACTTGCCGTCCTCTTCATCGCCAACAAAGCAGCCCTTTTCGATCATGGCGCAAACCTTTTCTGCCAGCTCATTGCCAAAGGCGCAGCCCGCATCCCGGTTGGCGTTCAGGGCTTCCAGCTTGCCCCGCACGGCAGCCCTGCAGGCTTCCACCCGCCGGGCCTGCTCCTTCTCCTGCATGGTCTTGATCTGGGCTTCCAGCTCGGCTTCGTGCTTCCGGGCTTCTTCCAGGTCGCTGTTGGCCCGCATCAGGCTGGCGCTCATGGCGTCCAGGGCGTCGCCCATGTCCACGGTCACGTTGTCCTCGCCAAAGGCGAAGGTGGCGCTGGCCTGCATGGCTGCAATGCGCTCGGGGGATACATAGCCCCGGTCGTCGGCGGAGGGGAAGGTGTAGCCGCCGGGGGCCCAGTTGGCCTTGGAAAGCAGGCATACGTGCATGCCGTCATCGGAAGCGCCCAGCACAATGTGCTGGGGGAACAGCTTCTGGAGAGCGGCCAGTTCTCGCTTATTCATCTTTGCGTTCACTCCTTTGGGTTCTGCCCCTTGGGCAGGTTTCTTGAGCGGGGAATCATCGCCTTTTTCCAGCGCAGCCGCTCTGAGTTTCATGGTTTCCATGGCTTCCCGGAGCAGGGCGGCAGCCTTAATCCGCGCTCCAGGAATGGCAGGGGGCACGTCGTCCCCCAGGATCGTTACGCCAAGCCCGGCCCAATCTTCAAATATTTCCACGCCGTCCGGGGCTTTTTTGCTCCCGAATACGTCGGTCTCGGCGGATACGTTCATGACCCCTGTCGCCACGATCTTTTCCACCGCTTCCCGCGCATAGAAGGAGTAAATCTTCCCCTTGGCCACGATCCAGTTTTTCCCATCCCGGTTCTGAATGGAAAAGTCCCCTTCATCCTCGGAAAGGGTGCCGATAATGCGCTCCGCCGTGCCGTCGGTGAAGGTGAACACCTGTTCCCCGTTGGCCTGGTATACGGTGCGCATGTTGTGCCCGTCCCCGATCTTGCCGTTCACATAGGCAATCAGGATGGGCTGGCCCATAAAGGTCTTGTAATGCTTTTCCAGGTTCCGGTAATCCCAGCGGTTGTTGTTCACGCCCTCCCGCATAATGGCGATTTCCACTGCGAAGGTGTAGGGGTTCAGCCGCTGAAGCACCTTCATCCGGCCCAGGCTCTGCCCGGCATTGTCAGGCCGAAAGCTCATGCCCCGTCCCCTCCCTCCGGCAGATGCAGCGCCCAGCTGTCAAAGCTGCTTGCGCTCACGCTGGGATCGTCGTACATGGCCCACAGTTCAAGGAATCGGGTGCGGCTCTGGCTGTTTTGCAGCATCAGTTCCTCGCTGCGCAGCGCCATGGGCATGAGCATCCGGTTTTCCACCGCTTTGTGGAAGGCCGCCAGCGCCTCCTGCACCTTGTCCAGCGCCCCCAGCAGCCGTTCAAACACCTCGTCCATGTCCCGGTATTGGGAGGGAAATTCCGGGGTTTTAGGGTATTCGGCCATCAGGTGCTGCTCATGCAGCATGTCCGCGAATACGTCAAAGCGCTTGGGCATTTCATGGGCCAGGTTGTGAATCAGCCGGGCGGTATGGGTCAGCCCCCCTTCGATGTAGGCGTATTCCTGCAATGCGTCCAGCTGCCGCGCCGCGTCCTGATAGGCCGCGATCACGTCCCTCTACGGCCCCCGCAGCGGCGCAAACTGCGGCTGCTCCCAGCCTGTGTATTCCCGCAGCTTCATGGGAAATCACGCTCCTTTGCATCAAAGAAAGGGCCTATGCAAGGCGCGTGAAAAGCGTCCGCATAGGCCCTGTTGGCCGTTCTCTGCCGCTGTCCGGCAGAGCAGGCGTCTGTTCCTGCGGCATGGGCCGCAGTTCTTATGGTTTTATTGTATGGTATTTTTGCGCTTAAGTCAACCCTTTCGGTTACAGCATTCCCCGGGCCCTTTCCACCAGCGCGGCAATCTCGTCCAGAATGGCCAGCACGTGGGTATCCTCGTCCGTGCCGCCCGTACTGTCAAGGGAAACAAGGTATTCTGCCATGCAGTAGCCCGTCTTCCCGCTGTAGGTCACCTTCATCCACCCCGGCGTTTCACAGGCCACGGCGTATACCGCCTGCCCGTCCGGAATGGCCGCCATTTTCGCCTCGCTCTTGCTGGGCTTGTAGCGCATGTTCAGGCTTCCGCCCGTCACCCTGTAATTGGCGTTCATGGGAATCACCTCTTTTTCCTCGTCTCCCGCCTCCGGCAGCGCCACCCCTTTTAGCCGCCCGGCAAACTGCCATTGCCCCAGTTTGCTGTCCCTGCGGATGCCGCCGGGCACGCTGGTACAGTGGGTGATTTCCAGCGGCTCCAGCCCAGTCACCACGCCCACGTGGTAATAGTCCTTCTGGTCGCTGCTGCCGGCATACCGGCTGGGCAGGGCATAGCCGCTTTGGCCCGGCTCCCGGGCCTTGTACACCAGATCGCCCAGGGCCAGCTCGGATGCGTCCACGATGCGCAGCAGGCTGCGCATTTCGTTCCGGGCGGCGTAGTTGGTGCCATGGACGCCCCGCCAGCTGCCGCCGCACAGGCGGATGGCCCCGATGATCAGGCCGATGCAGTCGCATTGGCCGCCGTCTCCGCTCTCTCCCAGCTTGTAGGCGGTCACCCGGTCCCCGTTGCGCTTCACAGCGGCCACAAAATCGCTGTTATTGATCACACTGTTTTCTCCTTTCCAGATGTCCCTTCGGCTTTCTTGGATGGGGGGTACAGGGGGAAATCCGTTCTTTGGCCCCAAGAATGGTTTCCCCCTGCCTTTACGGAGACGTTACCTCCTCCCAGCCTGCGGGATAGGCGCTGGGGCTGTAGGCGCAGTTGGCCATTTTGCAGACATAGCGCTTGCCCTCAAAGGTCACCTTGTCCCCCACGTTGTATGCGTCGTGGGCCCCTGTGGGCTGCACAAAGGCCGGGTATTCATCGCCCTCGCCGCCGCTGTCTCCGCCGCCTGCGCCCTCCGCTTTCCAGGCGTCGGCATAGTCGGCAGGGCTGTATGCTGTGTCGCTGATGCACTGATACAGCTTCCCGTCCGTCCAGATCATGTATTCCCCAGCCTTGTACTGGTCGTGAGCCCCGGCAGGGGCCAGCCATGGCCGGGCTGTTTCAGGGCTGGTGCCGTGATACTGCATCCAGAGAGCTGGCACAGTGTCCGGGGTCCAGCCGGGGTTGCCGGTGCTGTCATGGGCCTGGACGCACTTGTAGGGGATGCCATGATGCTCCCGCAGGTCGCCCGCGCTGTAAGCGCCCTCCTTCCAGGCCCGCAGCAGCCCGGCGCTTTCGTTAACCCGGGCCGGGGTATCCGCCAAGGTGGGCAGGTACGCATCCAGCGCCTGCCGGGCCTTGCGCAGCAGGGCGCGGTCATTGTCCGTCAGCGGCATTGCCTGTTCCCTCCTCGCCCTTGATGATGGCCATAGCTTCCGCTGCCCCGTCCGGCTGGGCCAGCAGCTCTGCCAGCATCTCGCTGTCCGTTTTGCATTCCACGCCGTTATGATAAAACTTGCCGTCCGTGTAGGTATCCCCAATGCCGGTGGGCCGCCCGTCAATGCAGATGGCAGAGGGAAATTCCCCCTCTTGGCCGGGGATGATCTCAAAGATGTTGGCGACCACGCCGTTTTCAATCTGCGCCATCACCATCCATTTACCCCTCCTTTCGTCCGTTGCGCAGGATCAGGATGCCGCTGCCGCCAGCGCCGCCGCTTCTGGAGCCGCTGGTGTAGCCCTGCCCGCAGCCGCCGCCCCCGCCTCCGGTGTTGGCAGAAGCGTTGTTGCCAAAGTCCGTATACTGTCCGCCTGCCGCGCCGCCGCCAGCGCCGCCGTAGTTGTACTCGCTGCTGTGGGCCATAGAGGTTCCGCAGCCGCCGCCGCCTGCGTACAACTGACCGGTGGCCTCCCCGAACTCCCGGGTGGTGGTTCCCTGGCCGATGCCGAAGGGGTTCCCCCAGGAGCTGCCTTCGGTGGCCTCCGAGCCGTCCTGCTTGCGGCTGTTGCCCCCGTCCTGGCCGCCCAAGGGTCCGCGCAGGGAGCTCAGCGCGGTATATACGCCGTCCCCGCCGCCGCCGCTGCCCCC
>ERZ1034719.827-NODE-827-length-16352-cov-6.348714_pt1 | contig 16352 bp, 14 predicted proteins | sample MGYA00520703_ERZ1034719 | MGnify/ENA primary metagenome ERZ1034719 (study PRJEB33766, sample SAMN09781716) | gut metagenome | biome: gut microbiome | host: Homo sapiens | place: Madagascar | study: EMG produced TPA metagenomics assembly of the PRJNA485056 data set...
TGTCGCTCATTCTGGGCGGCAGCGGCGGCGTGCTCGTGGGCGTGGTGGCGCTTTTGTTCCTCGTGACGCTGTTCGGCAATATGATCTCGTGGTCGATGGGCGTCAATTCGACGGCGGCGCTGGCGGCGGACCACAACGACATGCCGCGGGTGTTCGCCAAGCGCTGGGCAAAGAACGACATGCCCGTCGGCGCGGCGGTCACGTCGGGCGTCGTCGCCTCGTGCGTGTGTGTTTTGGGTGTGCTCATCGAGATGGCGTCGCCGGACTCGTCACTCTTCTGGAGCTTTTTCGCGCTGAATCTCGTGATGCTGCTTTTGAGCTATCTTCCCGTGTTTCCGGCGTTTTTGAAGCTGCGGCGCGAGGATGCGAAGACGCCGCGCCCGTTCCGCGTGCCGGGGTCTGACACGGCGCTCAAATGGATCGCCTACGTGCCGATGGTGCTCATCGTCATTTCGATCATTTTCACTGCGGTCCCGCTCTCGTTTGACGCAGAGACGCTTGCGAGCTTTCTGCCCATTACGATCGGGTCGATCCTCAGCGTGGCGATCGGCGAGGTGCTGATCGCGCTGCGCGGGAAAAACGCGCGCAGCTAAGTACGGTTTCATCATAAGGAGACAAAGCTATGGCAAAACGAATCATCGGCACAACGCCGAAGCAGGACGGGTATCGCATGCCCGCCGAATTTGAGCCCCAGCAGGGCGTGTGGATGCTCTGGCCCGAGCGCAACGACAACTGGCGCGACGGCGGCAAGCCCGCGCAGAAGACCTTTGCTGACGTGGCAAAAGCCATCGCAAGATTTGAAAAGGTCACGGTCGGCGCATCCGTGCGCCAGTATCAGAACGCGCGCGCCAAGCTCCCCGAAAATATCCGCGTCGTGGAGCTCGAGAGCGACGACGCGTGGGTGCGCGACTGCGGGCCGACGTTCCTTGTGAACGACAAGGGCGGTCTTCGCGCGGTGGACTGGGAGTTCAACGCCTGGGGCGGGCTCATCGACGGGCTGTATTTCCCCTGGGACAAGGACGATCAGATCGCGCGCAAGATCTGCGAGATCGCGGATGTGGACAGCTACCGCACAGAGGGCTTCGTGCTCGAGGGCGGTTCCATTCACGTCGACGGAGAGGGCACGGTGCTGACGACCGAGATGTGCCTGCTCTCCGAGGGGCGCAACCCCGACAAGTCGAAAGAAGAGATCGAGCAGATGCTGCGCGAATACCTCGGGTGCGAGAAGGTGCTGTGGATCAGGGACGGCATCGACCCCGACGAGACGAACGGGCACATCGACGACGTGGCATGCTTCGTCGCACCCGGCGAGGTCGCGTGCATCTGGACGGAGGACAAGAACCATCCGTTTTATGAGCAGGCGCAGGCGGCGTACAGATTCCTGAGCGAGGCGACGGACGCCAAGGGACGCAAATTAAAGGTTCACAAGCTCTGCCTGACAAAAAAGCCGTGCTTACTCGAGGGCGCGGATACCATCGACGCCGTGGAGGGCACCATCCCGCGTGAGGACGGCGAGGTCAGCATTGCGTCGTATATGAACTTTTTGATCGTCAACGGCGCGGTCATCTTGCCGCAGTACGGCGACGAAAACGACGCAGTCGCCATCGAACAGGTGCAGAAAATGTTCCCCGACCGCGAGGTCGTGGGCGTGCAGACGAAGGAGGTCGCCTTCGGCGGCGGCAACATCCACTGCATCACCCAGCAGCAGCCTGCGGTGAAGAAGTAAAAAAGAGTGCCGTCCGTGCAATAAATGTACGGGCGGCGTTTTTATGGTGCTTATGCAGTCTGCTCGCGGGCGATGCGGATGAATTCCGAGAGCACGCTCCACGGATACGAGCGGCTCAAGTACCCAAAGCAGATGGGATAGGAAGCCTCTGGGCAGAGCGGGAGAATGTGCAGGTGCGCGAGCTGCTCGGGCGAGAGCGCTGTGTGCAGCAGATTTTCCGGGCAGAAGCATGCGCCGACGCCCTGCTCGCAGAGCGCGAGCAGCGTTTCGACGTTTTCCGACGTCGCTTTGCTGACGGGCGAGACGCCCGAGGAGCGCAAAAGTCCGCGCCCGATGCGCCCGCCGATGTCCTCCGCGGAGCCGAGGACAAAGGGGCAGCCGCGCAGGGCGCTCAAATTTCCCGAGGCGATCTCGCCGCGGTGCGTGTCAAGGTCGATGCCGCACTGCGCGAGCAGTCCATCAGACAGACATAGCACGGTGTGCTCCAGATAGTAATCCTCAAGCACCACGCCGGGGAGCGGGCGGGGAAAGCCGGCGATGGCGAGGTCAATGCCGCCGCTGAGCAGCGCCTTTTGGATCGCGTCGTTCGAGCCTTCGAGCAGCGTGATCTCGACATTCGGATACTGACGCTGAAAGGCGGGGATCAGGCGCGGCATGATGGCGCGGCCGCGCGTATAGGCGATGCCGACGCGCAGCTCGCCCTTCTGATTTTCAGAGATGTCGCAGAATTCGCGCTCCATGGCCTGGCGCGTCTGGCCGATGGATTCGGCATAGCGCAGAAACGTGCGGCCTGCGTAGGTGAGCTCAAGCGGCGTGCGGCGCACAAGGAGCGTGCAGTTCAGCTCGCGCTCTAAATTGGCAATGTGCGATGAGAGTGATTGCTGCGTGATGTGCAGCGCTTCGGCGGCGCGGGTGAAGTTTTTCTCCCGCGCGAGCATGAGAAAATAGTCAAGAGAATGGAAATTCATTGGAACGCTCCTTTCACAGCTTCTTCTTGTAGAATATATCAATTTTAACAGTTTTAAAAGATGAAAATCCGCGCTTATACTAAAGACAACGAAAGGCTGAACGAACGGCAAAGCGCACGGTTTTTTTTCACCGCGCCTCCATCCACACACGTTCGTTCACTTTGCGTGGGGGAAACTGACAGCCGGAGCACCAGCAGGAGATTTTGCAATTTCCGCCTGCTGCACTCCGGCTTGCAGGGCATATCGGAAAGGATGGCGGGAGAGGAACATGAGCATTTTAGAGCTGGGGAGCTTGCAGCTCACGCTTTTTGCGATGATGCTGATCGGCGCGCTCTACACCTCGATTTTTTTGATCCCGATGCGCATTGTGATGTGGTCGGTCGGCACGACGTACTTTGTCGCGGGCGAGACGGTGTAAAAGAAAAAGCTCATCAAAAACGTGCTGACGCACCCCTGCCTTGTCGCCATCTACTTGAGACTTCTCTGCATGGTGACGCAGGTGCAGCTGCCGTCCGTGATCCTGAACACGGTGAAGTACATCGGGAACTGCAACTCCGCACTGACGATGTTTATTGTCGGCACGATCCTGACGGATGTGCCGCTCAAGAGCATCGCGAGCCGCGACACGGTAAAGTTCAGCTTGCTGCGGCTCGCGCTGCTGCCCGCGGCAGCGCTGGGCGTTGGGCTGCTGCTGCACCTTGAACCGACGGCGCTTGGCGTGAGCGTCCTGATGACGGGCATGCCCGCGGGCGCGACGGCGGCCATCTTTGCCGCCAAATACGGCAGCGACGCGCCGTTCGCCGCGCGAAATGTCGTGTTCACAACGCTTTTATCCATGCTGACGCTGCCGCTGTGGGCGTATGCGGTGGGATAAAAACAGGTTTTCTTTTTGATCGCTTCGTGCTAAGATAGCGATACTGTGTTAAAAAGGATAGGGAGGACTTGGATGGCTGCGATCGTTTTATTCTGCCTTGCGCTGCTCGTGTGCATCGTGCTGGGGATGAACATCCTCTACGCGCTCCTGGCGGGACTTGTGATCTTCGCGCTGTACGGCAAAAAGCAGGGCTTTTCGTGGAAAGAGCTCGGGAAGATGATCTGCTCGGGCGTGAAGACGTCGGCAAGCGTGCTGCTCGTCTTTCCGCTCATCGGTATTCTGACGGCGTTCTGGCGTGCGTGCGGCACGCTGCCGTTCATCATCTGCTGCGCCGTCGACCTCATCCGGCCGGAGATCTTGCTGCTGATGACGTTTCTCCTAAACTGCGGCGTCTCGATGCTGACAGGCACGGCGTTCGGCACGGCGGCGACGATGGGCACCATCTGCGTGAGCGTCGGCATTTCGATGGGCATGGACCCCGTGCTGCTCGGCGGCGCGATGCTTTCGGGCGTATACTTCGGCGACCGCTGCTCGCCGGTCTCGACGAGCGCGCTGCTCGTGAGCGAGCTGACGGAGACGAACATTTACGACAACATCAAGCGCATGCTCAAGACGGCGCTCGTGCCGTTTCTTCTGAGCTGCGGCGTCTATGCGGCGCTCGGCATGGTGAAAAGCGGCAGCGGCGCGGCGGGCGAGCTGTGGTCGCTCTACGGGCGCGAGATGACGCTTCACTGGGTCATGTGCCTGCCGGCGGTGCTCATTTTGATCCTGTCGGTCCTACGCGTGAACGTGAAAAAGGCGATGTCGGTCAGCATTCTGGCGGCGGTCGTGCTGTGCATTTTCCTGCGGCATCTGGACGCGGTGACGATCCTCAAGACCGCAATCTTAGGCTACACGGCGTCGGAGGCCGAGGTCGGCGCGATGCTCAACGGCGGCGGCATCATTTCAATGGTGCGCGTGGCGCTGATCGTGATGATCTCGTCGGCGTATTCCGGCATTTTTCGCAAGACGGGGCTGCTCGACGGGCTGTGCGGGCGTGTGACGGCGCTGCGCGACAAAACGTCGCCCTATGCCTCGATGCTGCTGACGGCGGTTTTGGCGAGCCTTCTCGCCTGCAACCAGACGCTGACGATCATCCTGACACACCAGCTCTGCGCGCCGTCGCAGAAGGATAAAGAAGAATTTGCCATCAACCTTGAAAACAGCGCCGTCGTCGTCGCGCCGCTGATCCCGTGGTCGATCGCGGGGGCGACGCCGCTCTCGACCGTCGGCGCACCGATGACAGGCATGGCGTTTGCGTGCTTTTTATACATCCTGCCGCTGTGCGAGCTCGTGCGGCGGACAGCGCAGCAGCGCGCGGCGAAAAAAGACGCCGCGCAGAAATGAGAAAGGACTTTGTATGAACGGAAAGACTTTACTGGCGGAAGCCATCGAAATGAAAGATGAGATCGTCGAGAACCGGAGAGCGATCCACCGCGCGCCGGAGGTCGGCGCGCACCTGCCGCAGACGGTTCAATTTGTCGAAGAAAAGCTGCGATCGCTCGGCTATGAGCCGCGCGAGCTGGGCGGCGGCGTGGTCGCGGAGCTCATGGGCGAAGACATGGGGCGCTGTATCCTGCTGCGCGCCGACATGGACGCGCTCAAGGTGCGGGAGAAGACCGACCTGCCGTTCCGTTCGGAAAACGGCAGCATGCACGCCTGCGGACACGACATGCATGCCGCGATGCTGCTGGGCGCTGCAAGGCTGCTCAAGGCGCATCAAAGCGAACTCAAGGGCACGGTGAAGCTCGTCTTCCAGCCCGACGAGGAAGGCTTCACGGGCGCGAAAGCGATGCTTAAGGCCGGTGTGCTGGAGGCGCCGGAGCCGCAGGCGGCGATGGCGCTGCACGTGAACTCCGGGACGCCGTCGGGCCTGGTGCTGTGCGGCAAGGGAACGTTTATGGCGGGCTGCACGCTGTTTCGCATCACGGTCAAGGGTGTCGGCTGTCACGGGGCAATGCCGGAGACGGGCGTCGACCCAATCAACATTGCCGCGCACATCTACCTTGCGCTTCAGGAGATCACGGCGCGCGAGCTGCCCGCAAAGACGCCCGCCATCGTGACAATGGGCAAATTCAGCGCGGGGCACGCGCCGAATATCATCCCGCAGGAGGCCGTGATCGAGGGCACGATCCGCACGTTCGACCGCGACGTGACCGCGCTGATCCTGCGCCGCATCGGCGAGATCGCGGACGCGACGGCCAGGGCCTTCCGCGGCAGTGCGAGCGTCGAAGAGCTCGCGAGCGCGCCGCCGCTCAAAAACGACGAGGCGCTGACCGAGCAGGTGGCACGCTGCGCCGAAATGCTGTTCGGCGAGAAGAGCGTCTACCGCCTGCGTGAGGGCGGGATGGGCTCGGAGGACTTTGCGTCCTACACCTACGAGCTGCCGTGCGCGTATCTGTTGCTCGGCGCGGGTACGGCGCAGGAGGACGCGCGCTACGGAAAGCCCATGCACAACGAGAGCGTCGTCTTCAACGAGAACATTTTACCGCGCGGGAGCGCACTGCTCGCCTATGGCGCGATGCAGTGGCTCGAAGACCGGCAATAAAAAAATCCGCTTACGAATTTCGTAAGCGGATTTTTTATAATCGATTGTCGATGACTTAGCCGACGAGCGCCTCGGTATCCATGGCGATCATGAGCTCCTCGTTCGTGGGGATGAGGAGGACGGTGACCTTGGAGTCGGGCGCGGAGATGACGCGTTCTTCGCCGCGGACCTTGTTGGCGTCCTCGTCCATCTTGACGCCCATGAACTCGAGACCGGAGGCGATGGCCATGCGCTGGGAAGCGCTGTTCTCGCCGACACCTGCGGTGAAGATGATGGCGTCCACGCCGCCCATCGCGGCGGCATACGCACCGATGAGCTTCTTCACGCCGTAGTTGAACATATCGACGGCAAGGCCGGCGCGCTCATTGCCCTGCTCGAAGGCCTCTTCGAGATCGCGGAAGTCGGAGCTGACGCCGCTGACGCCCATGACGCCGGACTTCTTGTTGAGGACATTGACCATCTCCTTGATGTCCATGCCGTACTTGTTCATCAGGTACTCGAGGATACCGGCGTCAATGTCGCCGGAGCGGGTACCCATGGGAAGACCGGCGAGCGGGGTAAAGCCCATGGAGGTGTCGACGCTCTTGCCGCCGTCGATCGCGGTGACGGAGGAGCCGTTGCCGAGGTGGCAGGAGATCAGCTTGAGCTGCTCGATGGGCTTGCCGAGCATATCGGCCGCGCGCTGGGAAACATACTTGTGAGAGGTGCCGTGGAAGCCGTAGCGGCGGACCTTGTCCTTCTCATAGTACTCATAGGGAAGAGCATAGGTGTAAGCCACGGGAGGCATGGTCTGGTGGAAGGCAGTGTCGAACACGGCGACCATGGGCACGCCGGGCATGAGCTCCTGGCAGGCCTTGATGCCGATGATGTTGGCGGGGTTGTGGAGCGGGGCGAGGGGATTGCACTCCTCGATTGCCTGCATGACCTCGTCGGTGATGACGACGGACTTGGCAAACTTTTCGCCGCCGTGGACGACGCGGTGGCCGACAGCGTCGATCTCCTTCATGGAGCCGATGACGCCGTTCTTCTCGTCGACGAGCGCGTTCAGCACGGCCTGGATGGCCTCGCTGTGGGTGGGCATGGAGACGGAAGCGGCCTTGATGGCTTCCTTGCCGGGAAGCTGGGGCTTATAGGTGAACAGACCGTCGATGCCGATGCGCTCGCACAGACCCTTCGCCAGCAGCTCGCCCGTGGTGGGGTTGAGCAGCTGATACTTCAGGGAAGAAGAACCTGCGTTGATGACCAGAACATTCATAAGTATACTCCTTTTTCCGAGGGCGCTTGCATTGCGCCCGAATTTCCGATAAAATAAGAATCAAATTGATCGGATGTATAATTCAATACAAAATATATTATAACAACTTTTTTTGCAAAGACAAGTAAATTTAACAAAACGTAACTCTTTTGTAACCGCTTTGAGAGGACTTCCATGAGGGTATTTGGTATAATATGTGAATATAATCCCTTCCACCGCGGCCACAAGTGGCAAATTGATGAATTGCGCCGTCTGGCAGGCGAGGAAGAGTGCGCGGTCGTGTGCGCGATGAGCGGCGATTTTGTCCAGCGGGGCGATTTTGCCATTGAACGCGCGCATGCGCGCGCCGAGGCTGCCGTGCGCGGCGGGGCAGATTTAGTCCTTGAGCTGCCGCTGCCGTGGGCCATTTCGTCGGCGGAGGGCTTTGCCCGCGGCGGCGTGAGCATTTTGGCGGCGACGGGCGTGGTCGACACGCTGGCCTTTGGCAGCGAATGCGGTAACGCGGCGAAATTGCAGCGCGCGGCAAAGGCACTGCTGCGGGCGGATTTTCCCGACGCGCTGCGAGAGGAGCTTGCCAAGGGCCTGTCCTTTGCCGCGGCGAGGGAGAGCGCCGCGAGGGCGCTCATCGGTGAGGATGCCGCGGTGCTCCGGGAGCCGAACGATATCCTCGGCGTAGAATACTGCAAGGCGCTGCTGCAAAGCGGCAGTGCCATCGCGCCGCTGGCAATATTGCGAAAGGTCGTCGGGCACAACGGGGGTGCGGCGAAGGGCTTCGCCTCGGCGAGCCACATCCGCGAGCTGCTCACGAACGGAGAGGACGCCTCCGCGTATCTGACGGCGGAGAGCGCCGCCATCTATGCGCGCGAATGCGCAGCGGGCCGCGCGCCGGTGACGATGCAGAATGCGGAGCGAGCGGTGCTTTCCCGGCTGCGCGCGATGTGCGAGGAGGACTTCGCCCGCTATGACAGCGGGAATGAAGGCCTTTATCGCCGGTTTTATGACGCAGCGCGGACGGCAGCGTCCGTCGACGAGCTGCTCTCCGCGGTGAAGACGAAGCGCTATGCCTATGCGCGGCTGCGGCGGATGCTGCTTGCGGCGTATCTGGACGTGACGGCGGCGGATGTGCCGCCGGAGGTCCCCTATCTGCGCGTGCTGGCGTGCAATGAGCGGGGACGAAAGCTGCTCAAAACGATCAAAAAAACGGGAAGCGCACCGGTGCTGACCAAGAGCGCCGATGTGCGCGCGTTGAGCGGGGAGGCGCAGAAGCTCTTCGCTCTGACGGCGCGCGCGGCGGATCAATACGTGCTCGCCTATCCCGAGCTGCGCGCGGCCAGAGGCAGCAGCGCGTGGACGGAGGGGCCTGTGATCGTTTGAGCAAGGAACCGAGACCTTGAAAGGAGAACAGAATGAAAAAATGGATGACGCTGCTGCTTTGCTGCGTGCTGGCGCTGAATTTGACCGCCTGCGGCGCAGGAGCGCCCGGCGGGCCGGAGGACAACGCGCCGCCGCAGGCGAGCACGCTGCACTTTGAAGTCGCGACGCAAGTTTACGAAAACGAGTACAAGGCCGACGATGGCACGGTGCTTCTGGCGGAGCGCTACGAACTGCCGGTGCTCGAACTGCGCACGGAGGACGGCGAGCTCTACACGCTGGCGGAGAACGTGACGGCGAACGGCGGCACGGGCAACCCCGCGCAGTTCACGGCGCAGAACGCCTTCAACACGGAGATGAACAACGTGCTCGCGGGTCTTGAGTCCGAGGCGGCGCAGATGGCCGCAGAGGCCAAGGAGCTCTATGCGGAAAACGGCACATCGGTCTTTTTGAACGGAAGCTACTGGACGAACGAGCTGAGCCTGACGCAGACCTACATGACCGAAGGGAAGCTGCTCAGCATCGCGGCGGAGAACTACACCTACTACGGCGGCGTGCATCCGAATTCCGCCACCCGCGCGTGGAGCTTTGATCTGACGACGGGCGAATTCCTGACGCTGGACGCGCTGGCCTCGGAGGAGGGCGATTTGCAGGGAAACTCGCTGCAGGAGAGCATTTATTGGAATATCTACGAGCAGATCGCGCAAAAGGGCCTCAGCGAAGGATATTTTGACGATTATGACTCTTATTTGCAGGATTTCCCCACGCTCGCGACGCTGAACTTTACGGAAAACGGCCTGACGGTCACGTTCGACCAGTACGTCATCGCGCCGTATGCGGCGGGGCCGCAGGCGTTCGCGGTGCCGTACAGCGAATTCTACAACGCGCTGAGTGAGCACGCGAAGACGATTTTAGACGTCTCGCAGGAGCAGACCGTGTTGGCGGATTTCGACACGGCGATCACACTGTGGGCGTGGTTCTTTATGAACACGCCGCCGATCGGAGATGCGCCGGACGAGACGGAGATCAACGGCTACACCTACTACAGTGCGGCGATCCCCGGCGTTTCGACGCTCGAGGACATGCACGATCTGATGTACCGCTACTTCGACAAGGCGCTGGCCGACCAGTGGTTTGAAGAGTCTGACCGCTACGCTGAGGTGAACGGCAGACTATACGTCCTGTCTGCCGACCGCGGCAGCGACGATTCCGTAATCGATGAGACGCACAGCGTGACGCTTGACGGTGAGAGCGGCACCGTGACACAGACCATCACCTACGGCGATTGGGACGAAGCGTCGCAGAGCTGGACGCCGAACGGCGAGGAGGAGAACTTCGAATATCCCTTTACCATCGTCGGCGGCCACGCGGTGTTCTCAGCGTTCCCGTGCCCGTACTGAGAGAATAGGAGAGAGGGAGGGGAGTCCCATGGCGTAAAAAGTGCGGCCGCGCCGCAGAAGCGATCATATAGGACCACTTTTACGGAGGATGAGAGAAATGAAGAGAGTAAAAATCTTTCTGCTGCTTTTTACCCTGTGCTGCGCACTGACTGCTTGCGGCACAAAGCCCGCGGACGATGTACCGCCGCCGGATGATGAGACGTCTGCGGTGGACATCGAATGGTTCAACACGGAATTTTTCAATGTGGGCAGCGGCGTGTGCATGACGAATATGCTGCTCAGCAGCTATTACGACACCGCCGCGGACATCGACCTCTATGAGCTCTTCTATAATGGCCCGACAGGAATACAGGAAGAGGTTACTGAGGCAGAACAGACAGCAATCGGCCCAGTGGCGTTTGAGCATTATCCCATCAAAACGCAGAGAACGGAAATGGACGCCTTTTTGCAGGAGTATTTGGGCGTGGCACTGGACGAGACGAACAAAAAGAATCTCGACCAGTTCATCTATCTCGAGGAGTACGACGCCTATTATCTGCTCCACGGCGATACGAATTTCCAGCGCTGCACGGTCACCTCGCTCGAGCAGAACGAGGACGGGACTATCGCGCTCACCTATGAGAAGGAGAGCGGTGAAAAGGGGATCGTCACGCTGAAGGGCAGCAAAGGCAGCTACCAGTTTGTGTCGAACAAGAAAGCGTGAAGATAAAAGAAAAATGCTGGCTCTTATGAGCCAGCATTTTTTATATGTAGCTTACCGGTAGCGCTCGCGGTGTGCGTGCATGATCTCAGCCAGCAGCACACCGTTGTCAGGCGGGGTGTAGGTGATGGCGTTCGCGCCTGCCGCGATGGTCTTACGAATAGTCTCATCCTTCGGGCCGCCGGTGGCGATGATGGGGATCTCGGGATGACGGGCGCGGAGCGCGGCGACGAGCTGCGGCGTTTCCGACGCGGCAGAGACGTTCAGAATGTCGACGCCTGCGGCAATACGAGCCTCAGTGTCCTGCGTGGCGGAGACGATGGTCGCCACGACCGGAATGTCGATGTGCGACTTGATGTCGCGCAGGATATCCGCCGAAACGGGCGCGTTGAGCACAACGCCGTAAGCGCCGCAGTGCTCAGCCTCCATCGCCTGGGCGACAGAGCGCGCGCCAGACGTGAAGCCGCCGCCGACGCCGCAGAACACGGGCATATCCGCCACGCTGATGACGGCGCGCACGATGCGCGGCTGCGGGGTAAAGGGATAAACGGCAATCACCGCATCGGCATTGACGCTTGCGATGGTGGCAACGTCAGTGGAAAAGACAAAGGACTTGATCGTTCTGCCGAAGATGCGGATGCCGCTGCACTCGTTGATGCACTCGGGTACCATCAGCATATGGTTGCGGAGCTTTCCGCTGTAACTCGGCGTGGGCGTAGGGGTAAAATCGCTCATAAAAACACCTTCCTTTCCGCAGGTAATAGATGACCGGTAAAATGTTATGCAGGGAAATTATTCGACATGAATGCTTGCACGCATGGCGAGGATCGTCTGCTCAATGAGCGTGTCAAGATCCCAGCCGAGCATTTCCGCGCCGCGCTCGATGACCTCGCGCGAGCAGCCGGCGGCAAACTTCTTGTCCTTGTACTTTTTCTTGACGGACTTGACCTCAAGATCGCTGACGCTCTTACTCGGGCGCATGAGCGCGACCGCGCCGATCAGGCCTGTGAGCTCGTCGGTGGCAAAGAGGATCTTTTCCATCTCGTGCTGAGGCTCGGGAAGGCCGTCAAAGTGCAGGCCATAGCCGTGGCTGGCGGTGGCGCGGATCAGGCGCTCGTCGAGACCGTTTTCACGCATGATCTCCTGCGACTTGATGCAGTGCTCGTCGGGATACATCTCAAAATCAAGGTCGTGGAGAAGGCCGACGATCTCCCAGAAGTCCGCCTCGTCGCCGTAGCCGAGCTTTTCCGCGTACCAGCGCATCACGTCGGCGACGGTGTTGGCGTGCTTTAAGTGGAATTCACCCTTGTTGTACTGCGTGAGCAGCTCCCACGCCTGTTCTTTCGTATATGCCATAATGATTGCCTCTCTTTGCTTATGGCTGCTCGTCCGTAAAGTGGACGTGATTGAAAATGTGGTCAGAGCAGAAGCAGTGGTACCCTGCGCACTTGCTGCAATAGCGGAACTGCAGCTCAGGATTTGTCACGTCCGTGCGGCCGCACACGGCGCATTTATGGCGGAAGCCCTGCGTCTGCTGCTGATACTGCTCCTGGCGCTGCTGGGCGCGCACGGTGTTATGGAAGTGCGTGGCCTGCTTGCTCTGGTGGCGTTCGAGTCCCCAAAACCGTGTAAGCTCGGGCCAGAAGAAAATGACGAAATTCAAAAGCGCCACAATGGGCATGATGGAATAGTACCATCTGCCGGCGGCAATGTAGCGCACAATGTCAAAGAAGAAGTAGAATACGTCAATATACGCGAGCCACTTCATGCGGATGGGGAAGACGAAAAACAGCAGCACCTGCGCATCGGGATAGAGGAGCGCGAAGGCCATGAACATGGCAAAGTTGACATAATTTGCACCGTAGACGGGGATGCTGTAGCCCGTGATCAGGCTGACGATGCTCGCGCCGACGACGGTGAGCAGCATGCCGCTCAGGTAATACGTCGTAAACTTGGCTGTGCCCCACTGCCGCTCGAGCGTCGAGCCGATCCAGTAGTAGAAATAGCAGGTGATGAGAAGATAGAACGGACTCGTGCTCTCAGGGATGAGGACGAAGGTGACGAGCCGCCAGACCTGCCCATGGAGAAGCCCCGAGAGCGTGTAGGAGAAGAAGCTCAGAAAGCTGCCGTTCGAGAAGTTGGACAAAAGCCCCAGCACTACGTTGCCGATGACAACATAGAGCATCAGGTTGGGGATGCCAAAATTCGGGTGCAGGATACAAAAGCGGTCGATCGCCTGGTTGAGTTTTTTCAATACGGGATACCTCGTTTCGATCAAATAACATTTAAAACATTATGACACAGCGGCGGGGAAAAGTCATCAATAAAGTTTGAACAAATGACCATTCCTGAATGGAATGAAGAGCAAGAATGCGGAAAGAAACGAATTCTTTCCACATTCTTAACACTTGTTCACTTGAGATCGAGCTCGGGCGGAACGTCGATCTCCTCGCCGACGTATTTGCCGTTCTTTTTCCGCTGGCGCACGCACTCGGTCAAAAGATACTCGATTTGGCCGTTGACGGAGCGGAAATCGTCCTCTGCCCAGGCGGCGATGGCGGCGTAGAGCTTGGGGGACAGGCGCAGGGGCACCTGCTTTTTGGCGTTGTCGTTCATGGCAGCCTCTCAAAAAGTAGCGCGGCGCGCTTAATACAGGCTTCCGGAGTTGACGACGGGCTGGGCATCGTGGTTGCCGCACAGCACCACGAGCAGGTTCGAGACCATGGCCGCCTTGCGCTCCTCGTCGAGCTCGACCGTGCCCTTTTCCGCCAGACGCTCAAGCGCCATTTCGACCATGCCGACCGCACCGTCAACGATCATCTTGCGCGCGTCGATGATGGCGCTGGCCTGCTGGCGCTGGAGCATGACGGCCGCAATCTCGGGCGCATAGGCGAGGTAGGTGATGCGCGCTTCGATGATCTCAAGGCCCGCGTCGGCGACCTTGGCCTGAATTTCATCGCGGATGCGCGCGGCGACGACCTCGCTCGAGCCGCGAAGGCTGCCCTCGTCGGCCTGACCGTCGCCCGTGGTGTCGACATTCGGAGCGACATCGTAGGGATAGACGCGCACGATATTGCGCAGCGCCGCGTCGCACTGGAGCGACAGGTACTCCTTGTAGTTATCCACGTTGAATACGGCCTTGGCTGTGTCGGTCACGCGCCACATCACGGCGATTCCGATCTCCACGGGGTTACCGAGACAGTCGTTGATCTTCTGGCGGGCGTTGTTGAGCGTCATGATCTTGAGCGAGATCTTCTTGCTGCCGCCCACCTCGACCGCGGCGGACGCGCCCTGCATGGCAGCGAGAAGGTCCGTGCCCTTGTGGCCGCCGTCCACATCGCCGGACTGGTTGAGCTTCGTCTTGGCGGCGGGGTTGAACGACGAGCAGAAGGGATTGACCCAGTAGAAGCCCTCGCCCTTGAGCGCGCCGATGTACTTGCCGAACAGCGTCAGCACCAGCGCCTCCTGCGGCTTCAGAACGCGCAGGCCGCACAGTGGGATCCAGCCGAGCAACAGCAGGATGACGCAAAGGACGACAAGGGGCAGAAAGCCCGCATTGATGCCGACGATCAGAAAAACGACCGCGGCGATGTAGAGAACAAGCTCGAGCAGCAGCACGAGCATGCCGTTTTTGTGACCGGTGATGATCTTTTCTTCCATAAAAAGCACCTCCAAACTTGATATCAAAATAATATCACAACAATATGAGATGTCAAGAGGAAAATGCAAAATACCGACCGGTGATTGCACCGGTCGGTGAAAAATCAATTATGTGGCAATGACAAGCTGGAATCTATCTGGGTATTCCATCATCATTAAAATGTTTTTTCAAAGCTTTTTCTGTCGGGTAAATTGATAGAATCATAATAAAACATTGGATTGTTACAAGAATTATCCCTGCAAATCCAATCGTATTCTTATCACTATGGTATAACGGAATATGTATCAAGGCAGATGGTATAACCATTACCCATCCTATTTTCCACCAAAGTTTTCCACAATAGTTATGAGCAAATTTCCATGTATCCATATTTTTCATTGAACGAGTTGTTCTGTATCCTAACATGCTGTTTATATGTTTTGGGCAATGCTTCCACATCATTCTTCCTGCAATGACCATAACAATGGGAATGATCAAATCGCATAGTAACATAAACCACCAAAAGCACATAACATTCACCTCCAAAAGTAGAATTTGATAGAATTATTATGCCACAGCCCGTCAGAAAGCGCAAGCACAGCCGCGGTGGTTCGAGCCACCACGGCTGTTTGGATGATCTGCTTTATGCGTAGTGGTATTTTTTCCGTCCGAGGAGGAAAAGCATTTCTGTGACGATCAGTGTGAGCGCTTCGGCCACGGTGATGGCGAGCCAGATGCCGTTGATGCCGAGAAGTTTTGGCAAAAGAAGTACCGCGGCGACCTGAATGACGAGCGTGCGCAGGAACGAAATGAGCGCGCTGGCTGTGCCATTGTTGAGCCCCGTGAAAAACGCCGAACCGAAGATATTGAAACCGCAGACGAGGAATGAGAGCGCGTAGATGCGCAGCGCGTTGACCGTCATGTCGCACAGTTCCGCGTCGTAGCCGACGAAAAGATGTGCGATGGGGTTTGCCAGCAGGATGGACGAGGCCGTCATCGCAAGGCTCGTGATGAGCGTGACGGTCAGGCTCTTTTTGAGGAGGCTCTTGAGCTCGGCGTGATTCTTCGCGCCGTAGTGATAGCCGACGACGGGTGTGACGGCGATGGAATAGCCGAAGAAAAACGCCATGAAGATGAAGCTCACGTACATCAGAACACCGTAGGCATTCACGCCGTTTTCCTTGGCAATCGCCATGAGCTGCACGTTGTAGAGCACGCCGACGAGAGAGGTCGAAAGGTTGCTGACCATCTCGCTCGAGCCGTTGTAGCAGGCCTTGCCGAGGGCGCGGAAGTCAAAGCGCGGACGCGTGAGGCACAGCGGTGAATCGTTCGGGCGGAGAAAGTAGACAAGCGGGATGAGCGCGCCGACAATCTGCGAAAACGCCGTGGCGAGCGCCGCACCGAGAAGCCCGAACGGGAACACGTAGACGAGCAGAAAATCGAGTACCATGTTCGTCAGCCCCGCGAACACCGTCACGCGCAGGCCGAAGTGCGGCTTTTCCGCCGTCGCCAAAAAGCTCTGAAAGCTGTTTTGCAGCATGAAAAAGGGGAGCGACGCGAGCAGTACGCGCCCATAGAGCACGCAGTCGTCGATCGTCAGGTCCGTCGCGCCGACGGCGAACGAGATGGGGCGCAGGAAAACGATGCACACGCCGCTTAAAATCGCGCCGCCGGCGGCAAGCACGATGACGAGCATGGAGAAGATCTCGTTCGCTTTCCTGGGCTTGCCCTCGCCGAGCGTTTTGGCGATGAGCGCGCTGCCGCCCGTGCCGATCATAAAGCCGACGGCGGCGAGCGCCATGATGACGGGAAAGATGAGGTTCAGCGCGGC
>ERZ1034719.828-NODE-828-length-16345-cov-3.569122_pt1 | contig 16345 bp, 10 predicted proteins | sample MGYA00520703_ERZ1034719 | MGnify/ENA primary metagenome ERZ1034719 (study PRJEB33766, sample SAMN09781716) | gut metagenome | biome: gut microbiome | host: Homo sapiens | place: Madagascar | study: EMG produced TPA metagenomics assembly of the PRJNA485056 data set...
TGGTAATACACATCCGGCAGCATGTATTTCGGCAGCCGCCGCCTGAGTTCGCCCCGAAGCGCCTTTTCGTCGTCCTCGCCGGAATAGCAGCAGACGATTTGCTGTGTCGCAGCCTGATAGAAGCAGCAGCCCTGCGTCACCGCCTGACACGCCTTGATTGCGCACTCGATTTCGCCCAGCTCAATTCGATAACCCTGCTTCTTGATTTGGCTGTCCTTGCGCCCAAGAAACATCAGTTCGCCGCGCTCGTTGTATGTGCCGAGGTCGCCCGTTTTGTACATCCGCTCCGGAATCCCACGCGCGTCCGGATGCTGGACAAACGCTGCCGCCGTTTTTTCCGACGCATTGTAGTATCCGGCGGACAAACACGTCCCGGAGACGCAGATTTCGCCCTCCACCAGCGTAATGCGCGTATTTTCGCACGGGAAGCCAATCGGCAGCGGCTCGCCGTCCTCAAAAGCGCGGTCAACACGATACCATGAGCAGACATCCGTGATTTCCGTCGGGCCATACATATTCACAAAATCCGCATCCGGCAGGGAGCGCCGCCAGATGTTCAGCTGACGGTTCGGCATCACTTCTCCGCAGAAGAACACCCGCTTGATCCCGCGCGGACGCCCATCCTTCACCACGCCAAGATTCGCCGGGTGCATCAGCGCCGATGGAACCCAGAACAGCGTGTTAATCTGCCGCTGCTCCAATTCGTCCATCATCCGTGCCGGGAACAGGAAGTCCCTCTGGGGCAGGAAGTAGACGTATGCGCCGCTTTTGAGCGTGCAGAAAATATCCAGCACCGAGTTGTCGAAATACAGCGGCGCCTGATTGCCGAAACGTACGGTTTCATCGAGCCGCAGCGCAGGGACTGCCCATTCCACGAAGTCCAGCACCGAGCGATGGCGAATCGCAACGCCCTTGGGATGCCCGGTCGAACCGCTGGTGAACAGCACATACTGCAAATCGGTATCAATGATCTCCCGCTGACGCGCCGCCAGCAGCGATTCGTCAATGTCACAGGACGCCGCCGTTTCCGTGGAGACGCATGGCAGCTTTCCCGCCGCATCCGCCCATATCGGCGCTTTGGCCGCATCAGTCAGCAGAAGTGCCGGATGCAGCGCATCCAGAATCAGCTGGACACGCGGCTGCGGCATCTGCACATCAATGATGGTATAGAAGCACCCGGCTTCCAGCACACCGAGCATCGCCGCGACGGTCATCGGGCTTTTGTCCATGCACAGCGCAACGGGAACGCGCGGCGGGAGCTGCCGTGCCAGATAAGTGCCGATGCGCTTCGCCGTATCGTGCAGCTGCCGCCACGTCAGACACGTTTTTTCGTCCTCGAACGCCGCTGCATCCGGCTTTTTTGCCGCCCAACTATCCAGCCATGGCAGCACACAGCGCATCATGCCTGCTTCCGGCAGCTGTTCACCAGCGCCAGAATCGCCTCCGCGCTGTTGAAGTTCTCCGGCTCCACCTCTCCTGCGTCAATTCGCACGTCATAGGCTTCTTCCAGCGCTACGATGATTTTCATCAGCTCCAGCGAGTCAATCAGCCCGTCATCGACCATATGCCGCTCATGCGCAAAGTCGATTTCGTCGTTCACATCCTGCAAAATCGTCAGCAGACGCTCCATTTTCTCGTTCATCCTCCATCGTCCTCCTATCTTTCCGCGAAATTGTATATTTGTCTTATTTTCAAACTAATAGCACCAGAATATACATGTGTGTTTATTATTCGACAAGCACCAGACAAATTCCTTCTCTGTCCTTTGCGCTTGCAGAGAATTTCGATTTTCCCGCAAATCTGAGAATAGTAGAAAAAAACTGCCGCGCAAAATCAGAACTGCGCGGCAGCGTGGAATGGATTTACGGATTCAGCCGTTCTTCCGTCTGGCTGTCGAAAATGTGGAATTTCCCCTTTTCAATGTTCAGCGAAATCGTCTTGCCGATGACAGTGCTGCCGCCCGCAATCTTTGCCACCAGCATCTGACCCGCCGCTTTCAGGTACACGATGAAGCCATCGCCCAACGGCTCAACGCTGTCCACCGTACCCTCGATTTCGCCCTTGCCTTCCGGCGCAAGCGTCAGCTCCGACGGGCGCAGACCGACGATAACCTCCTTGCCTTTGTACTGCTGCATCAGCGCGGTCAGGTCATCCGGCACGGACAGCAGCAGTTCGCCGCACTGGAACGCCAGCGAACCGCCCTTTTCCACAACCCTGCACGTCAGCTTGTTAATCTGCGGCGTGCCGACAAAGCTCGCAACGAACAGGCTGTTTGGATGCGCATAGAGGTCGTTCGGCGTCCCCTGCTGCATGATGTGCCCATCCTTCATCAGCACGATGTGATCCGCCATCGTCATGGCTTCGGTCTGGTCATGCGTGACGTAGATGGTGGTAACGCCCAGCTGCGTCTGAATCTTCTTCAGCTCATAGCGCACCTGATCGCGGAGCTTCGCGTCGAGGTTGCCAAGCGGCTCGTCCAGCAGGAACACCTGCGGATCGCGCACAAGCGCACGTCCCAGTGCCACACGCTGACGCTGACCGCCGGAGAGCTGCGCCGGCTTGCGGTCAAGCAGTTCATCCAGACCCAGCATCGCGGACATCGAGTTCACGCGCTTCTCGATTTCTTCCTTCGGCGCTTTCTTCGTTTCCAGCGCAAACGACATGTTCTTGCGCACGGTCATGTTCGGATACAGCGCGTATTCCTGGAATACCATCGCGATGTTGCGCTCCTGCGGCGGCACGAATTTCTTTTCCTTGCCGCGCTCGTCGAGCTGGTTCATCGCTTCATTTCCGAAACAGATTTCGCCGTGAACCGGATGGAGCAGACCCGCAATGCAGTACATTGCAGTAGACTTGCCGCAGCCGGACGGCCCAAGGAAGACGCAGAATTCGCCGTCCTTGATTTCCAGATTCATGTCCTTGATGACATAGGACTTGCCCTTGTTGTAGGTCACGTCCATGTTCTTAATCGTAATCGCTGCCATGGCGGACTTCCTTTCCGTAATTACTTCTGAATTACTTGCCGAATGCGGCCACTTCAATGCCGAAACCGTAATCATACAGCGGATTTTCGATGTCCTTGGGCAGGTCTTCGCGCTGGAGCATCACCTGATCCATCGTCGCAGGAATCTGCCACGGCAGTCTGCCGGAAATCGCGCAGTCACCGAAGAGCGCATGAGCCACCGCTTCCGCGCCCGCCGTCACGCCGGGACGGTAGACAATCATCACCGCGTCGGACGCGGCATCCACCGGCGTCATGACATACGCGCGGTTCATCAGCACGACGGACACGACGTTCACGCCGGACGCATCGAGCTTTTTCAACAAACTCTGCTGTTCTGCGGGGAATTCCAGCGTCGCCGTACCCCACGCGGGTTCGTGCGTGCCGCTCGCTTCGCCGACGACGACAATCGCGGTCGTACCCGCCGGGTAGGAATCGGCAATCAGCGTTTCGTCATCGCCGATGTAGGTCACGTTGTCCGCACCCGCCCGCTTGCAGATGGCGTCATAGATGGACTTGCCCTCGGTCTTCAAGCCTGTCTCGGAGGAAATCTTCCAGCCGCTCGACAGCGCATCAACGTTCTTTGCCAGCGCGCCCACGACCAGAATCTGCTGACCTTCCAGCGGCTGCTGGTTCTCGTACTTTACCAGCGTAACCGCCTTTTCCGCGGCTTCCATTGCCTTCTGATAATGCTCTTCGCTGCCGACAACCTGCGCGATTTCGTCCGCGTCGGTGTAGGGGTTCTCGAACACGCCCAGCCGGAACTTCGCCAGCAGCAGACGGCGGCAGCGATCCGTCAGCAGCAACGGATCAACCTGATCCACCATGCGGGTGACGTCGCGCTGACCCATGCCGCCCATGACATCCGCACCCGCCTGCATCGCGACGATGTGGTTCAGACCCCAGTCGGTCTGGATAATGCCATCGTAGCCCAGACGGCCGCGCAGAACATCGTTCATGACCACAGAGGATTCATGCGCGTAATTTTCCACCGCGTCGCCGCCCAGATACGGGACGGTCGAATAGCCGTAAGGCATGATGGACGCGGGATGCACCGTCAGCGCCGCCTCAAAGATGCTCAGGTGCAGCGCGAACGTTTCGTCATCAAACACCAGCGGGGAGCCGTCCACGCCGCCAGTCTGCGGGCCGGAGCCGGGGAAATGCTTCACGCAGGACATGACGGAATCAGCGCCGATGCCATCCGTGCCGTTCTGCAAGCCCGTAATCGCCGCGACGACCATCGCCTTGGCGGTATCCGCGTCCTCGCCGTAAGTTTCCTGATTGCGCCCCCAGCGCGGGTCAGTCGCCAAGTCCGCGTTCGGGGAGAGGCTCATGCGGACACCCAGCGCCTTCATTTCCTGACGCTGAATGTCTGCCAGTTCCTGCACGAGTTCCGCGTCGCCCGTCGCGCCCAGCGTGATGGCGTCCGGCAGAATCGTCGTGTCGTTAATCCAGCTTGCACCGATGACCGAGTCCATCGAAAAGACGACCGGGATACCCAGTTCGCTTTCTTCGCACAGGGACTGGACGTAGTTCATCTTTTCGCCCGCCGACTCCTTGCTTTCCGCAAAGTAGGTGTACGTCAGCGCAAAGCCGATGTCCAGATCGCTGAACCAGCTTTCTTTGAGCGTGACCAGCGTCATGTGCGCCATCTGCGCCGCCTTGTTCTTGTCGCTCATGCGGCTCAGCAGGTCTTCTGTGCGCTCTTCAGGTGTCAAACGCCAGTCTTCATACGGGTCAAGCTCGCCGTTTTTGTTCAAGTCCTTGAACTTGTAGCCGTCCTGCTCCAGAATATCCAGTCCGGCAGTTTTCAGCACAATCTGCTTTCCTTCATATTCCTGCACGACCGTCGTCAATTCGACGACATTGCTTTCTTCCTCGTCCTCTTCCGCCAGCACACCGGGCGAAAGAAGCATCATCGCGGAAAGGGAGAGCGCCGCGACGCTTTTGAGCAGTTTTTTCATGAACCTTTCCTCCTTGTTGATTGCGCCGCGCATTACGACGCTGTGACCGCGCCTGACATCTGACCGCTGATGAGGTACTTGCCCATGAAGATGTACAGCACCAGCACCGGCAGCGCCAGAATCAGCGAGCCAGCCATCTGCACGTTGAATTCCGCCGCCATCGTGCCCGCCAGCTCGTTCAGGGCAATGGTCGCGGGTTTGGAATCGTAGCCGCCGAGCACCAGCGCGAACAGCATCTCATTCCAAATGGACGTGCACTGGAAGACAAAGACCGTAATCGTCGCGATTTTTGTGTTCGGCAGGACGATTTTGCGGTAAATCTGCCACACGCCGTTGCCGTCAATCATCGCCTGACGAATCAGCGCGTCCGGCACGTCGGCGTAGTACCCGCGCATCATGACCGTACACATCGGCATACCGAAGACAGCGTGAACCAGCACAAGACCCCAGAGGTTATCGTAGAGGTCAAGGGCGTTGATGGTCTGCAAAAGCGGAATCAGAATCGCTTGGAAGGGCAAGTATGTTGCCGCGACCAGCGCGATAAAGAACACGTTGTTGAACCGGAACTTCCACTTGCTCAATGCGTAGGCGCAGATGGAACCGAGGAACACCGATCCCGCCGCACCGAAGAGCGTCACCAGCAGGCTGGTCATCAGCGGTTGCGCAAGCTCTTCCATCGCGCTCTCGTAACCCTCCATTGTCCACTCTGACGGCGGCGTAATGGGCGTGGTCGTCATCACTTCGCTGTTGGACTTGAAGGACGTCATCACCGTCCCCCAGAACGGCAGCATGTAGAAGACCAGAAACGCAATCATGATGAGGTAGTACACCACATGCAGCACGGTCATGTGCCACTTGGGTTTAATTTTCGTCGTCTGTGCCGATTGTTCCTGCTTGCTGCGCTCAATACTCAAATTATTTTGCATTTCATGCTCACTTCCTTCTGTTCGTCCAGTAGGTCAACGGCAGAATCAGCACCAGCACCAGCGCAAGCAGGAAGCAGCTGATTGCCGCGGAATACGCGAAGTTGTTGTTCTGGAACGCTTCATTGTACATCCAAATCGGCAGCGTCCACGCGGCGGAGGTGGTGTAACCCACCAGCGACACGATGAAGTCAAACGAGCGCAGGGCGTACATCGCCAGAATCGTGATGCAGGAACCCATCGCGCCCTTGAGCTGCGGAATGATGAGCTTGAAGTAGATGCGCGGCATATACGCGCCGTCCAGCTTCGCGGCGTTGATGACATTGACTGGCACGTTCTTGATGGCGGCAAGGAAGATGACCGCGACGTAGCCGGAGAACTGCCAGACCATCGCAATGATGATGGACAGCATGATGGTGGAGTTGCTCGACGCCCACATCAGGTGTCCCGCTTTCATCGCGGCGGATACATCCACGCCCAGAATCGAGAGGAAGGAGTTCAGCACGCCGCCCGTTGGACGGTACATGTACGCCCAGACCGTGCCGGTCACGACGAAGGACAGCGCGAACGGCAGCAGAATCAGCGTGCGGAAGAGCGCCGTGCCGCGAAGCCCCTGATCCATGATGAGCGCCAGCCCCAGCCCCAGCAGGAGGCACAGCGGAATCAGGCAGAACAGCAGCAGCGTATTGCGCAGCGACGGCCAGAAGTCGGGGCTGGAGAACATCTTCGCGTAGTTGCCGAAGCCGCCCCAGCCGTAGCTTGCTTCCAGCTGCCCCGACTCCCAGTCGGACACGGAAACCCACAGGTTCCAGCCCAGCGAGACATACACGAAGTAAATCAGCAGCGCCGCCGGGATGCAGATCCAAATCAGCGGATGCCGCTGGAGAAAGTGGTGTACCGGGCCGACTGTTTTAGGCGCAAAGCGCAGCAGCAGCTGGTACACGAGAATCACCACGACGATGATGGCGCAGAGAACCCAGAACCTGTCATGGGAAAAGGTCATGAACGCCAGATTCTCAAAAAATTCAGAAAATTGTTCCATGGGCAAATCCCCTTCTGTTGCATTCTGTTCGAGGTTTTGCTATCAGCTTTGAAGAAAGCCCGTACAGGCTTGTGCAATTCCGCTGCGCCTGTACGGGCTGATACATCATTCGCCGTAGCTCAGACCCCAGCCGTAGTCATACAGCGGGTTTTCAAGGTCGAAGGACACGTCGCCTTCCTGATTGCGGACAGAATCCATATCCCGCGGGAACTGCAAGGGCGTCTTGCCCGTGGGGTTGTTCAGCCCGAAGAGCGTTTCCGCAATCGCGATGCCGCCCTGCGAACCCGGATAGTACGCTTCCAGAATCGCGTTCGTATTCTCGTCGCACCACGTCAGGATGTAGGGACGTCCGCCCGTGACGACCGTCACCATCGGCTTGCCGCTGGCTTTCGCCGCTTCGAGGATTTCCTGCTGACTGCCGGTGATTTCCAGCGTGTCGTAGCCCCACGGCGGATCGTGCTGGTAGCTCGGTTCGCCGACGGACACGATGATGATGTCCGCATCCTTCGCCAGCTCTGCAATGCGCTCAACGTTATCGGATTCATAGATAACCGTTGCGTTTTCGCCTGCGTAAGCAGCAATCGCGTCCGCAATGGTCAAGCCATCCTGCGCGGAAGACCAGCCGCCGACCAGCGAGTCCATGTCGCCGGCGCGCGGACCGCAGACCAGAATCGTCTGCTTCTCGTTCTGTTTGAGGGGCAGGATGCCGTCGTTCTTGAGCAGCGTCATCGCCTTGCGCGCCGCCTCAAGGTTCACCGCCTGATGTTCCTCGTTGCCGACGAACTGCACGGCGTATTCCACGTCGCAGTAGGGATTCTCGAACACGCCCAGTTCAAACTTCGCCTTGACGATGCGCGTCGCCGCCGCCGTCAGGATGTCTTCGTCAATCTTGCCCGCGTTCGTCAGCTCTTCCATCTGGTCGATCAGGCGGATGGATTCGCCGCCGATGCCGTCCACACGGCTCTCGGTGATGCCAATCAGGATGGCTTCTTCGTCGGACACTTCTTCACCCATCATCGTGCCGCGGCCTTCCTGAATCGCCCAAATCATGCCCCAGTCGGTCTGGATGATGCCTTCAAAGCCCATTTCGTCGCGCAGCAGATCTTGCAGCGTCGCCTTCGAGCCGATAGCGGAGTTCTCCATGTCCAGCTCCTGCGGGACAGAGTAGTACGGCATGATGGAAGCAATGTTGACTTCCAGCGCCGCATAATACGGCTTCAGGTGAATTTGCAGGGTTTCCGCGCTGGAAATGATGGGCGAGGTGTCCTTGCCCTCCATCTGCGGCCCAGCGCCGGGGAAATGCTTCATGCAGGCCACGATAGCGCCGGTATTCAGCCCGTCGCGCCCATTCTGGAACGCAACGACCTGCGCCGTGACCATCTTCGTCACAAGGTCAGGGTCTTCGCCGAACGTCTCCATGACGCGCCCCCAGCGAGGTTCAGAGGCAATGTCAGCTTCGGGAGATAGCGTCATGCGGACGCCGATGGCGATATGCTCATCGCGGGCAATTTCCGCCAGACGGGTGACAAGGTCTTCGTCACGGGTTGCCGCCAGCGCCAGATTATGCCCGGTAACGGTCGCGCCGGAGACGTAAGACAGGCCATGCACGGAGTCCATCGACACCAGTACCGGCACGCCCAGACGAGACCCCTCAGCGTACTCCTGAATCGTGTTCATAGACACCGCAGCCGCTTCCACGCTGTTCAGTTCGCGAATCAGCAGCATGCCGATGCCTTCCTTATTGCACCACTTGTTCAGGTAGGACGGAATCTTGCCATCGGAACGCGGCAGGTACGTCGGGTGCTGCATCTGCGCAATTTTCTCGCGCACCGTCATCTGCCCGACCAAGTCTGCCGTGCGGGTGTCAGCATCCAGTCGCCAGTCCTCGTAGGGGTCAAGCGTGCCGTTGCTGTTCAGGTCGATAAACTGGTAGCCGTCAACTTCGATGATGCTCTTCACATGGGGATTGAGCGTCGGCTGGGTGTAGGTTTTTTCCTCCGCCATCGCGGGAGCAGCCCACAGCCCGGCTGTAAGCGTCAGCGCACCCAGCATCGCCAGCGAGCGCCGCATCCATTTCTTAGTCAACAAGGTTCCATTCTCCTTTCACGCCAGCTTCCTTGAGGATGTTGACGATCTTATTCGCGAAATATTCCGCGTCGTGGTCACTGGACGTAGCGAACTCCTGCACCTGCGTCTGAAGGCTCATAGACGCGCTCCAAGGCAGCGCCGTGCCGTGGGTGAAGCTGGGATAGCTGCGTGTCGTGTCACTGATCAGCTCGTTCTTGAACTTAAGGGTCAGTTCGTTGTAGCAGTCATCCGGGGTATCGGTGTAGGGCGAAATAGATTCCTTGAGCGCGGAGAACCGCTGCTGAACCGGCGTGCTGGACACGTTGTACGCCCAGCGCAGACCCGCCTCGACGTCCGCCGAGTCATTGCTGACGACGAAACCGTCGATGTTCATGCCAAACCAGCCGTCCGTGCCGGGGAACGTGAAGATGCCGTAGTCCTTGCCGTATTCCTGACCCATGCTGGTCATCAGCGGCTGCATCCAAGTGCCCATAATCTGCATGGCATACGTCCCAGCGACAACCTGACCGCTCGCTTCGTACCAGTCACGGCTGGAATGATCGGGCGCGACGTAATCCATCAGCTTGGCATAGGTCGTCAGCACCTTCGTCACGTCCTCGACGTTATAGATGCCGTTGATGAAGTCCTGATAAATCTTAGGATCGGTGCCCATCATGATGTCCTCGAACACCTGACACGCCGGCCAGCCCTTGCGGTCGCCGAGGTCAATCGGATACTCGCCGTCGGGCATTTTCGCCGCCAGCTGGTCGCAGATGTCCCAGAACTCGTCCCATGTGATGTTCTCATGATCCGGAATCGCAATCCCGTACTTCTCAAACACATGGATGTTGTAGAAGATAACATTCGTCTTATGGATGCCAATCGGCACGACGTAGTTCTTGCCGTCAGGCGCGGTCAGCAAGTCCTTGATGCCCGGCAGGATGCGCTCGTTGAGCTTCGCGTAGTCCCACAGCTTGGACAAGTCCAGCAGCATGTTCGCATCAAGGTACGGCTGAATTTCCTGACCGGGATGCGCCTGGAATGTTTCAGGGCTCTTGCCTGCCTGCTGAAGCACCTTGACCTTCATAACCATGGCGCCGCCGGCGCCGCCCGGGATGGCGTTCGACTTCGTTTTCACCTTGCCGTACGCGCCCTTGAATTCGTCGATGACGGATTCAATCGCATCCTTCTCGCCGCCCGCCGTCCACCAGTGGTAGACGTTGACTGTGCCTTTTGCAGAGGTATCCTCCAGCACAGCGGCGAAATCAATGTCATCGGCGCTGCGCTTCTCGCGCTTGGCGGCAAAGGCACTGGTCGTCAGCGACGTAATTGCCAGCACACCCGTCAGCAGCAGCGCACCGAATTTTTTCAGCTTCATTGCTTGTTCCTCCTCTGAGAATACAGGGAATCTGTTACTCTTCCACGAACGTCATCGTCGCCCACAGGCTGGGGTTCTCGTCCACGTTGTGCATCGTGGGCTTGCGGTCGCGGCCGTCCAGCTGCGCGGAATACTGCATCCGCAGGCTGTGAATGCCGGGGCACGGCAGGTCAACGTCAAGGATGGAGAAGTCGAAACCAACGGTCATGCCCGCAGCGGGAACCAGCTGCGCGATCTTATCATTGGAGAGGTTGTGCAGCGGGATCTTGCTTTCGAGGATGTAGCCGCCCATTTCCTTGTCGCGGACGGTCACGGCTTCGTAGTCGTCGAACACCAGCTCGTCCCCGTATTCGCCCTGCGTCTCCCAGCCGAGATTATCAGCGATCATTTCGCGGTCAACATAGTTGAAGAAGTCATATTCGTCCGTGGACTGCACGATGCGCCAGTCGGTCGCTTCGTACGCTGTACGGTTCGGGTCGGCGTTGGGGTTGGTGCTGAAGAAGAGGATGATGGCATCCAGCTCATCCAGCGGGAAACCTTCGCGGTAGACAAACGGCGTGTCATCCCACACCTTCGCGGCGATGTAGAGGTTCTCTTCATCCCACATGGCGTAGATTTCCATCGAGCAGTCCGCTTCGCCGTCCCAGTGCTCAATCTGGTCGATAATCTGCTTCTCGCTGTCAATGCGCAGGCAGCGGCTCGTGTCCCACTCGCTCAGGTCGCCGTCAATGACGACGTTCTTAGCGCGCGGGGCTTCCAGATTCGCGTCGGAATACGCCAGTGCAGCGGGGGCCGCAGCAAACATAGCCAGTGCCAGCACGGATGCGGCTGCCTTGCGAAGCCATCCAAAGTGTTTCATGTCTCGTTCCTCCCTTTCAACATCGGAAACAAACTCAATTCGCACCATGGCGGTGCTTTCGTGATTCAGTATAATCCCACTGCCTGTTTTGAACAAGGGAAAATCCAGCACTGCTATTGGGAAAATACAAAACACAACCGAACTTCTTTATGCGGTATTCGCTTTTTTTGCGCTTCAGTCAACATTGGGTACTTTTCTTTTGCATTTTCTCTGCGTATGTGCTATACTGCTTCCATCAGCACAATGCGAAATAGAAAGGGCGGCATGTATGCGAAAACTGACGTGTATGCGAATGAGCGCGAAAATGACCATCCTGTTTTCTGTGATTGCCGCCTGCATGATTGCCGTCAACTCTGTTCTGGCAACGCTCTCCGAGATACAGAACATTCTGCTGTACGAGGAAGACAACCTGAACGCGATGGCGAGCAAAATCGTCGCGGCGTTCGAGCAGAACATCACCGTCATGGGCTATGCGCTGGACGGCTTGAAACAGGATAATGACTTCATGGCTGCGCTCAATACCATCTACACATTAGGCGAAGACATGGAGACGACGTCCGAATACCATCAGGCACAAAACACGCTCTCCGCCGTGCTTTTCCATGAGCCGCTGAACGACTACTTCTATCGTATCAACGTGCTGACAATGGACGGTTTCTACCTGTCCAGCCGCTACGAGACAATTGGTCTGCTGGAAAACTACTCGGATGAGCTGCGCACCGTCATGCACCGTCTGCCCTACCTGAACGAGCGCAACCAGGGTCTGAGCCAGAAGACGCTTGTCCGCCCGCACATTGACCCGTGGTTCGTCGCGCGCCCGATTTCTATCTATACGCTGATGTCCCCTGCCGTCTATCACGGCAAACAGATCGGCTTTGTGGAGGTCAATGCACTTTCAACCGACCTGTTCGACATTTTCTCCTCCAACGACATGGCAGGATTCCGCGCCACCGCCTACGACGCGGACGGCCGCCTGTTCCACCGCAGTTTCGATGACACCATCGACTACTCCGCCGCCGAATACGGCATTATGACCGAATGCAGCGACAAAAACGGCGACACCTACTACGTCGTCAAGGAGCATTGCAGCTGGCTGGGCTTCGACATTTATGCCGCCCAGCGTACCGCAGTTTTCGAGTCGTCCATCCACTCCGTCATTCTCCACCATGTGCTGGTCAGTCTGCTGGTGCTGTTCGTCGCTGAAGTGTTCATCATCCTCTCGTCGCATCAGCTCAGCCGCTCGATTCTGCGCCTGACGCGCAAGGTTTCCCAGCTATCCGACCCGGCGGCAATAGCCGAACGTCCCCTGCTGCCCGAAGAAATGCCGAAGGTTACAAACCCGCACGACGTGGAGATGCGCGAACTGGAGGACGTATTTGACAAGCAGGTAATAGAGCTGAAAACTGCCCTGCGCAACGACGCAGAACTGCGCGAGAGCAATCTCCGTTCACGGCTGAACGCGCTGCAGGCGCAGATTAACCCGCATTTCATTTACAACACGCTCAACATCATCTCCGCAAAGTCGATGGAAGCCGGGAACGAAGAGGTCATCGACATCTGCGGTAAATTCGCCCAGATGCTGCGCTACTCCACCGACCTGCGCAGCAAAACCGCGACGCTCCAGGAAGAAATCGCCCATGTGCGCAATTATCTGGCACTCGCAAAAGCTCGCCTGGAGGATCGGCTGGAATACACCATCGACATACCGGACGCTTTCTCGCATCTGACACTGCCGAAGCTCTCCCTCCAGCCCATCGCGGAAAACGCCATTTCCCACGGCTATCAGGGGTCAAGCGGCACAATTCACATCACCATTTCCGGCACGGTCGATGAGGACGGCTGCCTGCATCTGCTGATTTGCGATGACGGCTGCGGCTTCGGGGAGGAAATCCTGTCGCACCTGCGGGAAGAATTCAGCCGCATTGAAGCAGGTGAACTGACCGAGCCGGAAAACACGTCCGCCCATATCGGGCTTGTCAACACCTATCGCCGCCTGTTCTATTTCAGCCGCGGCGCAATTCGGATGCGCGTCCGCAATGACGGCGGCGCAGTGGTCGAACTGATTGAGACGCACACCAGTGAGGAGGAAGACGATGTACACCATTCTGATCGTAGATGATGAACGTCCCGCGCAGACGTTCCTCAAAGCCATCTGCCAGAAATACTGCCCTGCGTTTGACACCATTCTGCTCTCCGGCAGCGCCGATGATGCCCTCCGGCTGATGGCGCAGCAGCACGTCCATGTGCTGGTAACGGACATCAGTATGCCGGGCATCAATGGCATTGAATTGGCGCAGCGCGTCCGGCAGCTGTATCCGCGGACACATACGGTGATTGTCTCCGGCTACGCGGAATTTGAGTTCGCGCGCGGGGCAATTCAGGCGGGCGTGGATGATTATCTGCTCAAGCCCGTGGAAATCCAGAGTTTCCGGCAAATTCTCGACCGAATCCGCGAAACGCTCGATGCAGAAGCAAATGACCTGATGGAGGAAACGCTGACTCGCCTGCTCTGCGGTGAAGCAGTCGATGAGCCGCTGCTCTGCTCTCTGTTTTCCAGCCGTATGATGCGCTTTGCCCTTGTCCGGCAGGGCAATTTGTTCACCGCACGCTTCGCAAAATTCCGCACCGCGCAGCTTCGTCAGGTGCATCAGGCGGGCTGGATTGCGTTTTATGGGCGCGATGAGCAGGAAACAATTCTCCTGCGCAGCAGCGCCGACCGGCAGAAGCGTTTTCCCGACGAGCTGTCCGACCTGCTTAAAGCCGATTTCCCGGATTTGCCCTGTACGGCGATTTACGCGCCGGAAGATGCCGACATCCTCGCCTTGCCGCAGTTTTTGAGCCGCGCGGCAGGGCGTATGGTGAATACCGTCGTCATCGGCAAGGGGCAGCTTGTCCCGCTGAACGCACTGCAAAGCGCCTTGCAGCCTTCCGTCCTGTCCGCCGCGACGAAAAAGCGCATTGCGTCATTCGTCGAAACAGGCAATACACGGATGCTGAAAGAGCTGTTTGTGTCCCTTGCAATCGAGTGGAATCAGAATGCCCTGCCGCAGATTCAGGTGGAGGACTTATGCTACCAGCTGATTCTGTACACGGCGGACTTGGGCGTTCCCGGCCCCAAAAGGAAGCGCGAGCAGATTCTGCGCGAGGCAAACGAGCTATACGGCAGCGCCTCCTCCTACGGCGACCTGCTGGCGAGCCTGTACTCCCTGATTTTTGAGGAAGGGTTCATCCGCGACAAGAATGTCAGCGCGAACGAGCTGTGCGAATACACGCTGAACTACATTCGCGAAAACTACGCCCAGCCGCTGAGTATCCCGCGTATCTGCACCGATGTTGGCATCAGCCAGACGTACCTGTCGCGCCTGCTGCGCAAGTATGCCGGAACGACGTTCAACACCTTCCTGACGCAGTGCCGCATGGACGCCGCGAAGCAGATGCTGCGCGACCATCCGGATATTCTGCTGCATGAAGTGGCGGCGTGCGTCGGTTATGACGACCAGTCGTATTTCAGCAAGATTTTCCGCAATGAAACAGGCATGACACCATCGCAGTATGCTGCGATGTTTTCGGCGGAAACACCGAATCAGCCGCCAAAAGCGTAATTTTTCCTTTTTTGCCGCCGATCAACTGGCGGCTTTTTGCTTTTCATCCGTTTTTCATCGCGGAAAAAAGCGTCACTTTGGCCCGTTCCCCTTGCAAATCAAGCCAAAATCGGCTATGATAAGATTGTGATATTTTGAGCCTGTGATAAGGCTTTTGACGGAGGGATTTCAGCGTGTCCGATAGATTATCGAAGATTCGCAATTTCTGCATTATCGCCCATATTGACCATGGCAAGTCCACGCTGGCTGACCGCATTCTGGAAACGACGGGCGTTTTCCAGAAGCGTGAGATGGTGGAGCAGATTCTGGACAGCATGGAGCTGGAGCGCGAGCGCGGCATCACCATCAAGTCCAAGGCGGTGCATATGCACTATACCGCCAAGGACGGCGAAACCTACACGCTCAACCTGATTGACACGCCCGGCCATGTGGACTTCACCTACGAAGTCAGCCGTGCGCTGGCGGCATGCGAAGGCGCGCTGCTGGTGGTGGACGCGACGCAGGGCATTGAAGCGCAGACCTTGGCAAACGCGTATCTTGCCGTAGACGCGGGCTTGGAGATCGTACCGGTGGTGAACAAGATCGACCTGCCGTCCGCGGATGTGGCACGGGTACAGGCGGAGATCGAGGACGTGATCGGCATTCCCGCGGAGGGTTGTCCCGCGGTATCGGCGAAAACGGGGCTGAACATCGGCGACGTGATGGACGCGATCATCCGCGAGGTCCCCTCTCCGGTGGGGGATGTGGACGCGCCGCTGCGGTGTCTGATCTTCGACTCGGTGTACAACAGCTATATGGGCGTTGTCGTGTACATCCGGGTGGTGGAAGGCACGCTGCGTGTCGGCGACCGTATCCGTCTGATGCACACGGGGGCGGAATTTGAGACCGTCGAGGTGGGCGTGATGGAGCCGTTCGGGCTGCGGTCCACGGGCGAGCTGTCGGCGGGTGAGGTCGGGTATCTGACGGCGTCGATCAAAACGGTGGCGGATACACGCGTCGGCGATACGGTCACGCTTGCGGAAGCACCGGCGGCAGAGCCATTACCGGGCTTCAAAAAGGTGCAGTCGATGGTATACGCCGGTATTTATCCCGCGGACGGTGCGCGTTACAACGAGACGAAGGACGCGCTGGAAAAGCTGCAGCTCAACGACGCGGCGTTCACCTTTGAGCCGGAGACAAGTATCGCACTCGGGTTCGGCTTCCGCTGCGGTTTCCTGGGGCTTTTGCATATGGAGATCATCCAGGAGCGGCTGGAGCGGGAGTTCAATCTGGACCTCATCACGACGGCGCCGAGCGTTATCTACAAGATCACGAAGAAATCGGGCGAGGTGATCTACATCGACAACCCGACGAATTATCCCTCTCCGGACGAGATCGAGGAAGCGGCGGAGCCGATCGTATCCGCCTCCGTGATCACGCCTACGGAATATGTGGGCGGCATTATGGATCTCTGTCAGGACCGGCGCGGCGAATTTCTCGACATGAAGTACATCGACACGACGCGTGTGG
>ERZ1034719.831-NODE-831-length-16309-cov-4.488434_pt1 | contig 16309 bp, 14 predicted proteins | sample MGYA00520703_ERZ1034719 | MGnify/ENA primary metagenome ERZ1034719 (study PRJEB33766, sample SAMN09781716) | gut metagenome | biome: gut microbiome | host: Homo sapiens | place: Madagascar | study: EMG produced TPA metagenomics assembly of the PRJNA485056 data set...
CTTTATTATCCTTTATCCTCGTTTATTGAATTTCTCTTTTATACTGTAAATGAAACTGCACACTAAATCATCTCTTATTATAACCAGTTCCGTAAAATAAGCAATCACTCCCACAAGTACCTCACACAATAGCAGGATTTCTTCTTGTAATCCCATTTTCTTTAAGCCATATATAACTGCAGCCATAATAAGGCTGCACAAAAAATATCGCACAAAGTTTTTTCCTATTTTATTCATTTTCAGATATTCCGATCCAAATGCCAGGAACATAAGCATAATAATTGTTTCGGCACATACTGTCGCTATTGTCGCTCCCAAAGCTCCATACCTTGGAATAAGAATCAGATTTATTATAAAATTAATTATTGCTCCTACTATAACACATATATTAGCCTGTTTTTGCTTTCCTGTAGCTGTTAAGCATTGTCCGCTTATTAAATTACTTAAGCCCAGAACTACAATTAACACCGAAAGAATCTGCACAATATAAATACACTTTTCATATCCTTCACCCAAAAAAACGGGAATTAACTGCGGTGCAACTACCATCAGCCCAATACACATCGGCAGTGAAAAACACAGGACAAATCTTATACTGTTATCCACCATATCCTTGACTTCATTATATTGTTTTTCACTGTAAAGACGTACAACCCTTGGCAAAGTAACCGTTCTTAGTGAGGTAACTACGATAAGGGCCATTTGTACAATTTTATAGGCCTGCTCATAATAGCCATTTTCATATGCTGACTTTGTAACCCATCCTATCATTGCTTTATCAAGCATAGTGTATACCGATGTTGCAATTGTTGGAACAAAATATATAATACCGCCTTTTAAATGAGTACCTATTTTCAATTGGGATATTGGAACCCATTTAATAAATTTGCACAGATATGGTATTACCAGTAAATTTCCTGCCAACACCGTACCCTGCATGATGATTGCATAAATGCCCACATCACTAATATCTCTTACAAAAATAAAAATCAGTACAATTCCGGCTCCCTTAACCAGTATATTTCTGCCAACAATATATGCAAATTCTTCCATGCCTTCAAAAAACCAGGTAAAATCCATAAGGATGGACAAAAAGTATAGAATCATAATCCAATAAAGATTACCATACATTCCAATTTGAGGTTCCAGAATAAAATATATGGATATGGTTACCGAGGTAGTTACAAGCTTTGCCATAAAAATACCGCCTACCAATTTGCCACAGGCACTTCTGTCATCCCGGCACTTTGCTGTTTGCAATTGGCCGTATACATCCATTCCCACGGTAGCAAATACACCAATATAAGAAGCTATTGCCAGAGTATAACTGTATGCTCCAACGCCTTCAGCCTGTAACACTCTTGATATATAGGGAGTTGTTATAAACGGCACGATAATTGTAAGTATCTGATAAGCCACATTTAATATATAATTCTTTTTTATGCTCTTTTCCTTCATATATTTACCTTGTAATAATTTATTTTACACAAAAGATCCTTGATTTTGCACTTCCATTCAGTATAGTCATATATAATTCCACCTGTCCCTGAGATGCCCTTGATTCTCGGATATTTCGGAAAATTATTTACATGGATCCGATTTTTTTCCAATATCTTTGTATATACATGTTCTAAATAAATCCCCTCGCTATCCATGACATGCACATACTCATCCATAAAAAATTTCTCAAACTGTTTTATTGGCATAGCATAAATTCTGGTATCATAAATATCTCTTCTTGTACTGTTGGGAATATTAAAATATGTCCCTGTTTTTTTTAAATTTGTTACAATCCCATCTATATTGTCAATTTGAAGTCTTCCTGTCATCTTTACAAAATATGATTCTTCCTTCATCAATTCACTATTTTGAAAGACATATTTCATAATTTCTCCTTCCCCGTATCCCTTTCCATGAATACATGCCTGCTCAGCATCTCCCTGAAAAGACAAGAATTCAAGTTCTGTCTGATGCTCAATGGCACTTTGTTGTAATATGTTAAATTGTTCGCCATTACAACCATAATTGCTATTCTCCGCAAAAATAATTTTGGAAAAAGCTCCGGATTCTATCAATGTACGAAGAGCACTTAAATACTGTTCCAAACGTTCTTTTTCATTTTGCAATACTAATTGTCCCATATGTGTGGAAGGGCATATGGTTCCCGTAACAATTCCCAGTATTTTTCTCCTCTGAGCCTGAACTGAAGAAATGACCATACCGGAAAACATCATTGGAAACCAGCTCATCTGTGTTGACTCCATGCTGTTAACCGAAACCCCACTTCCCAACAGGAGAATTGCCATAATTACTGCCAGATAAAACGTCTTCCGATCCTCGATTTTAACTACATAATACATAACATTCATAATAGCAAGAAGCGTCAGTAATAAACCACAGTAACCTGTAGCATAAAAAATCTTGATATACAGACTTCGGATCACAACATCGGCTCCCATATCTGTTCCAAAAATATGCCGAAACCACGAACCCTGTGCACATTTATACAGAATCTGTCTCCATTCCCCATATCGGCTATACATATTTCCAAGGTCAAAGAAAGGATATGAAAATACACCTTCAATGTTCTTCTGGTCCATAACTCCAATTACCGGTGCATACAAATATGCAATTGCCAGAAGCATTCCTCCGACCATAATTGTAAGCAGTGCCCCCGATATTTTTCTATTACGCAAAATCAGTTCCAAAATATAGATGGCTATGACCATATAAACAGCAATCAGAAGTGCCATTTGAATTCCTGCATCTGAAAAGAAAACCATATACGGACAAACAACAAATATTGTCAAAAGCTTAAAAAGAGAATTTTTTGCATACATTGCGATAAAAATCATGGCAAGTATCATGGCAAAAGCCATATCTGTATCATAAAAATAAAAACCTCCGCCGGCATTTTGAATCTTACATAATGCCAATAGTCCAAATCGATAAATCCTTTCGCCCAAACTGATATAAACTATTAAATAGGAGGCCGTAACAAGTGCCCTATAACATTCCTGAATTCTCTCGTAATACACTCGTCCCACAAAATACATTAAAAGCGCCGACATGACCTTAAAATAGATCTGGTATCCACTTTGAGTCCGGACATAATTTATAGTAACTAATATTCCCAATGTCAAAATAATGATATCTGCAAACGTTATATTCTTGCGAATATCGGGTCTCACCAATAAAGTCTGATAAGCTAACAAAAGTATGACCCAGATTACCATAATGTAATCCAGTATTCTATATTGGTACAACATATCCACAATTTGCTTTGTAAATAAAAACAATGCCATAGAGCACCTCATTCATCTGCAAGATAATATTTCATCCCTATATTTATCAATAGATACTTCTTTCGTAAGATGTTCTGTCAGAAATTTTCTTCCCATTTCTCCCATATTCTTTAATTCCCGACTGTCACGCAAGCCGATATATTTCCTTATCAGATCTTCAATTGCTGAGTAATCTCCCGGTTTTACACTCATCCCGCATTTTGCTTCTTCCACAATCAGTCTCGCTTCTGCTCCTTCCTCCATGATCCCAAGAACAGGCTTACCCACTGCCATTACACCATATAACTTGCTTGGAACAGAAACGCCCTTAATGCCCTTTGCATTTACCACAAAATGCACATCACCGGCATTCAGACTGTAAATCAACTCACTCTTTGGCTGATACGGAATAAACACTACATTGGAAAGATGGTGCGCTTCCTTATAAGTACGAAGTTCCTCTAAGACAGATCCTTCACCTATAAAGGCAAAAATAACATCCTCTGTCTCCTTAAATTTCTCAATAGTCTTTAAAATATTAAGCAGATCGTAATATAACCCGATATTTCCGGAGTACATGATGACAAATTTATTTTCCAGTCCATATTTCCTTTTAAATTTCAAAACACGGGCATTATCTTCCGGCAGCGGATAAATTTCTTTTTCATTAATCCAGTTATTGATGTAGGCATAGGGAACCATTTTCTGAAATCTCTTTTGCAATGTTTCAATCATATCACGTCCCACTATAATGACTTTATTTGCCTGTTGGCAGCTATATTTATCCAATAGCATCATAATGCTTAAGACTAATTTATTGTGGGTAAAATCAACTGCCATTACCTGTTCCGGATTAAAATCCTGGATATTATAAATCAATTTTGCTTTTTTAATATGTTTTCCTATCACACCAAGCATTCCTCCCAGTATCGGTGGCTGGGATATGGTAAAGATATAATCCTGATGTTCCACCCGGAAAGTAGCAAAAACTGCCGAGAAAAAATAGGACAATATATTAAAAATTCTGCTCAAGGCAAAACTTTTACGGAACTCCGGTACCCGAATACGCAGTACATCCACTCCGTTAATATTCTCATAATAATATTTATGCTTTCTGTAATACTGCGAAATCTTCCCTGTATATGAAGGCACCGTACAAATAACCGTTGTATGAAATGTATCATTCAGTCCTTCTGCCAGTTCTGTCAGAATCTGCCCGGTAGATGCCACATCCGGATAATAATAATGGGCATAAATAAGAAGATTTTTCCTTCCCTCATCCACATACTTTTTCCATACAAATGCATCCTTAACCGAGATGAGTAAAAACTTTCCGTTGGTCTGCACATAACGTTTCCATAATCGTTTCGGATCCTGTATCAGACGATACAGCCACTCCAGATAATGCTTCCTCATCCATGCGGGAGCTCGTTTTACGGTTCCTGCATGAAAATCAAACCCCGCTCCTACTCCAAGCATCAGAGCATTCACTTTTCCTCTATGCTCATACATCCATTTTTCCTGTTTGGGTGCCCCCAATCCTACCCAGACAATAGCAGCTCCAGATTGGTTAATTCTCGCAACTGCCTCTGCATCCTCTGCTTCCGTAAGCGGTCGGAACGGAGGTGCCTCCATCCCCGCAATCTTTATTCCCGGATATTCTTTTTTCAAATTCTTTTCCAGTGCTTCTATAGTTTCCGGTGTACTCCCATAAAAATAATGGGAAATTTCCGTATTCTCTGTTGCTTTCCAAAGCTCCGCCATCAAATCGGGTCCCGCTACCTGCTCAGCCATCCGGTATCCACGAAGCCTTTGTACCAATGACAGGGGACTTCCATCCGGCAACGCTAAAAAAGCGGAATTCTGAATATTTCTATATTCCTCATCCTTCTGTGACATCACCGTAGTGTGTACATTGGAAAGGCAGATAAAATTCCCCTGCAGTTCGTCTATTTGCTCTACTATTAATTTTACAGTATCCTGCATATTGGTTATGGCGATATTTACTCCCAATATACGGTTTGTAAACGGTTTCTTCATAATCTAACGCTCTCTGAATGCTCCTAGGGTTCTATTTTTCTGATTACTTTAGCAGGATTTCCTGCAATTACACAATTATCTTCAAATTTTCCACTTACTACAGCTCCGGCTCCAACCACACAGTTATCACCCAAATATGTTCCTTTCAATATCAGGGCATTGCACCCGATAAAACAATTTTTTCCAATAAAAATGGGTGCTGTACCGATTTGGAATTTGTCATCCCTGATCCTTGCCTGAGGGTCCAACGGGTGAAAATCATTATCCAGTATTTTCGTATTTCCCCCGATATTACTGTTGTCTCCGATGGTTATTCCTTGGCGGGCATAAATGGTAGCCCCTGAAATCCCTACATTATTTCCGATGAGAATGGAAGCTCCTTCCACCCTGGTTACAATGATGGTTCTGGAATATAATCCCACCAGATTAGATAAAAAGGAACTCTTAATGAGACAATTATCACCGATCATAATGTTGGCGCCCTTTTTGTTAAAAATCACCGGAATACCCTTTAATTTTAATTGTTTGCCATATGTTACGCCCGTAAGCTTCAAAAAAAATTTACAGATCACTCCGAACATCTTTCTCTCCATTTATCGTTCTATTTAAACTTTTTGCCATTCTTTTGAACCACTGGACAACTTCCACCAATCTGCTGTAAAGGCAGGACATCACATAGCGAAATTTACTAATGTATCCTCTTTTCATCTTAATTTTGAGTGTTTCCCTCACTCCTAGCTGTGTGGATGACATACCACCTTCTTCAAAGTTAGAAATCACATGATACACCGGCACAAAACAGTCCGGTATCTGGTGATATATCCTGTCCATAAATTCATAATCGGAAGAGCTTCTATATGTGGTATCATATACTCCGAAATCATTATATATATTCTTCGTCACAAAACAGGTAGGATGGGTTATCATCATATACTGCAACTGGCTGTGATGGTTGATAAAAATCTGGGTTTCCTGTCCTTCCTTTATATTTCTTTGAAAACCATATAATATCCGGTAATCAGCTCCATCGTACGCATCCACTATATTCTTAATGGCATCATCCGCATAGTAATCATCTGAGTTTACAATACCGATTAATTTTCCTGTGGCCATCCGGATACCTTTATTCATCGCATCGTAAATCCCTTTGTCAGGTTCAGATACATATCGGAATAAAAAAGGAAATTTTTTTTCATACTCTCTGATAATCTCTAAGGTTCCATCCGTAGAACCACCGTCAATAACAATATATTCTATCTTTTGATAAGTCTGCCTTATCATAGCTTCAAAGGTTCTTGCGATCGTCTTTTCACTGTTAAAACACGGTGTGATAATGGACACAAGTATTTGGCTATTCATTCATCTTTTCCTCTTTGCAATCTTTTTTCAGTAATTCTTCAATTTTCGGATATCGCTCGATCATTTTCATCCATGCAATTTCATTTGGAGAATACTGCTCTTCTTCACAAACAATATTTGTCTTCCATAAACCACTTTTCTGGGTAAACATATTATTAAAGAAATCATGATGATACATTCCTTTATTGTATGCTGCCGTTTCGTTCAACACACCCATTCCCTTTAACCACACATCATCCTGACGCAATGCAGTTTCCATTAATGCTTCTTTATCAAAAGCTGCCTCATTTAGTGCTCCCGGAGGATATAAAACACCATCACATCCAACCGGACAAACCTGAAGCCCATCCATTTCCCTGTTTTCATGTATCCATTGGTCTCTTCGTATGAAATCACCCTTTTCATCATAAGTCACTTGCATACTGTTATTACAGATAATTCTTTCCGGATGCTGTTTTGCTGTTTTCCACAAATTCTCTATCAAATTTTCCGGATAAAACATATCATCATCACAGGTCAGGACATATTTCTCCGGCCATTCCTGCATCGTGTAAAAGTACTTTTTATGTGGTTTCAAATCATCACAGTATCTTATCTCTAACCCCCGTTTACAAAGCTCTGTTAATTGCCTGGGCAGGTTCTTATCAGGGAATTGTTCTTCTGCCAGCCAAAGCACTACTTTGCATGGTTTTAGTGTCTGATTCAGCAAACTCGCTATCGTCATCCATACATAACGAATGCGATCAGGAAACGTTGTCAGTGACACAATAATTTCACTGTTTTCATCTACACCTTTTTGAGAATTCAGTGCTTGTACCCATGGATATAATAAGTTCACAAACAGTTTATTTACTTTGAACACTATTCCACCCAATGCTTTGTTCTTCCCATATAACTTATTTGTAACTGAGAAAAGCAAATTAATCATATCATCTTTCTCCACTACCACTATATCTTTAACTGCAGCTGTTCTCCCAAAATCCGGTCTGTTTCATGAGATATGGTAATATCCATCCCTCCGGAAGGTGTAAAGGTCAATTCCCCGAAATATATCTTTCCATGAACTATATATAAATCGCAACGCACAAACGGAAAATCCTGAGACAGTTTTTCTGCATACTCAAAGGCAAGCTCCATATTTTCCGGCTTTGGAATCACTCTGTCCGGTTCCTTTTCCACATCTTCTCCATAGGGCAACAGATTCCAGTCTTTATCAAAATAAAAATATTTCGCAACCTGTCCCTCTTCACGGTCTACGCAGACCATCACCATATTACTTTTTCCATTCATGCAATAGAATTTGTAATCCAACGGCGGGGTTCCATCCTCTTCACAGATATATTGTTCAATCAAAATACAGGGTTCTACATCCTTATACTGCATTTCCGAATATCCCAAATAATAATTGTTTGCCTTCAGCCATTTGTTCAGTTTCTTTTCTGTTTCCCCAATATTCAGTTCGTCTTTATTATTTACCAGAATATTGCATCCACATCCCACATTCAATTTAATAACAAACCTTTCAGGAAGCTCTTTCCAGACAATATCTTTTACATCACGGTAAACACCTATTAAATCAATTAAAATCTCCGGACATCCTTTTTGCTTAATATAGTCACGCACACGATATTTATCCGCACATTGCTTCACTACCGGATTATTCCAATACGTATTAAATTTTAACCATAAGATTTTGTCATTTAATGTTACCGGATTATCTAAATCCAATTTGCGTTTAAATTTGCACCAATAAGTCACCCTTGTATTAAGCATTGGTGATATCAGGGTCAATGTACTTCTGAATATACCTGCAATAACCGATTTAAAACTCATGTTTTACTCTCTCCTAAACATCAATTCCCACTGACTTCCGGGCAATCTGCTTATATGAAAACTCATGCCGCCGGTTACTTAGCGCTGCCTGCTTCATCTCCTCATATTCTTCCGGATGATCCAGCAGCCTTTGAATTTCTGTCTTAATCACTTGTACCGAATCCTCTTTCAGGAAATGGACATTGCCGCCGATATCCACGTGGGTGGTTCCGTCCCAGTATTTACACAGCATAGGAATTCCCTGTGCCACCACCTGCTCCCAATATACGGAATGTCTTCCCGGGAACACGATCAGATCTGCTGTGGCAAAATATTCATATGGCTGTTCTCCTCTGGCCCAGCCCATATATTGAATCTTCTTTCCATCACATAAAGCATCAAAACGTTCTTTCAGGTCTTCCTCCACGGATCCAAAGATCAGCAGACGAAGCCTTGGATGCTCAATTTCCTTCACTGCCTCCATCAGAAGCAATGTCTGGGTTTTGAACGAGTCGATTTTTCCTCCTGTCATCACAAGGAAATCATCTTCCCGGATACCATATTTCTCCCGGATTGCCTTTCGGACCTCCGTTGACGCCGCACGTTCCACACATTCATCGTCTGCACCCATGAAAAGCAGATCCGTTTTCTCTTTTGCAATACCATAGATATTCTGCAGGAAGTCCACACGTGACGGCATAACGCCAAAGAACTTATCCACATAGGGTTCTACGGCCTTCGCACATGGTTTCCACCAGAAACGGTATAATGTATTTCTTGAAAACCAGTTCCGCGCACTGTTTGAAAAATCACTGTGATTATCCGCATTCACCTTTACTTCCGGATGATGCTTTTTATATTTTGCCACCTTACGGATGTCCTGAAACTGCAGATTATGGACGAAAATGACATCCGGCCTTATTTTTTCAAGCAGGGGATAAAACCCTTTAAAAATTCCAATCTGTTTATTGATTTTATAAGGAATCCTGAAAGCAAACGGAAGTCTTATGATATGGACACCGTCCGGATTGATATAGTCACTTTCCGTCTGGCAAAGTCCCCATTCTCCTTCATGGAAACAATGATCTGTGGTAATCAATGTGACATCATGTCCGTCTCCTGCCTGATATTTAATAATTACATTTTCCTGATAATTGAGTCCCTCGGTATATCCCATGGACAAACAAACATGAACAATTTTCATAGAGCTGTTTGGCCCTCCATATGTGTTGCTAAGTGATTTTGTCACAATATCTGCAGACTATTCAGAACCGTTTTGACCATATAAATCATGGCATATGTCCGTTTGAATGCAGGCATTCATCGTCCATATTGCCATAATGTGCATGGCTCTGAATGGTCCTCAGGTCATAAATATCAGACAGGCTCTTTACCTTAAAGCGCAGCACATTTCCCTGAAGAAAGGCAATGAATTTATTACTGGAATAAACCTTCTTCACACTGAATGTAACTCCGTATTTCTTTAAAGTATCCCTGCTCTCTTCGATTGCCAGCAGATAAGGCCGGTAAATGGCATCCTTTAATTTCCGGGAATGTGTTCCGGAGCTGATATTTACTTTCTGTTCACTTAAATATCTTAAATTCTGGAAATGATAGAAAACTAACGGAAATTCTTCTCTGCTTCCTTTTACCCTTAACCGGATCTTCCCATCCTGTGCAGCTGCCAGTTCATACTGTCCAAGGTTCCATGGTGCCACTCCACCACCTAAATGCTGCAGCTCATGAACTCCCTTAAAAAGCTTCGGAAACTTTTCCAGATACTTCTGGTCACCCATCCGCTCCGGCTCATACAGATGATAACACCATTCCAGGCAGCGTTCCTTCCACCAGTTCAAAGCTTCCCGGGAATTCTCAGACTGATTAAAGTAATTAAACTCCACGCAGTATTTACCGCTTCTCTTACATAAGCGTCTGCCATTCCAGTTATTCTTAAAACGGTGCGCGGTAATGGTGATATCATTTCCCGGCTGTTCCATTTCGTCAAACAATATTTGAGGATCTGCAAAGAAATATAAGTCCGCATCAATATAGGTGCAGCTTGATTCCTTAAAGTGCTTCAGGACATATTCAATCGTAACCGGAGTACAGGTCCAGCAGTATTCTGCCTTGGAGCGCTCTTCCTTCAATTTCAGCAAGGTTTCATCTTCTATTTCCGAATGATGAACAGGCACTGCCCGCTCAAGCCTCAGATTCTTCAGAATCTCATAAGAAGGATCATCCAAACAGAAAATATATAATTTGAACCTGTCAGACACTTTTTCCAGCGATCGATAGAGTGTCAATCCCTTATCCAGATAATAGCTGTCAAATAACGTACAAAATACCATTGTCCCTGTCACTTTCTGTCCTTCATTTCTTTTAAATATTCATCATAATCACGAATATATTCCGATCCATCGTAATGGGTATTGGCTAATACCAGAAGTACCGAATCCCTGGAAAAGTCATACATATCCTTCCAGAGCATTTTAGGAATATAAACTCCCATCATCGGTTTGTCAAGCTTCACAATGATTTCTTCCGTGCCATCTGTGATACGCACCTTGCTTTCGCCTGCCACATTAACAAGCACAAACTCCGATTCCCGGTTTGCATGCTGTCCACGGACAACCGTATCATCCGAATCATAAATATAAAACACTCTCTTAATCTCAAACGGAATGGCCTGTCCGCCCTCAATCACAACAAGCTTTCCGCGTTCGTCTCCCAGATCTCCAAAATGTAAGATAGGGCACTGTTCTTTTAAGCTCATAAATACTCCTTAGGATGTTCTGTCAGTTTGTTATTCATGCTACATATGTGGTACGCATATCAGAATCGGTTCAAGGCATCTATAACCACATTCTGTTCTTCCTCTGTCATGCCATTATACATCGGAATGGACAATACCGTCTTAGCCAGATGCTCTGTAATCGGGAAATCTCCCTCTTGATGCCCCAGATACCGGTATGCCTCTGCCAGATGCGGAGGAATCGGATAATGAATAATGGTACCGATTTCCTTCTCATTCAGATACTCAATTAACCGGTCTCTCTCTTCACACCGGATCACATATTGATGATAAACACAGGTAGCCCCCTCCGGAATCTGTGACAGTTTTATCTTAGGATTATGTATACCCTCCGTATAACGTGAGGCGATTGCAATCTTTTCCTGCGTCAGCTCTTCCATATGAGACAACCGAATACGCAATAACCCTGCCTGGATTTCATCCAGACGGGAATTGGTTCCTACCACCTTATTATAATAGCGTTTTTCACTGCCGTAATTTCGAAATACCTTAAACTCTTTTGCCAATGCTTCATCCTTTACTACAACCGCCCCACCGTCACCAAAGGCTCCGAGGTTCTTGGACGGATAAAAGGAAAAGCAGCCCACGTCTCCGAAGGTTCCGGTCATTTTCCCTTTGTAACAGGCTCCGTGAGACTGGGCACAATCCTCCACCAGCTTCAGATGATACTTTTCACAAAGCCTTACAACCTCATCCATCGGAGTCGCAATTCCGTATAAATGAACCACAAGGATTGCTTTGGTTCTGTCTGTAATCTTACCTTCGAGTTCCTTCACATTGATTCCGAAATATTCATCCGGTTCTACGAAAACAGGAGTTGCACCGTTGATTGTAATTCCCATAACACTTGCAATATAGGTATTTCCCTGTACCAGTACCTCATCCCCTGCTCCGATTCCCAGAAGCCGGAATGCAATCCATAAGGCATCCAGTCCGCTTGCAAGTCCTACACAGTAATTTCCCCCGGTATAAGCAGCAAATTCCTCTTCAAAGCTGCTCACTTCTTTCCCCAGAACGTACCAGCCGGAACGAAGCACCTCCAGTGCCTTCTGTTCAAATTCTTCCTGATACCGGTAGAATCCACGGTCCATACGATTAGGCATGATTTTCATCTTTCACCATACCGCCTTTCTTCCAATATACGATAATGCTGATCACAACACCAAATACACCACTGAACAATCCTGTACTCAATATTCTTCGGAAATATTCCCATTCTTCCATCCTGTCAACTGCCCCTGTTACATTGGAAGACCAGGTACATACCAAAATAATAGCGGTCACAATCATCCAAATACCGAGGAAGAGTACAAACAACTGATTTTCTCTGTCAGCAACAATATCACGTACCTTGCAAAGACCTGCTTTAATTTTACCATAAAAGGGTGTATCAAGGGAAATCCTTCTCTCTCCACACCTCAGAATGCATATTTCCTTTGCGGGCAGTCCTTTATTAAACCAAGACGGCTTTGAGGTCTGAAAATACAACAGTTCTCCAACAAAAAGAAACATCAGGTTCTTATATGACAGATTAAAAAAGAAAGGATCCGATAACCCTAAAACACAAAAGCTTATGATTATGGCAAGTTCGGTTCTCTTTTCCCTCTTCACATAGCTGACAATCATTCCAACCATCAAAGCTGTTACTATCAGAAACGGAATTACACCGATCTGCAGGAAGGAATACAGGAAAGAACTGTCTATCATATAGTTATCATTCGGAGTCTCTCCAAATCTCGTACCAAACAATGTAACCGGCTCGGTCGTAAGATAATAGTAGGAATAGGCCCACCGGTTATGTAATACCCTGTCCATGATCTGGAACAGTCTGCCGGAGGTAACAAGCGGTCCCACAATAGAGAGTAATGCGCCCCCCGGATATGCGATCAGTAAGACAAGCTTTTCAACTATAGACAGACGATTCCGTAACTGTAACCATAAATTTGCAAACAGATAAAATGTTGCAACAATCAACCCGGTATTGGAACAGGAGTAAAGATAAATGTAAACAGCTCCAAGGAACATCAGCGCTGAGGTCATAATTAATTGTTTTTTCGTCTGCTTTCCAAGCACATACATAATCAGAACCATCAACACAATATACGTCGTAAACAATGTATTCGGGTACGGATATCCCAGGGAATGCCGGAGTACCTGACCAAATCCTGCACGATCATGAAGATACGTAATATCCTGCTTCAAACCAAATACCGATAAAAAGATCAATACCGTAAAAGAAATGGATAAAATTGCCGCCGCCCATTTCATAACTCTTTTTAACGAAACATTCTTCATACCAAGCATCATGGTAAAATACAGGAGTAACCCTTTCTCTCCTGTATTATAATACACAATAAGACTTATGAAAAGTAATACACCAATCAGCAGATACTCCCCAAACGTATGTCTTGTCATAGCGATCTTCAGAAGAAATAACAGCATTCCTGCCACCAGCATCATATTATACGGCAGCATTCCCTCATACAAGCCAATTGCTCTGGCTCCAAACATCACTGTAAAATAAGCCAGATAGATAATTTCCGATAATTGTATTGTAGTACTTTCAGTTTTATTCATCCTGTTTCCTCGTTTTACTCCATATTTCCCATAAATACATCCCAGCGATAAAAAGCAGATAATTTCTTCCAATATATACAGAAACAATGTGTGCCTCTACAATAGTATACACCGAATAGGTAGAGAACAATATCATTTCGGACATTTTGTCCTTTTTATAAAAATATATCAGCAACAGGAGCAGACACACTACAACCATAATCCCCGGAATAATACCGTACCAGTAAAAAAGCCTTACCCAGCCCATATCAAAATAATAGGTATTATGAGGATTGGAAAATAAAGACCAGGTATCCATGATTCCTTCATGATTACGCGTTTCAATCAGGCTATGAATTCTGCCTGTCAACACTTTATTTAATAACAAATAAACCTTCACCCTGGCGGTTAATGGTCCTCCCCAGAAGTAATCCCATAAACACATTGCATCTTTTGCCGCAAAGATAGAAAGAATAATGCTTCCGACTACTGCAGCTATATTGGCTGCCGAAAACAGTCGTTTCCCCCATTTTGCATGCAGATGATCCGCAATGAGAAACAAAACAACTGCAGCTGTAACGATGACCATGGATGTTTTGGAATCCGTCAGGAAAAAGAACAACAGGTTTAAAATCCAGACTGCCAGATAATGAAACCATTTCCATTTCGTATGATAAAGATACATTCCAAGGGACGAAGTCATCCAGACCATACACTGTAATGCATTCGGATGTCCCATGCCCAGTACATATCTGGTTTCCACTCCCCCGCGTCCAAAATCCTGGGTTAGTGTTGCTGCTCCATAAATACCGCTGATCGACAACAGAATAATCCCCGTACAGCCGATAAGCGTGATCCAGAAAACCATTTTGAGACATCGAATCAGGTCTTCTCCCTTACTGGCAGCTAAAAACAAAACAATTCGGAGTATTTCATTCCTTCCGGTGGTATAATAGGATATCGTTCCCAGAATAAGTAAAACAGCTATTCCAATATTATCTCTTATGGTATATTCTGACGTACATTCTGCGCATAGAAACTTGATGAAGCAAAGCAGGAACGTAATCCGGAAGGTCCAGCCCTCAAAAGGATACAAAAACTCGCTTTTATCCAGAATCACCAGCATAATCTCTATCATTACAGCCAGATAAAAGCTATACGTCCCGACAGTCTTTAATATACTTTTCCAATCCTGTTTCCATCTGTTCATTCAAACATTCCCTTTTCTTACTGCTGTTTAAGGATATTGCTTTCCCTGTGGATCAATAAACACCCAATCCTTCCACAGATCCTTCATCTGTGCTTCGTCAAATACCTGACTGTTCTTCTGAATGGTCGGCCGGATCATAATCTTATCTGTTCTGCCATTTAGTCTCGCCCCCCAGAAGCTAAAGGTGGAGTTGGCACAGATATTTCCTTCACACCGGCTCATCAGATACATATCATAAAAGCTGTCATTCCCATGGTTAATATCCACAATGGTATATTCTTCCCCCTGATAATGCTCTCTCACATAAGCAACATCATCGGAAAAAATAAAGAAGTGAGGATCTTCGATCTTCTCCTTCATGTAGTCCAATGCGGATTCGTAATATTCCTCTGTGCAGATATTGCCAAACATTGCCGCATTCTCCGGTTGAAGGTAATCCCCCCTGCGAATATGCACACTAACCGCATGGCTGTTCCGGATTTTCTTGAGAATCTCTTCATTCGCCATTCTCTTCTGTGCATCCGTAATCTCCGGAAAGCGAATCATCTCCCGTAATTCCGGCAGAATATCTGCATAATATTTCTCACATGCAAAATAACCAGACAGATACATATCACGGTAATTCAAAAGCTCCGGATCGTACATCTGCTCTTCTTTATACCAGTGTACTGTCTGTGGAAGCAGTTTTCTACGAAGCTTCCCTGCAAGCCCCTGTGAACCGGTTAATGCAGTTCTTTCTTTCTCCGTACAACTTTCATATGGCAGATGTTCAAAGAAATTCAGTTCGCACTGGCGGTTCGTAACCACAATATCCTGTTTTATTGCCGGTTTTATTTTATTTGTTCCATGATCGTCTTTGTTTTGTTCCTTGTATGGTTCTTTATCATTCGTCTCTTGTTTTGTATCCTCGAACTGTTCAAACCACGACAGATCCAGCCTTGCTTCTGCTCCAAGACTTTTAAATTTCTGATATAGTGCATACTGTTGGAGCTGGTTTCCCAGTCCTCCGACTATCTGTATAATAATCATCTGAATTACTACTGCTCCTTCAAATCAAGATGAGACATTGAAAGTCCCAGATAAATATCATCTCCTGCGACATCAATAACCTGTTTCAATTCTTTATCATATACAACCACATTAACACCATTCTCAATTTCTGTCTGATATGCCTCTCCTTGAATCCATATCACCTGATTTTCATCAATCGAAATATCTTCTGGTTTTTCTGTTTTG
>ERZ1034719.832-NODE-832-length-16307-cov-2.840635_pt1 | contig 16307 bp, 10 predicted proteins | sample MGYA00520703_ERZ1034719 | MGnify/ENA primary metagenome ERZ1034719 (study PRJEB33766, sample SAMN09781716) | gut metagenome | biome: gut microbiome | host: Homo sapiens | place: Madagascar | study: EMG produced TPA metagenomics assembly of the PRJNA485056 data set...
GTAAGTACACATATACTTTTAATTATTAACCAATTTGTTTTCTACAGATGAGGAGTCAGTCATTGATTTCTTTTATGGGTAGGGTTGCGCTTGCGGGCGCTCTCCTGCTCGGAGTCTGCTCGACAGCATTTGCGCAGCAGAAAATCTCAGGAACAGTGTTGGATGCATCCGGACAGGCCGTAATCGGCGCCGGTGTTGTCGTTGAAGGCACCACCAACGGCGTTGTGGTCGACCTGGACGGCAACTGGGCACTCACTGTCCCTACGGGATCCAATCTTGTCGTATCCTGCATCGGTTACGTGGACCAGAAGTTCACCGTACAGGCCGGCCGGGATAAATATGACGTAGTTCTCCAGGAGAGCAGCACCATGCTCGACGAGACTGTCGTCATCGGTTACGGTACCGTCAAGGTGCGTGACCTCACCGGATCCGTCTCAGCAGTGAGCTCCAAGGATCTTGAGGTTCCTGTCGCCAGCGTCGGAGAGGCCCTTCAGGGCAAGATGGCAGGTGTCGTTGTTTCCCTCAATGATGCCACCCCTGGTGCCGAGCCGCAGATTCGCGTGCGTGGCGCCAAATCCATCACCCAGACCAACAACCCTCTCTACATCGTGGACGGCTTCCCTGTAAGCAGCCTCGTGAATGTCCCTTCAGACCAGATCAAGTCTATCAACGTCCTCAAGGATGCGGCCGCTACAGCCATCTACGGTTCCCGCGGTGCAGCCGGCGTCGTGATCGTGACCACCAAGAGCGCTGTCGAGGGACAGACCCAGGTTACCTACAACGGCTTCGTGCAGATCAAGGATTCATCTTCCAGCGTACGCGACGTGATGGATACTTATGATTATCTGAAGTTCTCCCTCGGATATGCGGCAGACTTCAATGTTGATAGGTATGCATCTTTGAGACAGTACTTTGGTATAGGTGCGGAGAATGGCAACCACTATGCCGATTATGCCAATGTGAAAACTCACAACTGGCAGGAGGACCTCTACAAGACGGGTATCGCCCACAGCCACAACCTCACCATCAGCAACGGTACGAAGAAGAACAGGACCATGTTCTCCCTCAACTTCCTCAACGACGACGGTACCGTTATCAACTCCTATTTCCGCAGGATCAATGCTTCTCTCAAGACTATCGAGAAGCTCAGTGATACTTTTGATGTAGAACTCAATGTTTCTTATTCCTACAGACAGAACCGTTCCAACCCTCGTTTGGCTTCAGCTTTCCGTTACAAACCTCTTGACACTGTGTTTGGTGATGAGACTGCAAGCGGAGGATTCGGCGCTGGCTATGACGGATATATCAGTGATGCTGCCAATCCTGTAGAACTTACCTGGAATGAGCAGAATACAAACTATAGCCACAACTTCCGCGGTATCGCCGCCGCCAACTGGACCCCGCTCAAGGGTCTCAAACTTCGCAGCGAGATCGGACTCAGCAAGAACTTCAGCAAGTCTGAAGGTTATGTTGCCGGTTACGGCACTACCACCAACTCTGCATCTCTTCGTAGGACCGAGTCTGGTGATATGCACTGGACCAACACCATCTCTTATGAGCTCCCTCTCAACACCGAGTTCCATAGGGCAGACGTGATGGTCGGCAGCGAGTGGATTCAGAACTCAAGCGAGTGGATGCAGTATTATGCGGAACTCTTCCCGTCATACTTTGACAGGGACAGAGCTCTTGCCATGCTTTCTCAGGGCACCAAGAACAATGCTTTCACTCAGAAAGTGGATATTCCTGGCCGTTCTCTTTCATTCTTTGGTCGTGCGAACTATACCTTGCTTGACAAGTATATGTTCACCTTCACGATGCGCGCCGACGGTTCTTCACGCTTCGCTCCGAACAACCACTGGGGCTACTTCCCGGCTGGCGCTTTCGCATGGCGTGTGATTGACGAGCCTTTCATGGCAAACACCAAGGACTGGCTCTCCAACCTCAAACTCCGCCTTTCTTATGGTGTGACCGGTTCTGACGCCATCAGCTCCAACCTCTGGAGGGAATCATGGTCTCTCAGCACAGGCGCCACCAACTATACAATCTCTGACAACAGAACCGACACCAATACCGGATACGGTTATCCTTATCAGCCAGGTTCAATGGCTCCGAATCCTGACCTCAAGTGGGAGTCAACCGTTTCCCGCAACCTCGGTGTTGACTATGGCTTCCTTGATGAGCGCATCTATGGTACAGTGGAGGGCTATTGGAGCACCACTTATGACCTCCTTATGCCGGTCAGCGTCAAATCCGCATCAGGATACAGCTATCAGTTCCAGAACATGGGTACGGTATCCAACAAGGGTCTTGAGCTTTCCATCGGTGGAGATATAGTCCGCAGCAAGGATTTCACCCTCAGCGCCAACTTTATCTACAACTACAATGTCAACCGTATTGAGAAACTCTCTAATACCGTGACGGCCAACACCTATGGTCAGTGGGTCAACTCCGAGCATAACCCGAGCGCCGGAGAGTATTACCTCCGCGAGGGTGCTGCTATTGGCTCAATAAAGGTCTTTGCTTATGATGGTTGGTACACAACTGATGACTTTAATTATGATCCGACTACAGGCATCTATACTCTGAAAGAGAATATTGTTGATTGGTCTATGGACTCTTATTCTACCTCACTCAAGCGTGGAGCCAATCAGTTGGCTTTCCCTGGTGCAGCCAAAGTGAAAGATCTTGATGGAAACGGTTACATTGATGAGGCTGATACATATGAGCTTGGCGCAATGACTCCGCCTTCTACCGGTTCATTCAACCTCTCCGGCCGTTGGAAGAATCTCGACTTCTCCGCCAACTTCAACTATGTGATCGGTGGTTACCTTCTTAACTATTGGTCTCTCATGTCAACGTATGGAGGAAAGGACAATTACTTCGGTGCAAACCGTCTTGCTTTCGTTTCAGAGGCTTACTCTCCATACCGCTGGAACAACGGTGACCTCGAACTCGTAAGCGATCCGGCTGAGCTTGATGCGATGAATGCCAATGCTACCATGCACACTCCGACTTCGATGAAGGGACTTCTCTTCGACCGTTGGGTTGAGGATGCCTCATATCTGCGTCTCAAGAATCTGACTGTCGGCTATACCTTGCCGAAGAGCATTTCAAGCAAGGTCGGCATGAAGAACATCCGTGCATACTTCACGGCTTCAAATGTCTTCACCCTGACAAAGTACACTGGACTTGACCCTGAAGTCAATACCAATAGCGGTCGTTCTATGGGTGGTTCCAGCTTCCCTACACCGGGCGTGGACAACAACGCTTATCCTATCGCCCGTACTTACACAATCGGTCTTAACATCACATTGTAAAGAATACTGCAATAATGAAAAAGAATATCAAATATCTGTTTGCTGCCCTTTGCGGTACTGCAGTGATGTCTTGCAGCCTGGAGCCGACCTCTCCGTCCTCTGTTGACGGCAACTTCGTCTTCTCGGGTATAGAAACCGCAAAGACGGTAATGCTCGGTGCATACAATCAGTACATCAACGACTACAACAACGGCTATGTTCCGAACTTCACCAACATCGGTTCGGATGTGGAGCGTTGTTCGGTGGGAAATATCACAGACCTTATCGGCGGTGCCCAGCTTTATAATGCCCCTTACACTCAGGATAAGTTCAACATCAATTTCCAAAAGGGGAACTGGGATCGCTTCTACTCAATTATTTCAAAGTGCAACAGTATCATTGAGTATCTTGAGAAGGATTGGGACAACATCACCAAGGATGCTCCTAACGAGAAGTCAGATCTCCTCGGACAGGCCTACGCCCTCCGTGCGTCAGTTTACAACGATCTTGTGATCTATTATGGAGATGTTTTCTATGTGACAAAGCCTGGTGATGACGGCGGTGAGAACCTCACGAGCCGCGATGCCATAATAGAGAGTGAACTTGAGAACCTCTACCGTATCGAGCCTCTTCTCTACACTCTTGGCCAGAACGGACATTATTCCGACCAGATGACCCGCAACTTCGTGGATGGTCTCATCGGCCGTATGTGTTTCCTTGAGGCTGGTTATCAGACTCGCCGCACTGACCTCGGTGCAGATTTCTACACAGACAAGGACGGCAATGTTCTTAAGTTTGATGTTTGGGGCACCGACGCTGAAAGGAATGCTCAGTATGCACGCCGTGAGGATTGGAAAAAGTTCTATGCTGCCGCACTTCCTTACCTCAAGAAGGCTGTCGAGCAGCCGGGCGAGGCTGTACTTACCACTGTTGACCCGCGTTCAGACACCAAGGGCCGTGTTTATGACAATCCGTTCCAGTACTACTTCCAGCAGGTCAATGAGCAGAAGAAAGCTACTGAGACTATATATGAGATCACGATGAAGGAGAATGGTGGTGGCTCCCGCATAGCCTACAACTTTGGCCGTGCGTCTGATGGAGCTTCTCCGGCTATGCCTCCTAAGACCAATGCCCAGATCTGCTCTTATCCGGAGGTTTATTACGGTGAATTTGATCCTCAGGACAAGCGCCGTGATGTGTCTATGACTATTACAGGCTCTTCCGGTGATGGCGTGGAGCGTCTGTATTCCTACTCTCTTGGCAACCGTCTGACTGGTGGTATCGGTCTCAATAAATATGACCTTAACCGTGTTGCGACTCCGGATCTGCGCCAGCTTTACAGCGGTATTTCATACATTCACATGCGTCAGGCAGATATCATCCTTATGCTCGCCGAGGCTTATGCCCAGACAGGTGATGAAGGTTCAGCCAAGACCGAGCTTAAGAAGGTTCACGACCGTGCTTTCGATGCATCTGTGCGTGACGCCAAGTTCGCCGAACTTCTTAAGACTCCTGCTTCTGAGACCCAGTCCGCCCTTGTTGAGGCTATTCTCAAGGAGCGTCAACTTGAGTTCCAGGGTGAGAACATCCGCCGTTGGGATCTTATCCGCAGCGGTAACCTCCCTAAGGTGGCGTACGAGTTCCGCAAGAAGATGGTTGATCATATGGCAGAGCTTAAGGCCAATGGCTATGCTCAGTTCGATAACGGCAATCAGCTTCCGGCTTATGTCTGGACCAAGCTTGTAGATGCCAAGAAAGACTACGGCTTCCGCCTTACAATGACCACTCCTGCCGGGCTTACTGAAGGCTCTGACGAGTATGCTATTCTCTATCCAGGTTGGCGTGGTCAGCACGATAACTGGCAGGCTGCAAAGGACTATCAGATCAACTCACGTGGCAATGCGGTAAAAGGTGTTGTTGTCGAGGATTATACCAACCTTGCCATCCAGGGTCTCTTCAAGTATATCGAGCCGGGCAGCGCCGAGGCTCAGGCCTTGGAGGCCCGCGGCTATGCGCAAACCGCTTGGGCTATCGGGATGTATACCATCAAGGGAGCGGATGATCCTAATCAGGAGGCTGAGTGGAGCACCAAGTTTATGGGAGGATACTCAGATGCTGACTATGCCGCCCGTAAGGCTCCTATCTATCTCATCCCTATGGAGGAGACAGTCTGCGTGACTTCCGGCGTCCTCAATGGATACGGATTCAGGTCTACTACACAAACTTCCAAATAAGGTTGGTTTTTATATTTGATTCAAGGCGGATTCTTCGGAGTCCGCCTTTTTTAGGTATGTTATGTTGCTGATGACCGGGATGGGGTGACAGGTGCTCTGAGTCGCGCATATAGTGATGATATTAAATGGTTTTATTTTCTCTACTGGTATTTGTTTTTTTTGTGAATTTTCTAACTTTGCATATTAGAGATAATTATATTAATTATGAAGAAAGTAGAGCTATTGTTCTTGGTCGCCTGCTTTGCGGGGCTGCTTGCAGGGTGCACCAACAAGGATTTCGTGAAAGGGTCATCTGAGGCTGGAAAAAGTGGAGAGTTGTACTACTACTATTTTGACCAGAAAGTTCCTTTGAAAGAACGTCAAGACTTGGCTTTCATCAAATTTTGCGACAGTCAGTCCAAGGATGCTTTTGTCGCAAGAATAGACGGCGGGCTCTCCACACTCAGGCCATATAGCCCGAGTGGCGATAAAGAGCAGGTCTCTGGAAGCGCAGGTGACATGTTGCTGGTGCAGAGTTCTTCGCCCGAAGAAATAGACGGCCTGATCAAAGAACTTAAAGCTGACCCGTCGGTAGTATTTGTGTCTAAGGCCCTTGAATATGAGGGCAGTCTTGTTGGTGTCTCTGATGAGTTCTCTGTGAAACTGAGGAAGGGGACTTCTCAAACTGAACTTGAGAGGCTGGCCGCCAAGTTCGGATGTGCAGTTTCTCAGCGGGAATTCTTCGGGAAGGATATCTTTTTTGTCAAGGTTGACAAGGCATCAGAGTTTAGTGTGCTCAAACTTGCCAACAGCTTCTACGAGACAGGTCTGTTCGAGTTTACGTCTCCCGACTTCTATATATTTAACGCTTTCAGCATATAGGGCTTGGCGTCATGAACAGGTTATTTGTTGTGCTGGCTCTCACTCTGGGATTTGCAGGCTTCGCGAAGGATTATTTGTTTTACTGGGCGGACAAGGACGCCATTACCCCGGTGTCTTTTGATTCCGAGACCGGCGTGGACTTGTTCTCGTGGGATGCCTGTGACGAAACCGTTCCTGGTTTGCTGGAGCAAAACGGCATTACTTTAAGCAAGCACCCTGGCGCCGGAGGAATTCCTTGGGTAGGTGCTGTTGTCATCAACGATAAGGCGGTCATCAATGATGTCGTGAAGGAATCCGGCCTGGAGTCGAGGATTCCTGGAGGGATAGAAGGCTATTCTCTTCTCGTCGGCTATGCCCTTACCGGCCATACGGGAGGGTACAAGATTAGCCAGAGAGTTAAATGTGCTCTTGATGGAGTTAGTCTTGGGCTATTGATAGAACAGGTGGGATTAGGGAAGTGCACTCCTGGATATGCTTTTTATATGGCCTTATACCCGAAGCTGCCTGCCGGTCAGGTCAGCAAAATCTATCGTACTGATGTAGCTGCTGATTCTGGTTCAGGCGACAGCGCAGAATAATCGGGAATCTCGTCGCGAATAAAGTGAAGCGGGCAGACTGAATTGATTTTCAGCCAGCCCGCTTTTTAATCTTCTTCATCTGCTCTGGGCTTTCTTCAAAAGTCCCAATGTGTCTGGGGAGATTGTTTCGTAGTGTAACATCTGAAAGTTCCTTCTGGGATTGATGAGATTGCGGAAACGAAAGATACTGCCTTAGGGTCAAGTGTTCTTAAGTTTTTTACAATGTTTGTGATACGGGGCATCCCGTATCTTTTTACGATAAGGTTCCAGTCTTTTATTTGCCCGAATTCCAAGACGCGTTTGACGACAAATGGTGCATTGGATTCAAGGTCAATACTGCCTTTATCTGTGTCCCAGAAAAGGTAGTCAGAGAGAGACTGTATATACTCGGCATCAATCATATTGACAAATGTATTAATTAATTGCCATATTCCGAAAAAAGGTCGGCAGAAAGTTGCTGCCGACGTTCCTGTCTACATAACTGATGCAGGCCCGGACGGAATATATTTCGCATACTTCTTGGATGGTGCCGTAAATGTGTTTTGCCGCAATTGTGTCTGCTATTGTAGCGTTGTGTTTCAAGCTATTATAAAATGATTACACTTAAATAGTGTAATGTTGGAATAAAGTTTGTATCTTTGCGTAAAGGAAACCAAAGCGATGCAGATAGTTTTCAAGCAAGAATACCTGTCCAGCCTCTATTACAATCAGACTGCCGACAAAAAGCATAGGTTTCAGCCGGAGGTGGTAAAGAAGTACATAAAGGTTGTGAACATCTTGAAGAATGCGAGGGCGGTTGAGGACTTGTTTCCTTTCAACTCCCTCAATTATGAGAAACTATCCGGGGACAAGACCGGGATTGAATCGGTGCGCGTCGATGACAGATACCGTCTGGAGTTCCAAACGGAAAAGATTGATGGCGCGGCCATTGTAACTGTCTGCAACATTTTGGAATTGTCAAACCACTATCAATAGGGACTATGCTGCAAAGTAATTTCACTCCCACCCATCCGGGCGAGGTTATCAAGGATGAGTTGATTGCGCGGGGAATCTCCCAGAAGGATTTTGCCGAGCGTATTGGCGTACCCTACACGATGCTCAATGATATTTTGAACGAGCGAAGGCCCTTGTCTGCGGCTACGGCCCTATTCATCGAGTCTGCGCTGGGTATCTCTGCAGAGTTGCTTATGGGCTTGCAGTCGGATTACACTATGCAGCTCACTCGCAATAATGCGGAGATAAGACGTAAGATGCGTAGTGTCCGGCCCTATTCTTCCCAGGCGGATCCTGCAGCAGCATCACGATAGTATGGGTGTTGAGGCAAGCAAGCCGGGATGGGGCAGCTGAGTAGTTCCGCGGAATGGATTTAACAATTCGCGGTTACATACTGATGGAAATTATCCATATCATCTTCCTTCATAACGAAAAAGATGAGGTCGACTAGAAATAGTCTGCCCCATCTTTTTTGAAATTTTGTATTTGGTGAAACCCCAGGCGGCAGAGGCGTCGCCTTACAGCTCCCTCTGGCCCTTCACGTACTCCTCGGCCATCTGGTGGAACTTCTCCACGAGGGATGCGAGGTCCGGCTGGTCGGCGAGGTTCACGAGCTCGTGCGGGTCGTTGACTTCATCGATCAGCATGCGTCCCGCTCCGACTCCGTAGAACTCGGCGTAGCGCCAGCGTTCCGTGCGGATTCCGACTCCGGTGATGCCCTTGCCGTGGTTGTCCCATACGGTGTAGGCCGGCTTGTCGAATTCGGCCTCCGGGTTGTCCAGGAGAGCCGCGAAGCTCTTGCCCTCAAGGTACTCGTTCTTCGGCAGGCCGCACAAATCCACGAGGGTAGGGTAGATGTCGAGGTTCTCGGTGATGCGGTAAGTCACCTTGCCGTTGCCCTTGGCACGCGGGTCCACGACCACCAAAGGCGTGTTGGTGGCCTCCTCCCAGAGGGAGCCGGCCTTGGACCACTTGCCCTTCTCACCGAGCATGAAGCCGTGGTCGACGCAGAACACTATGATGGTGTTGTCCCTCAGGCCGGCCTCGTCGAGCGCGGCTATGAGCCTGCCGACATTCCAGTCCACATAACTGATGCAGGCCCAGTATGCGCGGGTGAATGACTTCGCGTCCTCCGGGCTGCTGCGGCGGTTGATGAACACGTCGGCGTTGATGTCCCTGATGGAGCCGGCCGGGAAGCCGCGCGGAACCATCGGGTAGGTGCAGAAGTCTTCGGCGAGAGGTATGTCGTTGATGTCGTAGAGGTCGAAGAACCTCTGCGGCGCGATGCACGGGGTGTGGGGCTTGGAGTAGCCGCAGGCGATGAAGAACGGCTCGTCCTTGGCCGCCGCCGACTTGATGAATTCTATGGCCTTGTCGGTGTTGGTCTCCTCGCTCTTGTATTGGTTCTCGTCAGCGAACCACCTGTCTGAATGGGCTCCGTGGCCCACATTGTACTCGTCTCCCGGCACAAGCTCGCGCTTGCCGTTCTTCTTGATGAGGTTCTTGCCGCCGCCGCGGCTCTCCACCCAGAGCCTGTGCTCGTCGGCGGAGACATGTGACGGCTTGAAGTCACCCACGCCCTTGTCGCGGCGGCGTTCCCATCCCCCGAAATCCCAGGCGTCGCTGTCCTCGATGCCGGAGTGGAAGATCTTGCCTGAGACATAGGTCGTATATCCGTTCTGCTTGAAGTACATCGGGAGGCTCAGCCATTCAGGATGGTCGGCGCCCCACCACGGCGAGTTGTTGTAGATCATCGTGGATGTCGGCTTGTGCCCGGACAGCAGGGAGGTGCGGGACGGGCCGGAGAGTGGATACTGGCAGTAGTTGTGCTGGAAGAGCACCCCTTCGGAAGCGAGCTTGTCGAAATTAGGGGTGTGCATCTGCGGCGTGCCGTAGATTTTCCAGTCCGTACGCATGTCGTCCGACATGATGAACAGAACGTTCATCTTCGGCTCAGCGCCTGTGGCCATAGCCGCGCCGGCCACCAGGCCTAGCCCGACGGCGGGAATCATCTGCTTGTTCATTTACAGGTAGAGTTTTATGAATTCAAGATAATACTTCCAGTCCTGCGGGAGCACCCCGTGGCCTCCGTCATGCATCACGAAGCCGAGAGTGTTGAAGATAGGTTTCTCCGGCGCAGGCATCACATTGGTGCCGAGGTCGTCCTTGCCCAGCAGCTCGTAGACCGGCCCGGCCTCCACTGCGGCGCAGAACTCTCCCTTGGCGTCGGACCATGTGTCCGTGCTTCCCGTGGACAGCAGCAGCGGGCGTGGGGCCACGAGGGAGATCACGAGGTTGGCGTCCATCGGCATCTTGGTCACGTCGGAGGCGTGCTTGCCGTAGTTGGCCGCGAACTGGTAGGAATAGCGGGTCGGATCGGTGAGGTGGGCCACCGTCTCACCGTAGTTGCGGCGGCTCAGCGCGGCGCCGCCCTCTCCGGAGCAGCTCGGGATCACGACGGCGATCCTCTGGTCGCGGGCGCCCGCCCAGATGGTGGTCTTGCCGAGGCGGGAGCAGCCTGTGAGGGCGATCCTCTTGGCGTTGATGTCAGGATCCTTCTCGAAATAGTCAATCACGTTGCTCACTCCCCATGCCCAGGCGGACACTGCGCCCCACTCGTCATCAGCGAAGCCGGTCTGCCCCTCCTTGAGGTAGAGGCTGCGGACGCCGAGGGAGATGCCTCCCTGGAAGTCCGGCTCGAAGTCGGTGTAGCAGAGGGTGGCGAAGCCGTAGCCTTCCTTGAGGTACTCCTTGATCACGGAGTCAAGGGTGAACTTGGATGCTGCCGGATTGGACTCGGCCAGCCTTACCTGCTTGGTGTTCTTGTCCCAGCTGCGACCCGGCTTGACTCCCGGATCGGCCACCGTGATGTTGTTGGGGCTGAAACTCAGGTTCAGCAGCAGCGGCACAGGGCCATTGGCGTCTTTAGGGAGATAGATCAGCACATCGGCGCGAGGGCCTTCATTGTCCTTGGAGAAGTAGATGGTGACCTGCTTGCGCACCGCGCCTCCATCCAGTCCGAGGTCCTGCCGGACATCGTAGCGCACTTTGAGCTTTTTGGCCGGCCACTTGCCGTACTGGTTCTCCTCGACCGCCTTGAGGACTTCAGGGCGGCGCTTGCGCCACCATTCTTTGGCGGTGGTGACCTTCTTGCCGTTGTTGAGGGTGAGCGCGTCAGGCAGGGTGGCCTTGTAGTCACCGACCTTGGATTCGTCGTAGTTCACCGGGATGCCCGCGACGACATCCTGCTGGGCATAGGCTGAGCCGGCCGCGAGTATGCAAGCGGACAGGCTTAATGTGAAAATCAAATGCTTCATCTGCTGTGTGGTTATTTGTTCCACTAAATTAAGCAAAAATTCATAACTTTACGCAAATTGTTACCGCATAAAGATGACCAGGACAAAAATTTTCCTAATGTCGCTCTCCCTCCTGCTGGCGGGAGCGCCCCTCACGGCCGGTACGGCCGTAATCAATCTTCGCACAGAGTCGATGCAGACACCTGTCGGCATCGATGAATCACGGCCGTATTTCAGCTGGCAGATGTCCTCTGACCGTATCGGCGCCGCCCAGAAGGCCTACAGGATAGTCGTCGCCGACAGTCGCGAGGGCCTCGCCTCCGGAGACTTCGTCTTCGATTCGGGCCTTGTGCGCTCGGATGAGTCGCTCAACATTCAATATGACGGGGCCGCCCTGCGCGCCTCGACACGATATTTCTGGAGAGTCAGCGTCACCGACGAGACCGGCTCGACCCACGACTCCGAACCGACATGGTTCGAAACCGGCCTGATGGGCAGCGGCTGGAGCGGGGCGCAGTGGATAGGCTCGGAGAAGGTCGGAGCCTCCAAGTACCGCACGTTCTTCAACATAGATTATGATGTCCGCATCCCGGAAGGCAGCCGCCGCGCGGTGTTCGCCTACAGCGTCAAGGACAAGGACAACTACATAACCGTGGGACTTGACATCAGCGGCAAGCCGTCTCTCAGCGTGGATTATGCCGTGGAGGGTGACAGGCGCCACCTTTCCACTATAGACGTTTCCGGCCTGATCACTCCGGAGAACAGTCATGCCTCCCACCACCTGACCCTCAAGGTCAGCACTCCGGGCTACCATCTCAAGTCCAACCTGATAGTCCTGCTTGACGGGGAGATGCTGCGTCCGGTCGAGGGCGTGCCGGGCGGTCCCGCCAGGGAGAATGTCTCCTCCGGCAACCCTTTCCAGATGGTGATCACCCCTTATCCGGGGGGCGAGAGGGTACATGACTGGGCCCGCCTGCATTCGATAGGCTTCCTCCAGCCCAAGGGACAGAAGGCCGAGTTCTCCAACATCACGATTTCCGAGGACAACTGGGGCACGGTACTCTACACCGATCCGGAGCGTGAGCATGTCGTGAGCGGTAACGGCCGCTTGCAGACCTGGGAGCCGTACGGCAAGGTTTCCGCTCCGATGCTGCGTCGCGGCATCGAGATTACCCGTCCGCTCAAGAGCGCGAAACTCTATGTCACGGCTCGTGGAATCTATGAGTTCTACATCAACGGAGAGCGTGTCAGCAACGACTGGTTCAACCCGGGCTGGACGGACTACCGCTACCGCATCATGTACAACAGCTATGACGTCACCGCGATGCTCCGGCAGGGCTCCAACGGCCTTGGCGCCATGCTCGGTGCCGGCTGGTACAGCGACCTCAACATTTTCACCTCCGCCTTCGTGGACCCGTACGGCATCAGGCAGTCGCTGCTTGCCAAACTCCTGCTCACCTACGAGGACGGCACCAGCGAGGTGATCGTCACCGACGGCAAGTGGAAGAAGTACGACGACGGCCCGGTGGTGCGCAACGGTTTCCAGTTCGGCGAGGACTATGACGCGCGCAAAGAAGTGGACGGCTGGAACGATGGCGGATTCGACGACTCCGCATGGGAAGTCGCGGACATATTCGAGCGTCCGGCCCCGAGCGTCAAGCTCCAGTCTTATATAGGTTTGCCTATACAGAACAACATCACCCTCACCGCCGTAAGCGTCAGCGAGCCGGTCAAGGGCACGTTCGTCTATGACTTCGGCCAGAATGTGGTCGGCGTGCCGAGGCTTGAGGGCATGAAGGGGAAGAGAGGGCAGACCGTGACCCTCCGTTTCGGGGAGATGATATACCCGGAGACCATCCCTACCGCTCCGGTGGAGCCATATACCGTGGAGACCTACGAGAAGATGAAGGGCCAGGTGTATATCGAGAACTACCGCGGCGCCATCTCCATCGACAACTACATCATGCGCGGCCGCGCGGAAGGGGAGACCTGGCAGCCGCTGTTTACCGACCACGGATTCCGGTACGTATCCGTGACAGGCCTCGGGAAGCCTCTCCCGATAGAGTCGGTCAAGGCCGTGGTGCTTGAGTCCATAGGCGAGACCACCGCCAGCTTCGAGAGCTCCGACAAGAACGTCAACCGCCTCTTCGAGAACATCCTCTGGGGCCAGAGGGGCAACTTCCAGGCCGTGCCGACAGACTGCCCTCAGCGCGACGAGCGCCAGGGATGGACAGGCGACGCGCAGGTGTTCGCGCGCACCGCCACCTACTTTAGCCCGTGGGTGGACAAGTTCTACGACCGCTGGTTCTGCTCCATCAGGGACAACCAGAACCTTGACGGCAGCTACTTCAACTATTACCCTGTCACCGGCCGCCCGCCATACGGATTCACCAACGAGAACCCTGGCTGGATGGGCTGGATGGAGGCCGGTATCATCGTGCCTTATCAGGTCTACATGCAATACGGCGACATCAAGGCCGTGGCGCAGATGTACGACTCGATGGTCCGCTATATGGATTACCTGGAGCGCAAGTCCGCCGGATTCCTCCAGCCTGACTCTGGCATCGGCGACCACCTCGCAGTGGAGAAGACCAATGTCGGCCTGACCAATACGGCATATTATGCATACGACGCCTATATGATGTCCAAGATGGCGGCGGCGCTCGGCAAGAAGTCCGACGCGGCCAGATACTCAGCCCTCTACGACAATATCAAGGCGGCTTTCAACAGGACCTATGTCCGCGAAGACGGGGTTACAGTGGCTCCGTACAAGCCGGTCAAGTGGCCCGGAATGCCTGCCGCCGAGGGCGGCCCGAAGGAAGGGGATCTCATCCCTGTTGACACCCAGACCTCCTATGCGCTGCCTCTGCGCTTCGGCCTGTTCGACGGCTCAGTCAGAGACAAGGCTGTGGCGAATCTGGTGAAGAACATCCAGGAGCATGGAGACAAGCTCACCACCGGGTTCATCGGTACCCCGTACCTCAATCCGGCCCTCTCCGACAACGGCCGCGATGATGTGGCGTTCACCCTCTTCGAGCAGAAGGACTGCCCGTCCTGGCTCTACCCTGTGCTCCAGGGCGCGACCACGATGTGGGAGAGATGGAACTCCTACACCATCGAGAACGGCTTCGGCCCTGTGGACATGAACTCATTCAACCACTACGCCTACGGCGCGATAGGGGAGTGGATGTATGCCTATCTGCTCGGTTTCCAGCGCGATGAGGACAGGCCTGCATACAAGCACATCCTCCTCCAGCCTCGCGTGGGCGGGGATCTGGAGTATGTCAGCGGCGGCTTCGAGAGCCCGTACGGGCGCATAGACGGCGGCTGGGAGAAGACCAGGCGCGGATACATCTACCGTGTCACCATCCCGGCCAACACCACGGCTTCGCTCACCCTGAGGGGGTCCGATGTGAAGATTCTCCGCGGCGGCGAGGGTGCAGGCCCGATGCGCAGCCTCAAGGGCAAGGTCCTGGCCGAACTGAAGTCCGGCAGTTACGAATTTGAAGTCACACTATAATGAAAGAATACATCGAACAGAACCGTGAGCGTTTCCTCCAGGAACTCTTCACCATCCTGCGTATCCCTTCGGTCAGTGCGAAGCAGGAGCACAAGGCTGACATGTACCGCTGCGTCGAGACGATTGCCGACCTCCTTCTGGAGGCCGGCGCGGATGAGGCCGGGGTGTGCGACACGGCAGGGCATCCCGTGGTGTTCGGCCAGAAGATCGTCGACCCGTCCTTGAGCACGGTGCTCGTCTATGGCCACTATGATGTCCAGCCTCCGGAGCCGCTTGAGAAATGGAATTCCGACCCTTTCGAGCCAGTGGTGCACGACGGGGCCATCTGGGGGCGCGGGGCCAATGACGACAAGGGCCAGCTCTTCATGCACATCAAGGCTTTCGAGTATCTGCTGCGCAGCGGCAGTCTCCACCACAATGTGAAGTTCCTTTTTGAGGGTGAGGAGGAGATAGGAAGCCCTTCGCTCCCCGCCTGGATCAAGGCGCACAAGAAGCTGCTGAAAGCTGATGTCTGTCTGGTGAGCGACACCACGATGATAAGCGACAAGGTCCCGTCCATCAATTGCGGGATGCGCGGTCTGAGCTATCTGGAAGTCAAGGTCACAGGACCCAATAAGGACCTGCACTCGGGGCATTACGGCGGAGCCGTGGCCAATCCGATACAGGTGCTCTGCGAGATGATATCCGGTCTGATAGACTCCGACGGGCGCGTGACCGTGCCGGGGTTCTATGATGATGTGGTGGAACTCTCCCGCGCTGAGCGCAGGATGCTTGCGCGTGCTCCGTTCAACATGCAGGAATACAAAGACTTCCTCGGCGTGAGGGCGCTTCGCGGCGAGAAAGGCTACACCCCTCTGGAACGGACCGGCATCAGGCCTTGCCTTGATGTCTGCGGAATATACGGCGGCTACACCGGCGAAGGGGCCAAGACGGTTCTTCCTTCCGAGGCCCGCGCCAAGATTTCCATGCGTCTTGTGCCGAATCAGCGCAGCGCTGACATAACGCGCCGTTTCGCCCGTTACTTCAAGTCGTTGGCCCCGCGCTGCGTCAGTGTGGAGGTCAAGGAGTGCGAGGGCGGTGACGGCTTCCTCATCCCTATCAGCTCTTCCGCCTACAAGGCCGCCGCCCGCGCCATGGGCGAGGTTTATGGCATCGAGCCGGTGCCGTCGCGTGGCGGCGGATCCATCGCCGTGCTCGCCGAGGTGCAGAAGATACTGGGCATAGATCCGCTTCTGATGGGTTTCGGTCTGGAGCGTGACACTATCCACTCGCCGAACGAGAGTTTCCTGCTCAGCCAGTTCTTCCGGGGGATGGAGTCCATCGCCAAGTTCTACGAGTACTGGAACGCCTGACCTGCCTGACCCGCCTGCGGCCTGGGTCATTGCTGTTTGCGACTTGTGGTGGCCTGGGCTGCGGCTTTGGCTGCGGTCGGGTCGAGATGGCGGTTCCCGGCACTTCTCCTTTGGCCGTCGGGGTATAGACCCGCCCGCTGCGGAGCACAGGTTTGCGGTGGCGGATAAGTACCTGAT